>Ga0208229_1000319_pt1 | contig 12487 bp, 10 predicted proteins | sample LakMenEpi22Aug11_FD_150725 | JGI IMG/M metagenome (GOLD analysis project Ga0208229, IMG submission 150725) | Freshwater microbial communities from Lake Mendota, WI - 22AUG2011 deep hole epilimnion (SPAdes) | ecosystem: Environmental > Aquatic > Freshwater > Lake > Epilimnion/Euphotic zone ... | reverse complement strand
GGGCAGACCGAGGAACTCGCGGGCCTTGGTGGTGAGGCCGCGGCCGATGATCAGGTTGATGCGGCCGCCGGCGCGCACTTCGTCGAAAATGACATCGGACTTGACCTTGAACTCGGAGATCACGACGCCGTTCTTCAGTGCCTTGCCTTCATAGGGACGCAGCTCGACTTCGTCGCCCATGTTCATCTGCTCGACGTCGAGCTCGATCGGCAGGGCGCCGGCATCTTCCATGGTGTTGTAGAAAATCGGCGCGATCTTGGTGCCCAGACACACGCCGCCGAAACGCTTGTTGGGGACGAAGGGAATGTCCTCGCCGGTGAACCACAGCACGGAATTGGTCGCGGACTTGCGCGAGGAGCCGGTGCCGACCACGTCACCGACGTAGGCGACCAGGTTGCCCTTGGCCTTGAGCGCGTCGAGCTGCTTGATCGGGCCGCGTTCGCCGGCCTTGTCGGCCTCGATGCCGGGGCGGGGGTTCTTCAGCATGGCCAAGCCGTGCAGCGGAATGTCGGGGCGGCTCCAGGCGTCGGGGGCGGGCGAGAGGTCGTCGGTATTGGTTTCGCCGGTGACCTTGAAAATCGTGACCTTCAGCGATTGCGGCACTTCCGGACGCTGGGTGAACCACTCGGCATCGGCCCAGGACTGCATGACCGCTTTGGCATTGGCGCTGCCGGCCTTGGCTTTTTCCGCGACATCGTGGAAGAAGTCGAACATCAGCAGCGTGGATTTCAGCGCCTTGGCGGCCGTGGCGCCGACCACGGCGTCGTCGAGCATGTCGATCAGCGGCTTCACGTTGTAGCCGCCGACCATGGTGCCGAGCAGTTCGGTGGCCTTTTCGCGCGAGATCAGCGCGCACGCCGTCTCGCCGGCGCCGACTTTTGCGAGGAATTCAGCCTTGACTTTGGCCGCGTCGTCGACACCGGCCGGCACGCGGTAGGTGATCAGGTCGACCAGGGTCGCCTCTTCGCCCTTGGGCGGGTTCTTCAGCAGTTCGACCAGTTCGCTGGTCTGCTGCTTGGTCAGCGGCAGCGGCGGAATGCCAAGGCTGGCGCGTTCGGCGACGTGTTGGCGATAGGCTTCAAGCATGATGAGTTCCTCTTGTTGGGATCAGTGGGAAACGATGGATGGGTCTTGTGCGGCAGTATTGAAGAAGCTCTGTCGAGCCTCGGGCGGCAGCGCCGCGCCGGTGGCGTGGGCCCGGCGCAACAACTCCCAGTAGTAGCGATAGGAAGCCCGGTCGTGCAGTTTGCCTTCCCAGGCAATCGGCCCCCAGCCGGCGTTTTGCGCGGCGAGCAGGATGCCGGCGGCTTCGGTCACTTCGGCAAAGTCGGGACGCATGGCCTCGACGATGGGCTGGATCTGGCGCGGGTGGATGCTCCACATGCGCAGGAAGCCGAACTCGTTCCTCGCCCGGCGAGCGTCCTCGCGAACCACGTCGGGATCGTTGAGCTCGGTGGTCACGTTGTGGGCAGGAATCACACCGTTGCCCAGCGCGGCCGCGGCGATGTCGCACTTGGCACGCGCAATCAGCGGATGCGAGAACTGGCCGGGCGAGCGCATCGCGCTGCCGGGAATCGCGCCGTGGTGCGCGCTGACGAAATCCATCAGGCCGAAGTCGATCGATTCGACACGGGGCAGGGCGGCGATCTGCCAGACTTCGTGCAGCGCGCCGGGAGTTTCGATCAGGACATGGACCGGAATCTCGCGCTTGATGTTGTAGAGCGTGCGAACTTCGTCGAGGGCTACGATTTGCGTCAGCGCGTCGTCCGCGCTGGCGACCTTGGGCAGGACGATGTAAGCCACCCGCTGCCCGGCATGACCGACAATGATCTGCAAATCCTCGCGCCAGTGCGGATGGCCAACATCGTGGATGCGCGCCCCCAGCCGGTGGTGGCGATTGGAAGCATCCATCAGCAGCTCGGCCACCATGCCGGCGTGTTCGGCCTCGTGTCCGGCGGCCGCGCCATCTTCGCAATCGGCGGTGACGTCGAAGATCGGCCGCTCGTCGGCCAGCAGTTCGCTTTGCAACTGCAGGGCCTTGCGGATGGTTTTTTCGGAGCCCGCATAGTGCTCGCAGGCGGCGAGCGCCGGAAAGGCCTTAACGCTTTTGTACAGGACGGCGGCAGGATGAAGCGGCGGGTTCACTTCCGTGCGCTCCGCTTCATCCCGCCGTCTGTCATCAGCCGAGGAGGCTGGCGACGCCGGCTTGCTCTTCCTGCAACTCGGCCAGAGTCTTGTCCATCATGGTGCGCGAGTAGTCGTCGATGGCCAGGCCTTCGACGCGCTTGTATTCGCCAGCTTCGGTAGTGACCGGGACGCCGTAGATGATGTCCTTCGGGATGCCGTAGCTGCCGTCGGAGGGCACGCCCATGGTGACCCATTTGCCCTTGGTGCCCAGCGCCCAGTCGCGCATGTGGTCGATCGCGGCGTTGGCGGCGGAAGCAGCGGACGATGCGCCACGCGCGGCGATGATGGCGGCGCCACGCTTGCCGACGGTGGGGATGTACTCGTTCCTGTACCAGGCTTCGTCGCCGATCGCGGCCGGTGCGGCGGTGCCGGCGACGGTGCAGAAGCGGACATCGGGATACATGGTGGGCGAGTGGTTGCCCCAGACGATCATCTTTTCGATGTCATTGACGGACTTGCCGGTGCGCGCGGCCAATTGCGACACGGCGCGGTTGTGGTCCAGGCGCAGCATTGCGGTGAAATTCTTGGCGGGCAGGTTGGGAGCCGATTTCATGGCGATGTAGGCGTTGGTGTTGGCGGGATTGCCGACCACCAGCACTTTGACATTGCGCGAAGCGACATCGTTCAGCGCACCGCCCTGCTCGATGAAAATCTTGGCGTTGTCCATCAGCAGGTCCTTGCGCTCCATGCCGGGGCCGCGCGGCTTGGCGCCGATCAGCAGGGCATAGTCGGCATCCTTGAATGCAACCTTCGCTTCGCCAGTCCCGATGACACCGGCCAGCAGCGGGAAGGCGCAGTCGTCGAGTTCCATCATCACGCCCTTGAGCGCCGCCTGGGGCTTCTCGGAAGGATGCTCGAGCAATTGCAGGATCACCGGTTGATCCTTGCCCAGCATGTCGCCGGCGGCGATGCGGAAGATCGCGGCGTAACCGATTTGGCCGGCGGCGCCGGTCACTGCAACTCGAACGGGGGCTTTTGCCATTTGTAGAACTCCTGTATCAATTTGAATCGATTGGACAAGACTGCAAGAAAGCGGGCGGATCGGACAGCATGCTGCGAGGCAGAGACTTTACGCCTGATGCGACCTGATCGTTGGGGCGAATCTTAATTCCTGTGCTGCGCTGTGTCAATATCTGTCAAATGTCTTATATAAGACATAAGATATGGTGTGGACGAGGCGTGGAAATTGTGGTCAAATGCCGGTCATGCCGGATTCTATTGATTCTCTCAAAGGGGTTTCCTCCGGGGCGGCGTCTTCGCCGACCTTCAGTCCCTTGTATCGTCAAATCAAGAGCCTGCTTCTGCAGCGGCTCGAATCCGGCGAATGGCGTCCGGGCGAGGCCATTCCCAGCGAATCCGAACTTGCAACCCGTTTCAACGTCAGCCAGGGCACGGTGCGCAAGGCCATCGACGAAATGGCGGCGGAGAACCTGCTGATCCGGCGGCAAGGCAAGGGGACTTTCGTCGCTTCTCATGACGACCCGCGCGCCTTCTTTCGTTTTTTGCGTCTGGTGCCATTGTCCGGAGGCATCGAGCAGGCCCAGAGCGTCCCGCTTGAATGCTGGCGCGCCAAAGCCGGCCCGGAAGTGGCGCGCATGCTCGAACTGAATATCGGCGATCCGATCAACATCGTTCGTCGCCTGTTGCAATTTGCCGGCAAACCTGTGGTGGTCGACGAAATCTATCTGCCCGGCAGCATTTTCGGCACCGTGACGCTGGAGATGCTGCGCGACTACCAGGGATCGCTCTACAGCTTTTTCGAGAACCGCTTCGGCATCCGCATGATTCGGGCCGAAGAGCGCTTGCGCGCCGTCCCCGCAGACCGCGCCAGTGCCGAGTTATTGCGTGTGGCTGAGGGCAGCCCCTTGCTGTCTGTCGAGCGCGTCAGTTTCTCTTACGGCGACAAACCCGTCGAGTGGCGGCGCGGTCTTTATTCGACCAACGAGCATTGCTATTTCAACGAACTTGGCTAGGGTGTGTTCTAGTGTTGCGTATAAAATTTGTTTTCAACATGATGCTGTTTGTCTTATAGTGCAGCGCGTCAAAAACGGAGATATCTTCTTATGCCAGAGATAACCAAACAGCGTCCGAAATATCTGGCGCTGCACGAAATTCGGCTGCCCCTGGCCGGGTTTGCATCGATATTGCACCGCGTCAGCGGTGCCGGCCTTTTTCTCATGCTGCCCTTGCTGATCTGGATCCTGCAACTCTCGCTGGGTTCGACGCAGGAAAGCGCCGATCTGTTCAAGGCCGTGACCGGCAACCTGCTGGTCAAGCTGGTCCTGCTGGGTCTGCTGTGGGCGTTCCTGCACCATTTCTGCATGGGCATCCGCATCCTGCTGATCGACATTCACGTCGGCGTGGAAAAACAGCAGGCTCACAACTCCGCCGTTGCCGTGATGGTCGTCAGCCTTGCGCTGACCCTGATCTTCGGCCTCAAGCTGCTGGGAGCCTACTAACATGAAGCGACTGGTTGTTGGTGCCCATTACGGGCTCATGGACTGGCTGGCGCAACGCGTCACCGGCGTCGTCATGGCGCTCTATACGGTCATCATGTTCGCGGCGACACTGGGCGGAGTCACCGCTTCCCGCGAGGCCTGGCGTGCCTTCATGGCGAATGGCTTCATCCGCTACATCACCTTCCTGTTCATCATCAGTCTTTGCTACCACGCCTGGGTCGGTGTGCGCGACATCTGGATGGACTACCTCAATTCCGCGGCGGTCCGCGTCATCCTGCACGTGCTGACGCTGCTCGCCCTGGTCGGCTATGCCGGCTGGGCAGTTCAGATCATCTGGAGACTGTGATAGTGAATTACACCGTTCGCAAATTCGATGCGGTCATCGTCGGCGCCGGCGGCGCCGGCCTGCGCGCCGCGATTCAACTGTCAGAGGCCGGCTTCAAGACCGCCGTGCTGACCAAGGTTTTCCCGACCCGTTCGCACACCGTCGCGGCGCAGGGTGGTGTCGCCGCCAGCCTGGGCAATTCCGAGGAAGACAACTGGCACTGGCACATGTACGACACCGTCAAGGGTTCCGACTGGCTCGGCGACCAGGACGCGATCGAATTCATGTGCCGCAAGGCCAACGAAGTCGTGGTCGAACTCGAGCACTACGGCATGCCTTTCGATCGCCTCGACAACGGCAAGATCTACCAGCGCCCCTTCGGCGGCCACATGTCGAACTTCGGCGAAAAGCCGGTGCGCCGCTCCTGCGCCGCGGCCGACCGCACCGGTCACGCCATGCTGCACGCGATGTACCAGCGCAACGTCAAGGTCAATACGCAATTCTTCGTCGAATGGCAGGCGCTGGATCTGGTGCGCGATGCCGAGGGCGAAGTGCTGGGCGTCACCGCCATGGACATGGAGACCGGCGAGATCGTGGTCTTCCACGCCAAGGCCACCATCTTCGCCACCGGTGGAGCGGGGCGCATCTACTATTCCTCGACCAACGCCTTCATCAATACCGGCGATGGCCTGGGCATGGCGGCGCGTGCGGGGATTCCGCTGGAAGACATGGAGTTCTGGCAATTCCACCCGACCGGCGTCGCCGGCGCCGGGGTGCTGATCACCGAAGGCGTGCGCGGCGAAGGCGGCATCCTGCGCAATTCGGCGGGCGAACGCTTCATGGAACGCTACGCACCGAACGCCAAGGACCTGGCCTCGCGCGACGTGGTCTCGCGGGCGATGACCACCGAGATCAACGAAGGCCGCGGTTGCGGCCCGAACAAGGATTTCGTGCTGCTCGACATCACGCACCTGCCGCCCGAAACCATCATGAAGCGCCTGCCGGGCATTCATGAAATCGGCATCCAGTTCGCCGGCGTTGATTGCCTCAAGGAGCCGATCCCGGTGGTGCCGACCTGCCATTACCAGATGGGCGGCATTCCCACCAATTACCACGGCCAGGTCGTGGTGCCGGGCAAGCGTTCGATGAGCGAGATCGTCTCGGGCTTCTACGCTGCCGGCGAATGCGCCTGTGCGTCGGTCCATGGCGCCAACCGCCTGGGCACCAACTCGCTGCTCGACTTGCTGGTATTCGGCAAGTCGGCCGGCGAAACGGCCGTCAGCGATCTGCAGAAGAGCGTCAAGGCGCACAAGCCCCTGCCGCAGGAGTGCATCGACAAGACCCTGGCGCGCCTCGATCGCCTCAACCACCAGAAGGACGGTGCCAGCGTGCACGACACGCGACTGGCCATGCAGCGCAGCATGCAGAAGCATGCCGGCGTGTTCCGCTTCAGCGGCCTGCTGAAAGAAGGCGTGGAGAAGATTCTCGAAGTGCAGAAGGATGTTCAGCGCACCGAGATCAAGGACAAGTCGAAGGTCTTCAACACCGCGCGCATCGAGGCACTGGAACTCGACAACCTGATCGAAGTGGCGGTGGCCACCATGATCTCGGCCGAGGCGCGCAAGGAATCGCGCGGCGCCCACGTCCGCGACGACGCGCCGGATACGCCCGAGCGTCCGGATGGCCGCGACGACCAGAACTGGCTCAAGCACACGTTCTGGTACAAGGAAGGCAATCGCCTGGACTACAAGGCCGTGAAGCTGACGCCGCTCACCGTCGACACCATCGAGCTCAAGAAGCGCGCCTACTGACAAGGAACAGACGATGACGAACGCCACCCGTACCGTCCAATTCAGGATCTATCGCTACGATCCGGATCGGGACGCCAAGCCCTACATGCAGGACATCTCGGTCGAGATCGATTCGACCGACCGCAAGCTGCTCGACGCCATGGTCAAGCTCAAGGCCAAGGACGATTCGATTTCCTTCCGCCGTTCCTGCCGCGAAGGCGTCTGCGGTTCCGACGCGATGAACATCAACGGCAAGAACGGCCTGGCCTGCCTGACCGCGATGGACAGTTTCCCCGAGGGCAAGCCGATCGTCCTGCGCCCGCTGCCGGGCCTGCCGGTGATCCGCGACCTGATCGTGGACATGACGCAGTTCTTCAAGCAGTACAACTCGATCAAGCCCTATCTCATCAACAACGATCCGCCACCCGAGCGCGAGCGCCTGCAGTCGCCGGAGGACCGCGAAGAACTGAACGGCCTCTACGAGTGCATCCTGTGCGCCTGCTGTTCCACCTCCTGCCCGTCATTCTGGTGGAACCCGGACAAGTTCGTCGGCCCGGCCGGCCTGCTGGCCGCCTATCGCTTCATTGCCGACACGCGCGATCAGGCCACCAGCGAACGCCTCGACAACCTTGAAGACCCCTATCGCCTGTTCCGTTGCCACACCATCATGAATTGCGTCGATGTGTGCCCGAAGGGACTGAACCCGACCAAGGCGATCGGCAAAATCAAGGAAATGATGGTCAGACGGGCCGTCTGACGATGGATGAAGATCGCAAGGCGCGCATCAATCGCCTGAAATGGCATTGCCGGCGCGCTTTGCTGGAACTGGATCTGGTGTTTGAGCGCTTCTGGGAACGTCACGGCGACGATCTGGATGCGCAGGGCGAAGCAGCGCTGGAAAGTCTGCTGGAACTGGAAGACCACGATCTGTGGGCGTTGGTGAGCGGCAGGGAAGTCACCGGCGATCTGCAACAGGCAGCAATGATTGAGCGGCTGCGGGAAGTTTCACCGATAGCCAATTTTGAGTAACAGCGGCATTTCAACGGACCTGAATGAGGATCTGACCATGAGCACGAATCGCACAGCAAGCCTGACCATAGACGGCAAGACGGTGGAGTTCCCGGTAATGACGGGAGTTCACGGCAATGATGTCATCGACATCCGCACGCTTGGCGCCAAAACGGGGTTGTTCACCTATGACTCCGGCTTCCTCTCGACGGCCAGTTGCCAGTCCAAGGTCACCTTCATCGATGGTGACAAGGGTGAACTGTTGTATCGCGGCTATCCGATCGAGCAACTCGCGGAAAACTGCAACTTCCTCGAAGTCGCCTGGCTGCTGAAGAACGGCGAGCTGCCGAACGCCACGCAAAAATCCAATTTCGAGACCACGATCAAGAAGCACACGATGGTGCACGAGCAACTGGTGCGGCTCTATCAGGGGTTCCGCCGCGACGCGCACCCGATGGCGGTAATGGTCGGTGTCGTCGGCGCGCTTTCAGCCTTCTATCACGATGTCACTGATTTCGCTGATCCCGAGGATCGCAGCATCTCCTTCAATCGCCTGGTCGCCAAGTTGCCGACCATCGTTGCCATGGCCTACAAGTACAACACCGGCCAGCCCTTCATGTATCCGCGCAATGACCTCGACTACACCGCCAACTTCATGCACATGATGTTCGGCACGCCCTGCGAGGAGTACAAGCCGAATCCGGTCCTGGTGCATGCCCTGGATACCATTTTCACGCTGCATGCCGACCACGAACAGAACGCCTCGACGTCCACCGTCCGTCTGGCCGGTTCGTCGGGTGCCAACCCCTTCGCCTGCATCTCGGCCGGCATCGCCTGCCTGTGGGGCCCGGCCCACGGCGGCGCCAACGAGGCCTGCCTCGAAATGCTCGAAGAGATCGGCGACGTTTCGCGCGTCGGCGAGTACATCAAGCGTGCCAAGGACAAGAACGACAGCTTCAAGCTGATGGGCTTCGGCCATCGCGTGTACAAGAATTTCGACCCGCGCGCCAAGCTGATGGGCAAGGTCTGCGCCGACGTATTGGGCGAACTGGGCCTGGAGAACGACCGCCTGTTCAAGCTGGCCAAGGAACTGGAAAAGATCGCGCTGGAAGACCCCTACTTTGTCGAGAAGAAGCTCTATCCGAACGTCGATTTCTATTCCGGCATCGTGCAGAAGGCGCTGGGCATCCCGACGTCGATGTTCACCTGCATTTTCGCGCTGGCCCGTACCGTGGGCTGGATGACGCAGTGGGAAGAAATGATCACCGATCCCGAATACAAGATCGGCCGTCCGCGCCAGCTGTACACCGGCGCCGCCCGCCGCAACGTCGCGCCGCTGGCTCAGCGCTGAGTCGTTTTGAGGGACGGCGGAGGCTGTCCCTCTTCTTTTGTCCAATTCAGGATCAGGTGATGCAATGATGAAGCAGATGCTGGCCAACTCGTATCTGTTCGGCACCAATACGCCGTACATCGAAGCGCTGTATGACGCCTATCTCTCCAACCCGGCGTCCGTCGAGCCGGCCTGGCGCGATTACTTCGACAAGCTCGGCACCCTGCCGGGCGCGGGCAACTACACCGGGCCGGATGTGGCCCACTATCCGGTGATCACGTCGTTTGCCCAGCGTGCCAAGGATGGCACCCTGCAAGCCTCGGCGCATGCCACGACGCAGTCGGATGCCAAGCAGGTCAAGGTTCTGCAACTGATCAACGCCTATCGCTTCCTTGGCAATCGCTGGGCGCAACTTGATCCGTTGAAGCGCAGCGAGCGCCCCGCGATCCCCGAGCTCGAGCCCTCCCACTACGGCTTCACGGAAGCCGACCTGGGCCAGGTGTTCCAGACGGGTTCCTTCGCCGCGGTACCCGACAACGCCACGCTCAGAGAGATACTCGAGGCCTGCCGGCAGACTTTCTGCGGCACCATCGGCGCCGAGTTCATGTATTTGTCGGATGTTGGCCAGAAGCGCTGGCTGCAAGGCAAACTGGAACCACTGCGCGCGACGCCGGCTTATTCTCCAGAGGAGAAGAGGCGTTTCCTGGTGCAACTGACGCATGCCGAGACGCTGGAACGCTACCTGCACACCAAGTATGTCGGTCAGAAGCGTTTCTCGCTCGAAGGCGGCGAAGCGCTGATTCTGGCCATGGATCAACTGATTCGTACCGCCGGCACGGTCGGCGTCCAGGAAATGGTCATCGGCATGGCCCATCGCGGCCGCCTCAACGTGCTGGTCAATACGCTGGGCAAGCAGCCCTCGATGCTGTTCGACGAATTCGAAGGCAAGAAGAAGCAGGCCCTCTCGGCCGGCGACGTCAAGTACCACATGGGCTATTCGTCCGATGTCGGTACGCCGGGCGGTCCGGTGCATCTGACACTGGCGTTCAACCCGTCGCACCTCGAAATCGTCAATCCGGTCGTTGCCGGCTCGGTCTATGCGCGCCAGGTGCGTCGCGGCCCCGAGGGCAAGCTGCAGGCACTGCCGGTGCTGATCCATGGCGATGCGGCCGTGGCCGGCCAGGGCGTGAACCAGGAGATGCTCAATTTCTCCCAGACACGCGGCTACGGCACCGGCGGTACCGTGCATATCGTGGTCAACAACCAGATCGGCTTCACCACCTCCGACCTGCGCGACTACCGTTCCTCGCTGTACTGCACCGACATCTTCAAGATGGTCGAAGCACCGATTTTCCACGTCAATGGCGACGATCCGGAAGCCGTGGCGCTGGTGACACAGATCGCCATGGAGTTCCGCCAGGAGTTCAAGAAGGACGTGGTGATCGACATCATCTGTTTCCGCAAGCTCGGCCACAACGAGCAGGACGAGCCGATGGTGACGCAGCCCCTGATGTACAAGACCATTGCCCAGCATCCCGGCACCCGCAAGCTGTATGCGGACAAGCTGGCGGCGCAGGGTGTGCTCGGCCCCAACGACGCCGACCAGATGATCAAGGATTACCGCGCCGCGCTGGATGAGGGGCGGCATCTGATCGACCCCGTGATCAGCGACTACCACAGCAAGTTCTCCATCGACTGGACGCCCTTCATCGACGTGCCCTATACCGAGAAGTGCGACACCACGGTATCGAAGGCCGAGTTGCAGCGCATGTCCAAGCGCCTGACCGACATTCCGGCCAATTTCACGCTGCATTCGCGCGTGCAGAAGATCATCGACGACCGCAAGGCGATGGGCGAGGGCAAGCTGCCGGTCGACTGGGGCATGGGCGAGAACCTGGCCTATGCAACCCTGGTGGCCGCCGGCTACAACATTCGCGTTTCCGGCGAGGACGTCGGCCGCGGCACCTTCTTCCACCGCCACGCGGCGCTGCACGACCAGAACCGCGAGAAGTGGGATGTCGGCACCTATTGGCCGCTTCAGCACATTCAAGAGAACCAGGGGCGCTTCATGTGCTTCGACTCGGTGTTGTCCGAAGAGGCGGTGCTGGCTTTCGAATACGGCTTCGCCACGGCGGCGCCGAACGAAATGGTGGTCTGGGAAGCCCAGTTCGGCGACTTCGCCAACGGCGCGCAGGTCGTCATCGACCAGTTCCTGTCGTCCGGTGAGGCCAAGTGGGGCCGCGGTTGCGGACTGGTGCTGTTGCTGCCGCACGGCTACGAAGGTCAGGGCCCGGAGCACTCCTCCGCGCGCCTCGAACGCTACATGCAGTTGTCCGCCGAGTTCAACTGGGAAGTCTGCGTGCCGTCCAACGCGGCGCAGATCTATCACCTGCTGCGTCGGCAGATGCTGCGCAAGCAGCGCAAGCCGCTCATCGTCATGACGCCGAAATCCTTGCTGCGCCACAAGGACGCCACCAGTACCATCGACGAACTGGCCAACGGCACTTTCCAGACCATCATCGGCGAAACCGAAAAGTTCGACGCGAAAAAAGTCACGCGCATGGTCACCTGCGCCGGCAAGATCTATTTCGACCTGCTGGCAGCGCGGCGCGAGAAGAAGATCGATAACGTCGTCCTGGTGCGTGTCGAGCAGCTCTACCCCTTCGACGACCGCAAGCTGGCCGACGAAATGAAGAAGTATCCGAACCTCAAGGAACTGATCTGGTGCCAGGAAGAGCCGCTGAATCAGGGCGCCTGGTATGCCAAGCATCACCGCTTGTCGGAGCTCATCAAGAAGGGACAGACCCTCAACGTGGTCGCGCGTCCGGCGTCGGCTTCCCCAGCCGTCGGTTATGCAGCCAAGCACACCCTCCAGCAAAAAGAAGTCGTCAATGCCGCTCTGGGCATCAAGGAGTAAAACCAAATCATGCTGATCGAAGTCAAAGTTCCCCAACTCTCGGAGTCAGTCGCCGAGGCCACCCTGGCGGCCTGGCACGTCAAGGAGGGTGACGCCGTCACCCGCGACCAGAACCTGATCGACATCGAAACCGACAAGGTGGTTCTCGAGCTGCCGGCGCCCGACAGCGGTGTGATCGTCAAGATCATCAAGACCAACGGCGAATCCGTGACGTCCGGCGAAGTCATCGCGCATCTGGATACCGAAGCCAAGGGCGCGGTTGCCGCTCCCGCCGCCACCAAGCCGGCGCCGAAGGCTGCGGCCGCGACCGCTCCGGCGGCAACCGCGACGGCGATGCCGGCCGCGCGCAAGATCATGGACGAGAAGGGCCTTGCCGCATCCGACGTGCAGGGCAGCGGCCGTGGCGGCCGCATCCTCAAGGAGGACGTCGCCGGCGGCACGAAGAGCGCCCCGGCTGCGGCTCCAGCCGCC
>Ga0208229_1000317_pt1 | contig 12539 bp, 10 predicted proteins | sample LakMenEpi22Aug11_FD_150725 | JGI IMG/M metagenome (GOLD analysis project Ga0208229, IMG submission 150725) | Freshwater microbial communities from Lake Mendota, WI - 22AUG2011 deep hole epilimnion (SPAdes) | ecosystem: Environmental > Aquatic > Freshwater > Lake > Epilimnion/Euphotic zone ... | reverse complement strand
TACGTTGCTCAAGACACTTTGGTAACCGTAGAAGGTAAGGTATTGACGGGTAGAATCATTGATTTTTCTACGGACTTTACCAGTTACAGCCTCGACACGAGCGTTAAAGAGGTTGCCATGATTCCAACCCAGCAATTCATTGTTATTAAGCAGGGAGATAAGCTCCTTAAATCCTATAAAAACGACACCATAATTACGAAAGACGGTCAGATTATACCCTGTAAAATCGTAGCCATTGACCCGGATTTGGTTTCTTTTTTTCACTACAGTTACCGGGTTAGTAACGTTCAATCTTTAATGAAAGGCAGCGTTCTATTGGTTAAGTTTTCGGACGGAACAAAAGAAAGGTTCGATCAAGTGATTCAAGCCCCCTATTCCACCAATTCATTTAACCTTGGAGTTGAAGATGCTAAAAAATATTACAACCCCGAAAGTGGAATGATCGTTGGTGAAGTATTTTTGGGATTAACGCATGTTCTCATGGCTTCCGCTGTTGCTGGAACCGTGATTGCCTACGTTCCTCCAACAAAATTGAGTTCCGTGAATAATCCTAACAACCTGATGTTAAGCAGCGATGCTGCTTATAAAGACGGTTATTTGAGCGTTGCTAAGAAGAAAAAACGAGCAGCGTGTTCTGCAGGATTTCTTTCTGGTATGGCGGCATTTTGGGCCACAATCTTGATAAGCATCAATTATCTTTAATCTACAAGGTAATCGTCCCTTGAAACTTTTAAGGTCCAGAATTGTTATTCACCCCATGAAGAACATTTTTGGAGACCCCTTAATTCCGTGTTGCACCTCTCCCATGACGGGATTTTTTCGTGACGGACTCTGCCGAACCGACAACACAGATCATGGCCTTCACATTGTTTGCGCCTGCATGACTGAGGATTTTCTTCAGTTTTCAAAATTCCATGGAAACGATTTAAGTACTCCCATCCCCGAATTCAATTTTCCCGGGCTGAAACCGGGCGATTTTTGGTGCATTTGTGCCCTTCGGTGGGTGGAAGCATACCGCTTAGGACAAGCGCCGTTAATAAATCTGCAAGCAACGTCGGATAATATCCTTGATTATGTGGAAGAATCCGTACTGTTGCGGTATGCTTATCGCGAATGAACATCAACATCAAATACGGTTTTATATAAATAAAATTAAAGAAGGTCAAATGTATATTTTATGATTGACGATTGGTATATACCTTAATTTTGTAAGCCATGACGCATTCCAATCTCACACCATTTAAGCGGCTACTGTCCATTCTAAAACCCGACAATTCAGAAATTCGCAATGTCTATATATTTGCTGTTTTTAGCGGTATTGTAGGTCTTGGTTTGCCTTTAGGCATTCAATCCATTGTGAATTTCATCCAAATGGGACGGGTCAGTACTTCGTGGATCGTTTTAGTAATCTTGGTCATGTTAGCGATCATCGTTTCCGGTTTACTCAACATAGCCCAGATGCGAATTACTGAAAATTTACAACAGCGGATATTTGTACGTTCGGCCTTTGATTTCACCCACCGCATTCCACTTTTAAATACGGAAGAGCTTACGAAAAAATATGCTCCAGAATTGCCCAACCGTTTTTTCGATACCATCACCATTCAAAAAGGCCTTTCAAAATTAATTCTCGACTTCGCTTCAGCATCCCTTCAAATCGTTTTTGGCCTTATTCTTTTGTCGTTCTATCACAGCTTTTTCATCTTTTTTGGCATTGCCCTTTTGGCCATTCTTTACGTGGTTTTCAAAATTACCGCAGAACGCGGCTTTAAGTCAAGCCTCAGAGAATCCAATTACAAGTATAAAATTGCCCATTGGTTGCAACAAATCGCCTACACGCGCTTTAGTTTTAAAATGGCAGGTACGCCCAATTATTTAATGCATCGAACGGACTCCTACCTTGTAGAATACCTAAAGAGCAGGAATGAACATTTCCGAGTGCTAAAGCAACAGTATTTATACCTTATCGGCTTTAAATCCATCATCGCCATGACCCTTTTGGTGATAGGTGGAATTTTGGTGTTAAATCAGACCATGAACATTGGTCAGTTTGTTGCCGCTGAAATCATCATTCTCTTGATTTTGAGTTCTGTTGAAAAGATGATTGTCAGTTTAGAAACGGTTTATGATTTGTTAACTGCCGTTGAAAAAATTGGGCAAGTAACTGATTTGCCGCTTGAAGAAGAAACAGGAATGGAAATTCCCGAAAGCTCTGGTGGTTTTAACATTGAATTTCAACAGGTGAGTTATGAAAATGAACTCAACAATGAATTGGTGCTCGATCACCTCAATTTGTCCGTTGCCGCCAACGACCATGTGGGCATTTCCTCGCAAAATTCCGTTTCCGTGAATCTTTTATTCTGCATGATTGGCAATGTATATGCCCCTCAACACGGGAGCATCACCATCAACGGCGTTCCTCTTGCCAACATCAACCGTGAGTTTTTACGCAACCGAATTGGCAACATGTTGCATCAAGATTTACTGGTCAATGCCTCCTTGCTGGAAAACATCAGCCTGGGAAGATCCTATGTGAGTTTTGGAGAAATACAAGCATTGTGCGATCAACTTAAACTTACGCAACAAATACAACAACTCAAAGATGGGTACGATACCGTTCTGAATCCTGAAGGGCATTTTTTACCCAAGGATTGCATCCGTAAAATATTGATTGCACGAGCCTTGGTGGGAAGTCCAAAACTTGTTTTATTGGAAGAACCCCTGCACGACATCCGTTCCGAGGAACGCTCCCTAATTCTAACGATTTTAACCTCCTTGAAAGACACCACGCTCTTAGTACAAACCGAAGACCCAGAAGTTCTTCACCGCATGAAAAGACACCTAATCCTTTTGGATGGTAAAATGGCTAATAACGCATAGTATGTTGAATAGTTCTCCCGATAATACCCATAATTTTGATAACCAACATTACGTTTCGTATCAAGAAGTTGTTAAGGAAAGTTCTTCCAAACGCTTACGTTATTCGCTCTACATTCTTGGAGCCTTCGTCCTAATCATTATGCTTTTACCCTGGACCCAGAACATTCGGTCCGGAGGAGAAATCACGACGCTTAGACCAGAACAACGGCCTCAAACCATCAATTCCATCATTGGTGGGAAAATTGAAAAATGGTACGTCAAAGACGGTGATATGGTAAAAAAAGGTGACACCATCGTCGTGATTTCGGAGATAAAAGACGGTTATTTCGATCCAAAACTGATTGAAAGAACCCAAGACCAGATTTCCAATAAAGAACTGAGCGTTATTTCTTACGAAAAGAAAGTGAATGCCTTAGATCAACGCATTGATGCCCTGATTCAAAACTCGAAGCTCAAAGTGCAACAAGCAAAAATCAAGTACAAACAAGCCCGTTTAAAAATCACGAGCGACAGCATTGAATTCGAAGCATCCGAAACCAATTATGGCATAGCCAAAGATCAATTGATCCGTTTCGAGAAATTGCTCAAAGCGGGGTTAAAGTCGGAAACAGAGGTAGAAACTCGGAGAATGGCCATGCAACGTGCTCAAGCGAGTATGATAGCCGCCCAGCAAAAACTGTTACAAAGCAGAAACGATTTGATCGATGCCAAGGTTGAAGTTAATTCAACTGAAACCAAGTTTCGGGACGAAATAGCGAAAGCTGAATCCGAGAAGATGTCAGCGATGACCGACATGTACAACGCTGAAGTAGAAGTGACCAAACTGCAAAGTCAAGTATCGGGTTATAACATTCGAAGCGGCAACTATACGATTACCGCTCCGCAAGACGGATATGTTACAAAAATTCTCAGCAGCGGTATCGGTGAAACCATCAAGGACGGTCAAGAAATTGCTACCATCATGCCATCCATCTACGATCTTGCGGTAGCCATGTACATCCGTCCGATGGATTATCCCCTTTTAAAGAAAGGGCAGAAAGTGCGAATGCAGTTCGACGGATGGCCTGCGATTGTTTTTTCCGGTTGGCCCAACAACAGTTATGGAACGTTTGGAGGAACCGTTTTCGCAATTGATAATTTCACCTCCGAAAATGGAATGTTTCGAATTCTGATTTCCCCAGACACCAAAGACCATCCTTGGCCGAGTGCTTTACGGGTCGGGGGTGGTGTTAATGCCATGATATTACTCAACGACGTTCCGATTGGTTATGAAATTTGGAGGAATATTAATGGCTTCCCACCTGACTTTTACGGTAAAGACACCAAAAAACAGGGAGTGAAAACTGAAAAATACGCAAAGAATAAATGATCAAGTATGTGTATTTCGTGCTGTTTTTATGTTCATCCATGTTTTTATGGGCACAAAAATTAACGGAAGGTTCTTTCATAGAGCGTCTAAAACAACATCACCCGCTTTTACGAATCAGCGATTTACAGCCGCAAATGGGATCTGCGGTTTTGCTCAAAGCCAAAGGAAATTTCGATCCAAAAATCTACGGGAACCTCGATCAAAAATATTTTGATGGTAAACAGTACTATTCCAATGGAGATTTTGGCATCAAATATCCTTCATTCCTAGGCCTTACCTTCAAGGCTGGATTAGAGGGCAACCGTGGTACTTACCTGGACCCACAAGCAAAAACTCCTTCGGGTGGTTTGTTCTACGGTGGTGTTTCCGCCAACTTAGGTCAAGGTTTATTCATCGATTCCCGTCGTGCTGAATTGCGGAACGCAGCCATCAACCTTAAGTCCACGCAGGAAGAACGCAGGTTGCAGATCAATCAATTAATCTATCAGGGAGGTTACGCCTATTGGGATTGGTTCTTGGCCTACCATTCAGTAGTTATTTTACAGGAGGCCTATGAGGTTGCTTTACAGCGTTTCAATGCCGTTAAAACCACATCAATTCTCGGTGATCGTGCATTTATTGATACCGTGGAGGCCGGTCTGCAAGTACAGAACCGTTTAACCTTGCTTCGAGACGCTCAAGCCAATTTACAAGAAAGCAACAACGCCCTGTCCACCTTCTTATGGGATGAGAACCTATTACAATCAATGCTGAATGAGGGGGCCAAACCTGAAGAAACCAATGAAATCCGTTCCTCCCTACCCTTAGTGGAATGGAACGATTCCTTGTTGACAAACCACCCTTATTTGAAAATCAATCACTTCAAACTTGAAATGTTAAACGTGGACCGAAAACTCAAGTCGGATCGATTAAAGCCCTACGTTGAATTAAATTATAACTTGCTGAACGAACCGGTAAATTACAATCCTCTATCAGACCTTGATATCAACGATTATAAATGGGGAGTTTCAATCGCCATGCCCTTATTTTTAAGAAAAGAACGTGGAGATGCAGCCTTAGCAGGCCTTAAAATTCAGGAGACGGAAGCCGGGATACTTCAGCTTCGAGCACAACTTGCCCTAAAAATTAAAAATGCCCTCATTGATCTAAATAATAGTTTTACGCAACTGCAGATTTATCAGCAAACTGTCAACGATTCTAAAAAGCTTTTGGATGCCGAACGAAACATGTTTGATAACGGAGAGAGTTCTTTGTTTTTGGTCAATATGCGTGAATTGGCTTATGTCCAATCGCAACTAAAGCTATTGGAATGGCAAACTAAAAACAAGCAATTCGGCTATTCCTTAGGTCTTGCTACCGCTACCCTTTTCTAGACGTTCCACGAACCAATTACGAAAGTTTTTCGGATAGGGCCATATTTTGGGGGAGAAACATTACTTTTGAATATGGCAAAAACAGGATACGGTTGGCTTCATTACCCTGGGGTCTTGGGTTGGTATCTTGCTACGGTTTCATGGCTGATTTTTCACAACGGATTCATACCACTTTTCGTGGGAATCTGCGTTTTTTTTGGAGGTCGTTTTTTGTTGCGGCGTATTACAGGTTACACAACAAGCGGGTTGAAAATCATAAAAAATGCTTTTCTTTTTATCAGTTTATTTGCCTTTGGAGCTTTCTGTTCTTTGGTAAAAAGCGAAACCAATTACGCCTATTTTCTGGACACCACAAGTACGTTAGAAGTCTTGTCGGATGATCAATGGGTACCCATCGAATCCGCTACAAAAATAGACCTTGAGGAAGGGTATAAAAGTGCCAGCGCTACGCATCAAACCTTGAGGATCCATCGCAGACAACCCAAGATGTGGGCCAAAGCAATGGTTAAATTAATCCCTCAAGTAGTTCATATTTTTACCTTTAATCCCAGCAATGAGTTCTATTTATTGGCAGACGTAAATGAAGGGTTTAAACCCATGAACGTTGAGGAAGCCAACGAACGCAAGTCCAGTAATTTTGTCATCAATTCAAGTTTTTACGATCCTCAAAACCAAGTCCTTGGGGAAGTCATCTATTTAGGAAAAAGGTATCAACGCAAAACCCATTCATCAGGGTATTTTAAGGTAATTAATGGGGTGCCCCATGCTGGACCCGCATCTATTTTTAATGATTTAAATGGGAGCCCTTCCTACGCTTGTCAAGCCCACCCTTCCACCTTGAAAAACGGTATGCTTTTTTCGTACATCGAAGATGAAAGCATGCAAGTTCTATGGAATCAAAAAACCTACCGAAATTTAATCGGAGAGCGAAAAGACGGTCGTTTGGTGGTAGTAGTTTCGGGCAACGGGGCCTTATTGGATGTAAAAGAAATTACGCAAATCGCACAGCGAATTGGAGTTTATCATGCCAGCTTATTCGATGCAGGTTCGGCCCTGCAATACCGCTTCGAGGACGGTTCCTATCGCATGGATTTTTCAGCTTTTAACAATACGTATGATTTAGGTCGTCTTACCGATCGTTTGGCCATGAAGTTTTTTCGCAAAAAGTTCATCCAACGTTCCCCGATTTTTATAGGAGTAAAATTCAAGCAATGAAAAACCAATTTTTGTGGATCACATGTTTATCGTTGGTATTTGTTTCGTTGGGTCAACCGCTGAAAGAACAAAATTACCAACAAGGATTGGACTACGCTAAGGCGGGAAAATACGAAGAAGCCATTGGAGCATTCACCAAAGCCATTGAAGTTCAACCCTTAGATGCTTATGCTTGGTACAATCGAGCCATGGCTAAAAACATGATAGGTGAATACGAAACGGCCGTAGATGACTTTACCACCTGCATTGGCTTAAGCCGTTCCTATGAAAAAGTTTGGTACAATCGAGGAATTACAAAAATGTACATCGGCCAATACGATGGGGCACTTTTTGATTTAAATCAAGCGCTTCAGATCCAACGAAATTATCCGGAGGCCCATTACCACCGTGCTTACATTTACGAGTTAAAAGGTTTGTTCGATTTTGCCTGTACGGATTATCAAAATGCGGCATCGAAAGGATATAAAGTTCCCGAGGAAAAATTGCTCGCTTGCCGAGATACCAACTATACGGGTTTATTGAAGAATCCGCTTTTAAAACTATCCAAAACCAGTAAGCGCAAAACCTATGGCACCAAGGCGAAAAGGCCCATTGCTATCGGTTGCTTTGAAAACGTGGAGCGCTACTTACGCTTGCTTCGATCGCCGGAAGGTAAATTTGTCCCGTATGAAATTAAAAACCGTCAAGCCCTTACCGAGGTTAAAATAACCTATACGCTCAAAGGTGAAATGCTCGATAAAACACTGTATTTCGATATAAATAAAGCCTGTGACGCATGGATTATCAAAGGATTTAAAACCTTTAAAGAGCTTCCTGTGGGAAGTCCTCCTTAACCATACGCTCTATAATTTTTGCTCCACTGACCGCCAAAGGGATTCCTCCTCCTGGATGAACAGTTACCCCAGCAAAATAAAGGCCTTTGACTCCGGGTGCGTGATTGGGATGTCGGTAAAACGCGGCTAAGGCAGAATTTGAACTGTTTCCGTAAATTGACCCTCCTTTACCATTGTACGTGTGCTGAAGCCTTAAGGGATCGTTGACATATTCTGTCTCGATGAAAGATTCAATGTCCTGACCGAGGGACGCCGATAGTTTATGCAAAATATGCTTTCGGAGCTGTGCCACCAACGCGGTCCAATCTTGTCCGATGTTGATCGGAGCGTTAACCATTACAAACCAGTTTTCACATCCAGCAGGCGCATCAGAAGGTTCTGCTTTCGAACTGATGTGCACATAAATGCTTGGATCCTCCATCAGGGTTTTTGTTTCAAAAACCGCCTTAAACTCCGCTTGGTAATCCTCGGTAAAAAACAAGTTATGCACTCCTAAATTACCGAAATGCCCCTTCATTCCCCAATAGAAAACCACAGCAGAAGACGATAACTCTTGATTTAAAATCTTTTTGGGTCTTTTTACCAGCGGCATCAACCGTTCATAAGTGTAATGAACATCCGCATTGCTAACCACGATGGAAGCTGGAACAACGGTATTTTGCACTCGAACACCTACTACACTTCCCTGTGTTACTTCGATGGATTCTACGGGACTGTTGGCATGGAACACCACGCCCAGTGAACGCGCTGCATCGGCCAAGCCTTGCGTAATCGAAACCATGCCGCCTTTCGGAAAATAAATGCCTTCGTTCAGCTCCAAATGAGCAATAATACTGAGTAACCCTGGAGTTTTGTATGGGTCGCTTCCGTTGTACGTGGCATACCGATTCATGAGTTGCACCGATTTCGGATGCTTGAAAAAACGTTTTGAAAACCCATTCATGGTAGTGAACAAGCCGTAGCGTGGAATGTGCAGAATGGCAGGAATTAACTTTTTATTGAAGAGGTGTGAAAAACGATGGAGAGTAGTCTCAATGAAAACGGGTTTAAGGACTTCATAGTTCTTTTTGATGCGCTTGAAGAACGCACGGACACGCTCCGGATTTTCTTCAAACTCCTCTACGATTGCCTTCACGGTTTCCTCAGTACCCGTGGGCAAAGTAAAGGAAGTTCCATCCGGAAAAAAATACCGAAACGACTCTGGCAAAGCGTGATATTCAAAAGGCTTTTGATCGGCTCCAAGTGCAATGAGTTCCTCTATCAAATGCGGTTCCGTAAAGATCGATGGTCCCATGTCATAACGGTAACCGTTAAAGTCTCGAGTATGAACCTTTCCTCCGATAAATTCATTCTTTTCGTAGACGGTTACTTTACACCCCAATTTTGCCAGTCGAATGGCCGAGGCGAGACCACCTACACCACTACCGATAACGATTACCTCCTCTTTCATTCGAGTATTTGGAACAATAAAACCACAAAACAGTTCATATTTAGCCTACGTTTTCAACAAAAATATGGTTTTTTCAACATTTTGCTCGAATTTTCGAGGCTTAGAAGATTGTGGGTGAGATATTAAGATATATTTGTCCCGTTAAACGTTTTTATTAACCTTTTAAAAAAATTCATTATGAACAAAGCGGAATTAGTTGACGCGATTGCAGCGAATGCAAACTTGTCTAAAGCTGATGCAAAAAAAGCGCTTGATGCGTTTGTTGAAGTTTCAACCGGAGCGTTGAAATCTGGAGATCGTATCTCTTTAGTTGGTTTTGGTTCTTTCTCTGTTTCTGACCGTAAAGCAAGAAATGGAAGAAACCCTAAAACTGGAGCGGTTATTAAAATTGCTGCGAAAAAATCAATCCGTTTTAAAGCAGGTGCTGAATTGAGCGGGAAAGTAAACTAAGAAAAGATTACTTTGAAGGAAAGGGAGCCTTAGGGTTCCCTTTTTTTATGCCCTTTTTCCCTAGGCTCTTGTTTCGTATTACAAACCATTATTCTTTAACCACGCGAAACATTTTCGAAAGGCCGGAGGGCGATGAAATCATCACGGTATATTGTCCAGGAATCAACGCTCTTATATCAATGCTATGGTTACAGGTTCCCTGCTGTAGCATTCGTCCGTCGATGGAGCACAAGGCATACCTAAGCTCGGAATAATCGGAGCGCCCAGACAGGTATAATTGATCTCGTCCTGGATTAGGATATACCATCCATTGCGTTAAATCCTCTGCTTCTAACCCTGCATCAGGACAAGCACCCAGTTGGAAGTTGCTCACGCCAAAGTAATGTTGTGCAACGCATGCATTTTGGTACGTTACGGAATCACAACCGCATACAGGTTCGAAAACTTCAGGACAAAGTATGCTTAAATCGATAAGGTTAGTATCAATGCAATCCAAGGTAATCAGGGTATCGTTAGCACATAAGTTGTTGCATGCATACATTGAATTGAAAAAGTAAGCACTGTAATCAATTCCGTTACTTCCAAAAGTACTGCAACCTGAAACAGTAAAACACGAATCGTTTTGTCGAATAATGCCCAAAGGCATAGCGCAGGCGCCAAAATTTACAGAATCCGGTACCGTCAAACACGTGTCCAATTCCAAGGGTTCACAAGGACCCGGTACCCAAGAACTTACCCCTCCGTAATAATAAGCCTCGCAATCGTTGTTATAGGTTACGCTATCGCAACCGCAAACAGGATCCACTACGTCTGGGCACAGAACCGAAACATCGATTTGCGCGGGATTTATACAATTGTTTTGAACGCAAGCACCAGGAGTCCATGAGCTCACTCCCCCATAATTGAATGCTTCACATGAATTGCTGTAAGTAACACTATCACAACCGCATACGGGTTCATAAATAGCTGGACAAATAACTGAGGAGTCCACTTGAGCAGGGTTTATGCACAACGGCGGATTGCACGGACCAGGAGTCCATGAGGTCACCCCTCCGAGATAGGTCGCAATGCACGAATTGTCGTACGTTACTCCATCGCAACCGCAAACCGGGCTATAAACCATAGGACAAATGGCCATCGAATCAATCAGCGTTGGGTCCACACAGGGTTGAGCCAACAAAGTCCAAGGGTACAACCCCAAAAAAAATAGAATCCTTATTGTTTTCATGCTTTTACGTGTTCGAGTTCTCCTTCGGACCTAGCAATCACCGCTGTGGCTAGGCAATTTCCAAGTACGTTTACTGAAGTTCGCGCCATATCCATCACAGCATCAATGCCAAGAATCACGCTCGCTTTCTCTGGGTCAAGCCCCATTGAGGCCACGGTTCCAGCGAGGATAACGAAAGAAGCGCCACGCACTCCTGCGACCCCCTTACTGGTTAACATCAACACCAAACAAATCGAAATTTGTTCCCCAATGCTTAAATCAATGCCCGACATTTGCGCAATAAAAACGGAAGCCAAGGAAAGGTAAAGCGTAGTTCCATCCAAGTTGAAACTGTAACCGGTAGGAATCACAAAACCCACAATATGTTTGGGTACGCCAAACCGCTCCATGTTTTCCATCGCTTTGGGCAATGCCGCCTCGCTGCTTGCGGTGGCAAACGCCAAGGAAACGGGTTCTGATACAGCCGTTAAAAATTTGCGTAACGGAATTCTAGCAATTAAAGCAATTGGCAACAATACTCCAAGGATGAAAACCACCAGTGCAGCATACAAAGTGCCTACCAATTTCATGAGCGACATCAATACATCTACCCCCGATTTAGCCACCGTTGCCGCCAAGGCGCCAAAGACGGCTAACGGAGCCAAGTACATTACTATGTCGGTAAACTTGAACATAACTTCGGCTAAACTTTCGTTCATTCGAAGCATGGTGAGTTTGTGCTGCTCATGTTTGACCATGCCCAATCCTATGGCAAAAATCACCGAAAAAACAACGATTTGAAGGACCGAATTTTCTGCAATGGATTTCGCAATGTTCTCTGGGAATATTTCCACAAAATGGTCCTTGTGCTCAGCGCGTTGGGCCAGCAATTCCGTCGATTTTTCTTTAACTTTTTCATTGACTTCCACATTAACCCCCCTGCCCGCTTGGGTAACGTTGATGGCTAAAAGTCCGATGAATAAAGCAACGGTGGTAACGATTTCAAAATACAAGATGCTTTTCAAGCCCATTCGGCCCACCTGTTTCAAGTTGCTATGTCCCGCAATTCCAACGACCAAGGTGGCAAAAATAAGGGGCGCGACCAACGTTTTAATGAGGCGTAAAAAAATCTTAGCAAAACGTTCCATTTCCAAGGCAAAAGCGGGAAAATCCATGCCCACCTCAATCCCGAGGACCATCGCACTAAAAATCCATAAGGACATTTTTCTTCGAAAAAACGCAATAAGAAACAACATTGCGATAAGGATAAATCGTAGGGTTTCGAACATGCCTCGAGGCGCATTCGGCAGGAAAGCTTGGACTGCAAATCCGGACAATAACAGACCGAAAATCACTAAGTAAACCTTGAGGTTGGCGGCTGATTTAAGAGTATTCCACATGGTGTAAAGGTAGGCAATTCCATCTTTGATTCCCAATCCGTATCTTTGTAGAAAAAACATCGATGGGCATTTCAAACAGCGAATTAGAGTTCAATTTTAACGAAGATCGCATGCGGTTGCGCATTCGAAACCTTGAGCAACAATTGGAGAAAATCTACCTTGGAGGCGGTAAAAAACGCATCGATAAGCTCCACGAATCGGGAAAGTTAACCGCGCGGGAACGTATCGAATTATTGCTTGACCCAGGAACGGATCGATTCGAGTTGGGAGCCATCGCAGGTTATGGAATGTATCAAGAACACGGAGGGTGTCCCGGTGCAGGAGTTGTGGTTGTGATTGGTTTTGTAGCCGGTCGCCAATGC
>Ga0208229_1000316_pt1 | contig 12539 bp, 12 predicted proteins | sample LakMenEpi22Aug11_FD_150725 | JGI IMG/M metagenome (GOLD analysis project Ga0208229, IMG submission 150725) | Freshwater microbial communities from Lake Mendota, WI - 22AUG2011 deep hole epilimnion (SPAdes) | ecosystem: Environmental > Aquatic > Freshwater > Lake > Epilimnion/Euphotic zone ... | reverse complement strand
CCGACAGATAGACGGCCTCAAGGCCGGCTTTGGCTTGCTGCATGGCCTGACCGGCACTGATGGCGCCGAAGGCATTGACGTAGCCCTTCTTGGCACCGCCATTGACCTTGGCCCACAGGGTTTCGGCACCGCGCTTGGCCAGCGTGTATTCGATGGGAAGGGAGCCGCGCAGGCGAACTACGTCTTCAGCGGAGTAACCGCGCTTGACGCCTTTCCAGCGGGGATTCTCTTTCCAGTCCTTTTCCAGGGCTGCGACTTGTGCTTTGCGATCGGTCATGTTCAATCCTCTGAGGGTCATTGTCGAAGGGGATGCTCCAAGCGGGAGCGGTGCCGACAGTATAAAGAGGATTTTGCGATGCAGCAATAGTCTTATATAAGACTTGCTGATTTTCTTTTTTTGTTATTTAACAAACCACTGGGAGTTGCATTTCATAATGCGAGAAGCGTTTCGCGATAATAAAGGCGCTTTGGCTTTGTTGATATATGTCTTATATAAGACATTGGCTAATGAAGGGGCGTAGCGCTGACAATGACGCCGTCTTCGTCCGCATAGAGCCATTCGTCCGGAGTGAATGTCACTCCGCCAAAGGTAACCGGAATATCGCTTTCGCCGACGTTTTTCTTTACGGTTTTCATCGGATGGGTGTCGATCGCAAATACGCCGATATCCATCTCGCCGATTGCGCGGGAATCACGAATGCAGCCATAGACGATCACGCCGGCCCAGCCGTTCTTGACGCCCAGCGCCGCGAGTTGGTCGCCGACCAGGGCGCGTCGCAAACTGCCCCCGCCATCGATCACGAGAACGCGGCCCTCGCCAGGGGATTCGAGTGCCTTTCTGACCAGTGAGTTGTCTTCAAAAAGCTTGAGTGTGGCAATGCGGCCAAAAAAGGCGGTACGCCCGCCAAAACTGTTGAACATGGGTTCAACGACACGTACCTTTTCTTCATGGGCGTCGCAGAGATCGGTGGTAAGCAAGTCCATGGCGTAGCGCTAAACAATGAAAGAGGGGAAAGGCCCCGGCAGCGACACTACATTCGCACCTTGTCAGGACTGGATTGCAGAGGGGACTGCAGGCGTGCTGGCCGTCTCTTCGAAATTGAGCACGATTTTCTCGTGCTCATCGATATCAATGGTGATGCGACCGCCATGCACCAGCCGGCCGAACAGCAATTCGTCGGCGAGTGCGGAACGGATCGTGTCCTGAATCAGACGCGCCATCGGACGTGCGCCCATCAGGGGGTCGAAACCTTTCTCTGCCAGCCAGGCACGCAGCGAGTCGGTGAATATCGCCTCGACCTTCTTCTCGTGCAACTGGCCTTCGAGCTGCATGAGGAACTTGTCCACCACGCGCAGGATGATTTCCGCATCCAGTGCGCGGAACGAGATGATGGCATCCAGCCGGTTGCGGAATTCCGGCGTGAACATGCGCTTGATGTCGCCCATCTCATCGCCCGGCCCCTTGCTGGTGGTGAAGCCGATGCTGGTTTTTTGCAGGGCTTCGGCGCCGGCGTTGGTGGTCATGACAATCACCACATTGCGGAAGTCCGCCTTGCGGCCGTTGTTGTCAGTCAATGTGCCGTGGTCCATCACCTGCAGCAGGATGTTGAACACTTCCGGATGCGCTTTCTCGATTTCATCCAGCAGCAGCACCGCGTGCGGCTTCTTGGTTACCGCTTCGGTGAGCAGGCCGCCCTGGTCGAAGCCGACATATCCGGGAGGTGCGCCGATCAGCCGGCTCACCGCGTGGCGTTCCATGTACTCGGACATGTCGAAGCGGATCAGCTCGATGCCCATGCCATAGGCCAGCTGGCGGGCAACCTCGGTCTTGCCAACGCCGGTGGGCCCGGAGAACAGGAAACAGCCGATGGGCTTCTGCGGGTCGCCCAGACCCGAGCGCGACATCTTGATTGCCTTGGCCAGTGCATCAATGGCGGCTTCCTGGCCGAAGACCATGTTCTTCAGGTCGCGGTCGAGATTCTTCAGTGCCGACCGGTCGTCAGCGGAAACATGCTGCGGCGGGATACGCGCAATCTTGGCGACGATGTCTTCAATTTCCAGTTTGCCGATGGTCTTCTTCTGCTTCGACTTGGGCAGTATTCGCTGGGCGGCACCGGCTTCGTCGATGACGTCGATCGCCTTGTCAGGCAGGTGACGGTCATTGATGTACTTGGCCGCCAGTTCCGCGGCGCTGGAAATGGCCGCGGCGGAATACTTGACGCCGTGGTGCTCCTCGAAACGGGACTTGAGGCCACGCAGGATCGAGACGGTTTCATCCACGGAAGGCTCATTGACGTCGACCTTCTGGAAGCGGCGAGACAGCGCATGATCCTTTTCGAACACGCCGCGGAATTCCGCGTAGGTCGTGGCGCCGATGCACTTCAGGGTGCCGGACGACAAGGCCGGCTTGAGCAGATTGGAAGCGTCCATGGTGCCGCCCGATGCCGCGCCCGCACCGATCAAGGTGTGAATCTCGTCAATGAACAAAATGGCGTTCGGGTTGTCGGCCAGCTGCTTGAGGACACCCTTCAGACGCTGCTCGAAGTCGCCGCGATACTTGGTTCCGGCCAGGAGGGCACCCATGTCCAGGCAATAGACCGTTGCGTTGGCAAGAATCTCCGGAACACGTCCTTCAACAATATGAAGTGCCAGTCCTTCTGCGATGGCTGTTTTGCCAACGCCCGCTTCGCCAACCAGCAGCGGGTTGTTCTTGCGGCGGCGGCACAGGGTCTGGATCACCCGCTCCAGTTCCTTGTCGCGGCCAATCAGGGGATCGATCTTCCCGGCCAGTGCGAACTGGTTGAGGTTCTGTGTAAAACTTTCCAGAGCCCCCGCTTTTTCCTGGGTTTCGACATCGGTCTCGACCGGCTCATCCTTGCCTTTGGGCTGAGGTGTCTTGGTGATTCCGTGCGAGATGAAGTTAACCACGTCCAGTCGCGTGACGTTCTGGCGCTGCAGGAAAAATACGGCGTGCGAATCCTTTTCGCCGAAGATGGCAACCAGCACGTTCGCCCCGGTGACTTCCTTCTTTCCCGAGGACTGCACATGGAGGATCGCGCGCTGGATCACTCGCTGGAAGCCGAGTGTCGGTTGCGTGTCGATCTCGTCGCTGCCGGCCACGGTCGGCGTGTGCTCATTGATGAAGGTCAGAAGTTCCTTGCGGAGGCCTTCTATATCCGCGGCGCAGGCACGCAACACTTCAGCGGCAGAGGGGTTGTCCAGCAATGCCAGCAGCAGATGCTCGACGGTGATGAATTCATGGCGTTTTTGTCGGGCTTCGACAAAGGCCATGTGCAAGCTGACTTCGAGTTCCTGGGCAATCATCAATTTTCCTCCATCACGCAAGCCAGCGGATGCTGGTGTCGACGTGCAAATTCGCTCACCTGCTCAACTTTGGTCGCAGCTACATCACGAGGATACACTCCACAGGCACCCTTTCCTTCGCGATGAACCTTGAGCATGACTTGCGTCGATTGCTCGCGCGACAAACCAAAAAACTTCTCCAGCACCACTACGACGAAGTCCATCGGAGTGAAATCGTCATTGAGCAGCAATACCTTGTACATCGGTGGCGGCTTGGTGCGGCTCTGTTCCGGTGCCAATGCGGCACTATCCCCCGGCCCGACTTGCTTGCGTGTAACCATGAATTGATTCTAATGTGATTCCCGTACAGTTCAACACCACGAAAAGGAGGGGAATAGGGCATCGATAAATGTGAATTTTGGGGTGATTTTCATATATGCAAGGGTCCCGCATGTGCGATGCAGCATCGAAAGTTGTTGACGCTGCTTGACAATGTGCGTAAAACGCGCAAGGTGTTTAGTTCAAATTCCCTCGCAGTGACCTTCGGTCGTCTCACAGTCTGTCAGTTTGCAGCTCCTCTGAATCGCCGCTTGGCCCCCTCTGCTATTTCGAAATTGAGCTTTAAACATGCCCCGGCCGGGGTGCGGTGTTTTGCAGCCCGCAGCGGTGGCCGATTCGTTCGTTTTTGATTAAGGAAAAGTTACATGGCAACTGGTACTGTTAAGTGGTTCAACGACGCCAAAGGTTTTGGCTTTATTACCCCGGATGACGGCAGCGAAGATCTGTTCGCGCATTTCTCGGCCATCAACATGGCTGGGTTCAAGTCCCTCAAGGAAGGTGACAAGGTGACTTTTGACGTGGTGCAAGGCCCCAAAGGCAAGCAGGCGTCGAACATTCAGAAGCCTTGATGTCCTGATCATTTCGGCGGCCGGATAATTTCGGCTCCGAAAGAACAAAGCCCGTCCGACGTAAGAATCGGACGGGCTTTGTTTTTAGTGCGGCTAGCCGCTTCGCGGCTTACATCCGGTCAATCATCGCCTGGCCGAACGCCGAGCATTTCACTTCCTTGGCACCTTCCATGAGGCGTGCAAAGTCGTAGGTCACAACTTTGTCGCCGATGGCCGCTTCCATTGACTTGATGATGAGATCGGCGGCTTCCACCCAGCCCATGTGGCGCAACATCATTTCTGCCGAAAGGATGAGGGAACCGGGATTTACGTAGTCCTTGCCGGCGTATTTCGGCGCTGTGCCGTGAGTGGCCTCGAAACAGGCGTACAAATCGGAAATGTTGGCGCCCGGGGCAATGCCAATGCCGCCAACCTGGGCTGCCAATGCATCGGAAATGTAGTCGCCATTGAGGTTGAGCGTGGCGATGACGTCATACTCGGCCGGGCGCAACAATATCTGCTGCAGGAAGGCGTCGGCAATGGCGTCCTTGATGACGATGCCGTTGGGCAGCTTCAACCACGGGCCGCCGTCGATTTCCACGCCGCCGAATTCGTTTTTCGCCAGAGCATATGCCCAGTCACGGAAACCGCCCTCCGTGTACTTCATGATGTTGCCCTTGTGCACAATCGTCACGGACTTGCGCTTGTTGGTAATCGCGTAGTTCACGGCTGCGCGCATCAGACGCTCGGTGCCTTCACGCGAAACCGGCTTGATGCCAATGCCAGAGGTGTTGGGGAAGCGAATCTTTGTTACGCCCATTTCCTCCTGGAGGAACTTGATCAGCTTCCTGGCGGGCGCCGATTCGGCCTGCCACTCGATGCCGCAGTAAATGTCTTCGGTGTTCTCGCGGAAGATCACCATGTCGGTCTTGCTTGGATCCTTGAGCGGGGAGGGGATGCCCCTGAAGTAGCGTACGGGCCTCACGCACTGGTACAAATCCATTTCCTGCCGCAAGGCGACATTGAGCGAACGGATACCGCCCCCGACCGGGGTGGTCAACGGCCCCTTGATGGAGACAGAGTATTCCTTGCAAGCAGTGATTGTCTCCGCCGGCAGCCAGACATCCGGGCCGTACAGCCGGGTGGCCTTTTCTCCGGCATAGACCTCCATCCATGAAATCTTGCGCTTGCCGCCGTAGGATTTCTGTACGGCGGCATCCACCACTTTTTGCATGACTGGCGTGATGTCCACACCAATGCCGTCGCCTTCGATGAAGGGAATGACCGGATTGTCGGGAATCGGCTGACCTGGAATGATTTTCTGGCCTTGTGCGGGAACCTTGATAAGGGAAGTGCTCATGCCTGCTCCGTTATTTGTGTGTTGAAAATCGAGAGGGATGCGGGATAGACCGAGGTCGATTATCCTCCAAATCACACCGTGCTGCTGTCGGCTTCGTCGTCAGGCGATGGCTGTGCTCGCTGGTAGAATCGATTCGGTTCGCCTACCGAGATTTTCTTCATGGCCGCCGATCCCTCCGATACCCTGATCGCCGAATCCATCGCCAATGTTCTTGTCGATGGATTCAACAAGCACTATCGCCTGTTTCATGAAAGTTCGGCGCTTGCCAAGCAACGCTTCGAAGAGGCGCAGTGGCCGGAGGCGCAGCAGGCAGTTCGGGACCGCATCCAGTTTTATGACGATCGCGTCAAGGAGACCACGGACAAACTCCATCGCGCGTTCAACGCCGACAGCTTGAGCGACACCGTCTGGCAGCAGGCGAAGCTCCAGTACATAGGTTTGCTGACCAACCACAAGCAGCCCGAGTTGGCGGAAACATTCTTCAATTCGGTGTTTTGCCAGATTCTTCATCGAACCTATTTCCACAACGATTTCATTTTCGTACGCCCGGCGGTGTCTACCGAATACATCGAGTCCGAGCCGCCAACCTATCGTTGCTACTATCCGAATGAAGCGGGTTTTCGCACGTCGATTCGTCAAGTGTTTGTCGATTTTGGCTGGACGAGGGAATTTGACGACCTGGATCGGGATGTCGACTTCATTTTGCGCAGCATTGAATCTCATCTCGAAACCGTTCCGGCTCGTGAGGCCAACCTGCAGATACAGGTACTCAACTCGGCTTTCTATCGCAACAAGGGCGCCTATGTAATCGGCAAGGCCGTCAATGGTGCGTTTGAGTATCCATTTACTGTTCCCGTACTGCATTCGCCGGATGGCAAGCTCTATCTGGATACGATCATTCTTGACGCCTGGCGGATCGGAGTGCTGTTTTCACTTTCGCGCGCCTACTTCATGGTCGATATGGAAGTACCTTCGGGCTACGTCCAGTTTTTGCGGTCGATCATGCCCAACAAGCCGCGCTCGGAGCTTTACACCATGCTCGGCCTGGGCAAGCAGGGCAAGACGATGTTTTTCCGCGACCTGATATTTCATTTGCATCATTCGGCAGACCAGTTCATCGTCGCGCCCGGCATACGCGGCCTGGTCATGCTGGTGTTTACCCTGCCGTCCTACCCCTATGTGTTCAAGGTCATCAAGGACGTTTTCGGCAGTTCGAAGGAGGTCGATCACGACACGGTACGGCGCAAGTATCAACTGGTGAAGCAGGTCGATCGCGTCGGCCGGATGGCGGACACCCTCGAGTTTTCAAAGGTCGCACTCCCACGCAAGCGCTTTTCACAGGAATTGATCGACGAACTCCACAAGGAAGTGCCGTCCCTGATCGAAGAAGATGGCGACGACCTGATCATCAAGCATCTATACATCGAACGGCGCATGGAGCCGCTTAACATCTACCTTGAGAAGGCCGAAAAAGCGGGACGCGACGATCAGGTGGAGCATGCGGTGTGCGAATACGGCAATGCCATCCGGGAGCTGGCGATCGCCAATATTTTCCCCGGCGACATGTTGTGGAAAAACTTCGGCGTCACTCGCTACGGGCGTGTCGTGTTTTATGACTACGATGAAATCGAGTACATGACCGATTGCAGGTTTCGGCGAATTCCACCACCGCCAAATTTCGAGGCCGAAATGTCGGGTGAGGTCTGGTATTCGGTGTCGAGGCTGGATGTGTTTCCCGAGGAATTCGAAACCTTTCTTCTGGTGTCGGACAAGATTCGCGACGCCTTCATGCGTCATCACGCCGACCTGTTCGATGCGTCGTTCTGGCAGGACACGCAAGAGCAGATTCGCAAGGGCGCAGTACAGGATTTCTTTCCCTATCCGGAGTCACAGCGCTTCTGCAACGTTTTTGGCAGCGGTTGTTCGGCTTGAGTCGCGTCATCCTCTTCAACAAGCCGTATGGCGTCCTGACCCAGTTTACCGATGCGGACGGGCGGCCCACGCTGGCTGACTACATCCCCATTCCCAAGGTTTATGCTGCCGGACGGCTGGATGCCGATTCGGAAGGCTTGGTGGTATTGACTGATGATGGCGCCCTGCAAACACGGATTGCCGACCCTCGCCACAAACTCGCAAAGCGGTACCTGGTTCAGGTTGATGGCTTGCCTACAGACGCGGCCCTGCACAAACTCAAGACAGGGGTTGATCTTGGCGACTTTCGCACACGGCCCTGTCAAGTGTTCCGCATTGACGAGCCAGCAGGCCTTTGGCCACGAAATCCGCCGATCCGGTATCGGGCGGCGATTCCGACCAGTTGGCTGGAAATCGTCCTGCGGGAGGGGAAGAACCGTCAAGTCAGGCGCATGACGGCCAGCGCAGGATTTCCGACGCTCAGGCTGATTCGCTGGCAGGTCGGCGAGTGGACCCTGGAAGGACTTGCGCCCGGTCAGTGGAGGGAAATTGAAATTTCAGGTCAACCTGGTTCAATGCAGCGCGTTAATGTGTCTAACGCCTCGAAAAATCGTGGTGTTATCAATACCCTACCTATACACAAATTAAAGGAAACACTATGAACAAGCTTCTCGCTACCCTGGTTGCCGGCCTGATCGCCACTTCCGCTTTCGCCGCTGATGCTCCGAAGGCCGCCGCCGCTCCGGCCGCTGCTCCCGCTGCCGCCGCCGCTCCGGCTGCTGCTCCGGCCGCTGAAAAGAAGGCTGAAGCCGCTCCGGCCAAGGCTGAAAAGAAGGCCAAGAAGGCCAAGAAGGCCAAGAAAGCTGAAGCCGCCAAGTAATTCCCCGTTTCGGGAAAAAAATGGCAGGGAAACCTGCCATTTTTTTTGCCTGTCGGCAGCCGAAAATTTCATTTAAGCTGTTGATCCAGCGGATTTTGAGTTCTTCCGGAAGACCTTGTTCGGGCTTTCGTAATGGAGATTGATCATGTTTGTCAGGATGGCCCTGATAGTGTCGATGCTGGTGACTGGCATGTCCAGTCGGGCCCAGCAGCCGCAACTGCCCTTGGTCGAGTTGCTGGGCGGGATGCATCGCATCGAGGCCGAAGTCGCGGCGACTTCCGAGAGCCGGCAAATCGGGATGATGCAGCGCACAGTGATGCCGCCTCACCGCGGCATGCTGTTCGTGTTCCCCGAGATGGCGAAGCATTGCATGTGGATGCGCAATACGCTCCTGCCGTTGTCGGTTGCCTTCCTTGATGAAAAAGGCGGGATCATCAACATCGAGGACATGCAGCCGAGGACCGAAGTGAATCATTGTGCGACCAGGCCCGCGCGCTACGCCCTTGAGATGAATCTGGGCTGGTTCAGGAGCCGTGGTCTGGGTGCCGGATTCGCGATCACCGGAATCGAAAAGCTGCCTTCCGGTCGCTGAGGAACGCCGCGCCGGACTGAGCTCAGTAGTGCGGCGGGATTTCGTCGCGCAAATTGCGCGGTTCGGTCGGGTCCGTCGGCTGCATCAGTTGGTACAACTCGCGGATCTGTGCCTGCAGCAGATCAATTTGCTGCTGCTGCCTGAAGATGGTGCGGTTGAGTTCTTCCAGGTGATCCTCGCTCAGAGCAAGCTTGATCTCGAGCTCCGTAATTCTGGATTCCATTGTGATTCCTCTTGTAAAAGCAAAGGGCGCCTTCCGGGCGCCCTTCGCTGATTACGACATTGCTCTGACGCCGATGGCGTGATCAGGCAAAATTCTTCGCCGCAAAATCCCAGTTTGCCAGGGAGGCGAGGAAGGTCTCGACGAACTTGGGCCGGGCATTGCGGTAATCGATGTAATAGGCGTGTTCCCAAACGTCGATGGTCAGCAGCGCCTTGTTTTCGGTATTCAGCGGTGTGCCGGCACCGGAGGTGTTGACGATATCGACGGAGCCATCCGGCTTCTTCACCAGCCAGGTCCAGCCCGATCCGAAGTTGCCGACGGCTGAGGCCTGGAAGGCTTTCTTGAACTCGTCGAAGCTGCCCCACTTCTTGTTGATCGCATCAGCCAGCGCGCCGGTCGGCGTGCCGCCACCGCCGACTTTCATGCTGTTCCAGAAGAAACTGTGGTTCCAGACCTGGGCCGAGTTGTTGAAAATGCCGCCGGCCGGAGCTTTCTTGATGATGGCCTCGAGGTCGAGACTCTCGTACTCGGTACCCTTGATCAGATTGTTGAGATTGGTGGCGTAAGCCTGATGGTGCTTGCCGTAGTGATATTCGAAGGTTTCCTTCGAAATGTGCGGAGCGAGGGCATCCATCGCGTAGGGCAGGGGGGGAAGGGTATGTTCCATTTGGATTCTCCTGATGCTGTGGGGGTGAGGGCGATAAAGTTGACTATTATAGTCAAGAATATTTCAGGTGGCAATTAGTCATCGGTCGGTAGTACTGCTCAGGATGCTGGCCTCGGCTGTACCGCGCGCTAGATGGAGGCTGACGGTTTGACCCGCATGCAAGCCGGCCGCGTCGGTGATCAGCTTGCCGTCGGCGTCGCGAATGATTGAAAAGCCGCGCGCCAGGGTTGCTTCCGGATTCAGGTGCATCAGTGCCGTTCCGATGTTTTCGAGTGCATTCCGGCGTTTCTGCTGTTGCGCGCGAAGGGCTGCATCCAGTCGCTGCGCCAGCATGCCGATGAACCCGCTGCGTTTCTCGGTGCGGGGAATCGTGCGTCCCAGTCCCAGTGCGGCACGGTTCAAGCGTTCCCGATGGCGACGCAGGCCGTGCGCCATCGACGCATCCAGTTGCGACCCGCGCAGCGCAAGTCGGCTGCGCGCTTGCGCCAGCCTTGTCGCCGGGTGAATCAGGCGCAGCGACAGGTTGTCCAGCCCCTGCTGCTGTCGGGCGATGCGGTATTGCATGGATCGGCCCAGTGCCGTTCCCAGACCTGCAATTTCTCCAGTCGCCTCGTGCCATCCTTGCGTGACCAGTTCGGCAGCCGCGGTGGGCGTTGCGGCACGCAGGTCGGAGACGTAATCAATGATCGTGGTATCCGTTTCGTGCCCGACGCCGCTGACAGTCGGCAGCGGACTGGCGGCGATAGCGCGCGCGACGATTTCTTCGTTGAACGCCCATAGGTCTTCGATGCTGCCGCCGCCGCGCACGATCAGCAGCAGATCGCATTCATTGCGCTGGCCTGCCACGGTGATGGCCTTGGCAATTTCTTCGGCGGCGTGATCGCCCTGCACCAGAGTCGGATAAAGGATCGCTGTCAGGTGCGGCGCGCGACGCTTGAGCGCCACCAGGACATCGTGCAAGGCTGCGGCGCGGGGCGAACTGATGATCCCGATGCGGTGCGGGAAGCGCGGCAGCGGCCGCTTGCGCCCGGTTTCAAAAAGCCCTTCGGCCTCCAGCCTGGCCTTCAATCTGGCGAAGGCCTCGAACAGTCGCCCGAGGCCGGCGCGGCGCAAGGCTTCGACGTTCAGCTGATAGTCGCCACGCGGCTCATAGAGCGAGACCAGGGCGCGCGCTTCGACCTGTTGTCCGTTTTCCAGTCGCCAGGGAATTGACTGGGCGCGGGAGCGGAACATCACACACCGTGCCTGGGCGCTTTCATCCTTCAGCGAGAAATAGACATGACCTGAGGCGGCGCGGGTCAGGTTGGAAATTTCTCCCGACACCCAGAGTAGCGGGAACTCCCGTTCCAGGGTCTGGCGCGCCAGCCGGTTGAGCTCGCTGATGCTGACGACAGTTGCGGGATCGAACATGGATTGGAGGCCCGGAGCCTAGGATCAACGCAATGGAAAAATTGTACAGCATCCACACATTGCGCCGGCCCGCACGGCAGGACTCGCAAAGCCTCACTCTTGCTCGGTGTCTCCGTGTAACTTTATGATTAATTGTGATGTTTTCTTTGCTCCGAAATTGCTCGAAAAATGGAAAGCCCTTGCGGGAAGCCGACTTAGCGCGTTATTCGCACTGCGATCCACAAACTTATCCACAGATTTTGTGGATAAGCTGCCCACTGTTCCCTCGCTTTGCAACGGGGCCAATCGACTACTGTACGCGGCATGTTCCGGTCCCGCTTTCCCGCATGAGTCACTCCCTGATTCCGCTACCCGCCGGGGCCTTGATCGGCCTGCTGCGCGAGGCGCTTGAAAGTACGCTGGTCGAACGCGGCGTCGGGCAGGGACTGGAGCTGCTCGGTCACGCCGAAGAATTCTGGGCGGCTTTGCCGCTGATGGAACTGCGGCGCATGGCCGAGGCCGGGAATCGCAATGCGCAAGCCGAACTGGCCTGGCGGCATGCCGTCGGCGAAGGCGTAACGAAGTCCCATGCCACCGCGCTTCGCTGGGCCTCGGCCAGTGCCGAACACGGCTGTCCGGCGGGTGAGGCCGTGCTGGGCTGGCTGCTGTACCAGGGCTTTGGGTTGCCGCGCGATTACAACGAGGCGGTGCGCTTGTTCGACTCGGCGGCACGGCAGGGTGACACGCGCGGCATGACGTGGCTGGCCTTGTGCCTGCTGCGCGGTCACGGAGTGAGTGTGGATGCGCCCCGCGCCGCCGGCCTGTTCGAGCAGGCCGGACAAAAAGGCGCACGTCTGGCCCAGTACTGGCGGGGCCGTGTGCTGTATTTCGGCATCGGCATCGAACGCGATTTTTCGGCTGCCGTGCATTGGCTGCACCTGGCCGCCGTACAAGGAGAATCAAGCGCGAAGGACTTGCTCGCGCGTTGTTGCTTCTTCGGCCGCGGCTGCGATCAGGACCGTGCCGCTGCGGCAGGCTATTGGCGTCAGGCGGCCGCCGATGGGGTCGTCAGCGCAAGCTTCTGTCTGGGCATGTGCCTGTATGCCGGCGAAGGATTGCCTGCCGACGCTGCCGAAGCGGTAACCTATTTCCGTGTCGCGGCACGAAAGGGGCTGGCCGGCGCGATGTTTCTCCTGGGTCAGTGCCATACCTTCGGCTTCGGCGTCACGCGCGATCCGGAGGCTGGCGTCGCCTGGTATCGGCGTGCCGCGGAAAAGGGCAGTCGCGAGGCCGAGTTTGAAATGGGCGAGTGCCTCGCCCAGGGGGT
>Ga0208229_1000306_pt1 | contig 12791 bp, 16 predicted proteins | sample LakMenEpi22Aug11_FD_150725 | JGI IMG/M metagenome (GOLD analysis project Ga0208229, IMG submission 150725) | Freshwater microbial communities from Lake Mendota, WI - 22AUG2011 deep hole epilimnion (SPAdes) | ecosystem: Environmental > Aquatic > Freshwater > Lake > Epilimnion/Euphotic zone ... | reverse complement strand
AAATCTTGTAAAAGATAATCTGTTTTACAAAAAAATACAGTTTTTCCATCATGTAAACTGGAAAGTTTATTATGTTCTAAAAAATCAGTATGGTTCATAAGATTTTTCTTCAATAAAACTAGATTCGCTCAGAATATTAATATCTTTTTTTATAGCAGCTCTTTTATCGTTTGTTATATAAACAGACCTAGCCAACTCTATAAATTCTTTATCAAATATTTTTTGTTTTTCTTTTAGTCTTATATGATCTTCAATATTCCATAGTTCTTTATTTATAGTTTTTAAAGTGAAATAAAGCTGTTTAATTTGAATATTATCTAATAGATGTAAGCATTGTTGTTTTATGTATTCTAGTTCTTTAGTAATATTAGACAATTTATCTGTTTCTTTGATGCAGTCGCTCTTGATCTCTAGTATTGTTAATTTATCTAAAATTTCGCCATTTGATATTTGTATATTCATATTATAATCCAATTTTTTTTCAAAATAAAATTGCTATGATTTTTAGATATAAAATTTTTATGATATACCAATTTGGTTTTTTTAGATGTTTCTATTCTATCTATTAGGTGTGTATAAGAAGAATTAATACAATGTATTTCTGTTGCATTCTGTATAAGATCTATATTATCAAAAAAATTACCATTATTACTATAAATTTTTTGTAAAGTATGATCTATTTTTGTATAATCAAGCCTATCTATGCCATCCGAGCCCATATGACATAGAAAACCATAAGGTTCATTTGGTACAGGATTTTGTGATTTCGGTTTGTTTATGAAAAAATTATTCCAAGATAATTCGTATGGAAGACCAATTTGATAATAAAACACCTCGTCCCACATCAAATTTGAAGGAAAATTAGAATTTAATGATATTCCTAATCTAATATAGTTTGAATTTTGTAATCCAATATCGGTGGCCTCATTATCATTCTCTACACACAATATTTGTATATTAGAATTATCTTTATACATATAAGATACGTTTTGATAATTCTTATGTTTACAAAATAGTTTTATATTTTCTTTTGCTGCAATGGTTCTTATTAGTCCATTGCATATAATATGATCTCCTAATCCTAGATGATGATGAATTATCATATTTTATTTTTGATATTTTCTAGAATATTCTTTGCTTCATTTGGGTCTTTGCATCCATGAAAACAATAAAATTTAACAGGGCAATTCAACTTTAAATACGATTCGTAGAGTTCAAAGCTGTTGTCTATATTATTAGATATATAATCTTTATATATAGTACTGTTTGGAAAAAAATTATATCCTAGATCATAATTAACTTGGTATTTAGCCAATAAGCAGTTGAGTATTCCTTCGTCTTCTATGTATGGGATAGAATTATTCTTATGGAATAGATCAATAGAATCTATGATTTCTTGTATGAAAGATTTATGATTTTTTATCACCAACCCACAAGCATATACATACTTCATGCTTGGCTGATTGGATGTAAACATATCAAGCATGTTTTTTAAATGATATTTATGTATAGGATTTTCAAAAGGATTGTGTGGATGTTTTGCAAATAGTGGGAACTGACATGAAGCTATACGATTAACATTTTCATAGAATAATTTGTCTACTTCTGGTAGAGCAATCATATCTGCGTCTAACATTACTGTTAAGTCATAAGTACTATCTAATAGTGTTGACCATTTGTATTTATAAAGATGGCTGTTTGTTATGATTCCAGTGTCTCTAATTTTTTTAGAAATAACTTGAGTGTTTTTAAAATCATAATCAAAATTTATACAGTTAACAGTTATCGGATATTCGCTAAACGAGCAGATAGAGTCTATTAGAACCTCAACTAGCGACAACCAATTCCTGGTGCAGAAAGTGTTGAACCCAAAGTTGTTCATGATGTTATGTATTTCTGGTATTCTGGATGTCTATTATTGGACTCATCAAATACGTCTCCAACAAATTCTGTATTTTGTCTTGCTGTTGGAAATGGTTGTTTATCAAAAAATTCATCGTGTACTAATTTATCATCACCTATTAAAGGATACAATTCTTCTGTAAAAAATTTATAGTCAGTACCATAGTTATTTGTTTTATTGAAAGATTCTAATAATATTTGCATAGGATATTTATTGTTATTTTTATATCCCCACATACCTCCAAGAATAGGAAATTTGTGATATGGATGATCTCTCATAATATGAAAGGTTTTATTAGACTGTAACCATTCATCTACTGCATATTTTTCTCTCAGCGACAATCTACTATCGGTATCTCTAAAAATACTTACATTCACATCAATATCATACGATGCTTCGAATCTCCAAAACATACTTCTCCAATCACCTTTGACGTTTTTTTTAATAATTTGTGTATTGGAAAAAGATTCTAGTTCTTGTATTGTTTCAATTGGAACTTCCGAATCTATATAAAATCTACACATCCAATCAGAGTATATATCTTTAGCAAGTTCTGCATTTTTTATACTACCAAAAGTATATTTTGGATTATTGCCCCAAAGACTAAAGCTAATAATTTTATTCATTTTACTGGATTATATACAGTAACAAAAAATTTGCCCCATATATCGTTAATTAGTTCGCTTATAAAGTTCCAATTACCACCAGCTAGTCCGCTACCGAATTTAGGACAATGAATTTCTATTTTTTCATTTTTGTTTACGAAACCAGTATTCATATGAATATATTGAGAAACCTTATACATACTTTGTCCAAGAGCAAAATAATTCAATGGTCTGCTATTGTTGAAGTTCTTAACACCATTTTGAGCAATCATATTAACAAAAATTAATTTATGTCTATATTGAGGTTCCTCATAAACTTTTATAATTTGAGAATAACCTAGATTAGCAGATAAGAAGTTTCTACCAAGAAGATGATAGTCAGCCTTGACTACCGGATATTTTTGACCAACTTGGTATGCGAATCCAGCATCAAATAGGTCGATATTATTACATACATGAGGAACAAAAACTGTTGCTCCATTTTCTTTTGAATGAACTCTTTGTTCGATTATGTCGAATATATTTTTATTTGAAAGAACATATGGTTCTTTTTTTAGCACTTTTTGATTAGGCATTTTCATTATCCTTTTTTCTTTCTTTTATCGCTAGTATATTACTATCTTTGTCAAAAGTAAAAAGATCAATAGGATCTATTATTTCTTCCGGGCTTAACCATCTTCCATGTCCGGTTCTGAGATTAATACAAAGTTTTTTGCCGTCTTTTTTAAAGTCGCTAGTTGTTATAAAGTATTCATTACCTATAACAAAACATTCTCCTGTTGATATTTCCTCTAAATATTTCATGATCAATGATTATAATATCTGTCCCAATCCTCCCATTCTTCTTCCTGATAACTTTCTTTTATTTTTTTTAGTTCTTTTTTTGATATATTTTTTCTTTTGTTTATATCATCTTCCTCAAAATAATTATCACCATTTTGGTGTTTTTTCTTAAATTTTTCTCGTCTTTTTTCTTTTTCGTTTGAAAAATCGTTATCGAAGTTATTCATAGTATTGTTTGTTTGACCGCTTGAACAGATGTATAATACACCCAATCTCTGGTTTGTCAACACTAAAATTAGCATTTCGTGTCTTGACAAAGATTCACATAGTACTATTATTGGTGCAGCTGGGTAGTATTATATTTCTTAGGTCTACAATAGTGATAAACTCTACTATAGTAACTGGTATATGGGATCTTAGTAGAGATTCTTTGTCTGAAGGATGGGGTAGAAATTATCAGCATTATATTGATAATTTTTCTAAATTATTATCTTCTTTACCGGATGACACACCTTTGATGGTTTTTGGAGATCAAGAATTAGAAGATCTTGTCTTTAGGCATAGAAATAAAGAAAATACAAGATTCTATATACATAAAAAAGTTGATTTTGATGGAAATTTCTTTCCTTTTTTTAAACAAGTACAGCAAATAAGACAAAGTGATAATTGGTTAAATCAAGTTGGATGGTTAAGAGATAGCACTCAAGCAAAACTAGATTACTATAACCCGATGGTAATGAGCAAAATGTTTCTTTTGCATAATGCCAAGATATTTAATCCATTTAGTACAGAGTATATATTTTGGTTGGATGGTGGAATAACTAATACTGTTCATCCTGGATATTTTAGCCATGATAAAGTTCTAAATAAATTAGAGCATATTGTTAAAAAATTTCTATTCATATGTTTTCCATATGAAACCACAACAGAAATTCATGGGTTCGATATCAATCAAATGAATCAAATTTGTGATGCTAGTGTTAACAGGGTAGCTAGGGGCGGATTTTTTGGTGGTCATATAGACTATATTTCTCAAGCTAGTAGCCTATACTATAGTTTATTGAGTCAAACTTTGAATAATAATCTTATGGGAACTGAAGAGAGTATATTTACAATAATGACCTATAAAGATCCAGACACTTATACTTATGAGCCTATTGAGTCAAATGGATTAATAAATACATTTTTTGAAAAACTTAAAAATAGCCAAACATTAATAGAAACTAAAGTTCAAAGTACCAGAAAATCTTTTAAAAATAATGATACGGTTTTATATATTAATGCTTTTAATTCTCCAGACCAATTACAAATGGTATTAGATAGTTTTGAAAAATATGATAATAATTTTATTAAACAAACTAGTAAAATATTATTAAATAATTCGACTAAAGAAGAATTATTACCTATATATGATATAATATGCGATAAATATAATTTTAAAGAACATCTAAAATATGGAAATAAAGGAGTTTGTGGATCTCGACAGTTTGCAGCGGAACATTTTTCCGATTCTGGATCCAGATATATGATATTTTTTGAAGATGATATGCTTTTAGATTTTAATGGATTTTGTAATTTTGGTTTTAATAAAAATATTCATAATTTATTTAATCGCATTGTTAAAATAATGAAAAATGAAGAATATGACTTTCTTAAATTTACTTTTAGTGAATTCTATGGCCATAATGGAGAACAATGGAGTTGGCACAATGTTCCTGGAGAAAAAAGATTAAAATATTTTGGTCGTACTCAAAAAAAACCAAACACAAAGTTCTCTTGCATAAAATCCATAGATGGTCTTCCTTATGCCGAGGGAGAGGTTTACTACAGTAATTGGCCTCATATTATAGATCAAGAAGGTAATCAAAAGTGTTTTCTTGATACAAAATGGGATCATCCTTTCGAGCAAACATGGATGAGTCACATATACACTTTAACAATCGAGAATAAAGTAAAACCAGCAATTCTATTAGCTAGTCCAATAACACATAATAGAGTCCATTTTTATGAATCAAATGAAAGAAGAGAAAATTGATAAATAACGAAGAACTAATTAATATATTTACAAAAAATAAGTCTGTTACTTATTTTAATAAAAAATCTTCTGATAATGATCTTTTTCCATATTTAAATTATTGTTTAGATCATTCCTTAAAATTAAAAGACTATTTATTTATGGAATTAGGAGTGTTCACAGGAAATACATTTAGTTGTATAAGATCCTCACTACCAGAAGATATTAATCTATATGGTTTTGATACATTTACTGGACTACCAGAGGATTGGATGATAAATGAAAAAGATGTTCTATATACAAAAGGTACATTTGCTCTAGACTATATTCCTCATAGCACCTATAATACAGAATTTATAGTTGGAAATATAGAGAATACAATGACTCCATTTCTTCAAAAACATGACAAAAAAATTTCTTTTGTACATTTTGATATGGATCTATATAATCCGACATTTTTTGCTTTAAAAGAAATGCATAACTATTTTTTAAATGGTACTGTTTTAGTATTTGATGATTTTTACAATTTACCTGGATGGGAAAATTATTCATTTAAAGCACTTTTAGACTATGTTAATTTTTATAATGTTGAATTCGAACCATTATCAACAGTAGGCTGGTACGACGGATGGGCTTCTGCTGCTATTAAAATAATAAATAGGATATAATATGAAAAATACAAAATTAAAAAACAATACTATATTTATACAAATAGCCTCTTATAGGGATCCTCAATTATTACCGACCCTTAAAGATATGCTAGAAAAAGCTAAGTATCCAGAAAATCTAAGAATAGGAATATGTTGGCAACACTCTTCTCAAGATGAATGGGATAAACTAGACGATTATAAAAATGATTCTAGATTTAGAATTATCGATGTTCCACACACGGATAGTCAAGGTGTATGTTGGGCAAGAAATAAGGTTCAATCCCTGTACCAAAACGAAAAATATACTTTACAACTCGATAGTCACCATAGATTTGTACAAAATTGGGATTCTGAACTAATAGATATGCTAAAAAATCTTCAGAAAAAAGGACATAAAAAACCACTAATAACCTCTTATATTCCCAGTTTCGATCCTGACAATGATCCAGAAGCAAGAGTAAACGAACCTTGGAAAATGAATTTTGACAGATTTATACCAGAGGGAGCAGTATTCTTTCTTCCTGCTTCATTTGATAGTTCAGAAGATAAAACTAGTCCATTACCAGGTAGATTTTATAGTGCTCATTTTGCTTTTACAGTAGGAGATTTTTGTAAAGAAGTTCCTCATGATCCCAATTACTATTTTCATGGAGAAGAAATCAGTATCGCTGTTAGAGCATTTACGCACGGATACGATATTTTTCATCCTCATAAAGTACTTGTTTGGCACGAATATACAAGAAAAGGCAGAACCAAACAGTGGGACGATGATAAAATTTGGGGAGACAGAAATAGCAAGAGTCATCTAAGAAATAGAAAACTTTTTGAAATGGATGGAGAAAAAAGAGATATTGATTTTGGTCCTTATGGTTTTGGAAATGTAAGATCATTAAAAGATTATGAGTTGTATTCTGGTCTATGTTTTTCAAGAAGAGCAATTACAAAAAGAGTACAAGAACATAAACCACCACCAGATCCTGAAATAACTGATTTGGACTATGATTCTTTTCAATCTCATTTAATGAGTATATTTAAACATTGTATAGATATTCAATATGGACAAGTACCCGAGAACGATTATGATTTTTGGGCAGTTGCTTTTAAGAACGACAAGGGAGAAGACCTTTATAGAAAAGATGCAGATAAAGAAGAAATAGATAGAGTAAAAAACGATCCCGATGGATACTGTAAAATATGGAGAGAATTTCAAACTAATATTAAGCCTGTTAGCTGGATAGTTTGGCCGCATAGCATTAGTAAGGGCTGGGCTGATCCTATAATAGGATATCTATGATTAATTTAATATGGCAAACAAAAGATGGCGATGAAACACAATTTGAATACCAGTATATTACAGAATATATATTTAAAGATATACAATATAATAAATATTTTGATAATAAATCTTATTCTACTGTATTAGATAATTCTGTTATTATATATTCTAATAATACAAATATAATAGAAAAAAAATTTAATGATTATCTATCAAGATTTGATTCATTAAAATTCAGATATTATCTTTTACATCTCTCCAACGAAAATTTAAACCATGAAGCAGAGTATTACTCTAAAGCTCATAGAGTTTATCGTCAATATTATGACTCTACTCTTAATAAAGACAACGTAGTTTTTATACCACTAGGATTTAAATCGGGTTATTTAAATAAAAATATTAATAATAGTTTTGTTAAACTTTATGATTTTATTTTTGTTGGACAAATTAAATCTGACAGAGAAGAACTTTGTAATATACTAAAAAATTATAAATCTTTTATTCATAATACGTATTCATGGAATTGTATATCTTCATTACCACCAGATAATTGTTCAAAAGTTTACTCTGAAACAAAATTTGCTCCTTGTCCAATGGGATGGGTAAATCCCGACTCTTTCAGAGTTATGGAATCTTTAGAACATAATTGTATTCCAATACTTAAATCTTATTACAATAATTTTGATTATCATACAAAAGTTTGGGGAGATACTCCTATTCCACGAGTAGAATCATGGCAAGAACTAGAAAAATTTAGTAAACTTTCTGATATAGAATATCAAAATTTACATAAGTCTGTTTTTGATTGGTACACAGAGTACAAAAGTAACTTTAGCAAACTAATAAAATCAACATTATGAATAAAAATTATAGTTTTGATATAGGAATTACCACATTTAGTTTAAGACTAGATATGCTTAAAAATCTAATAAAAGATATAAGATCTTTTACTGATAATAATATTCTTTTATGTGTTAATGGAGAAAAAGATGGTAATTTCGACGATATGTATAGAAATTCAATATTAGATTTATCAAAAACATATAAAAATATTTTTCCTATTTTTTTTATAGACCTAAGAGGTTTAGCAAAAATGTGGAATACAATCATAGTTCACGCTCTAAAAGACAATATTTTATTATTAAATGATGATATAATTATACAAAGCAACAATATATTCGAAATCGTAGAGCAACATATCTCTGCTAAAGAGTATAATGGACTTAGCATAATAAACGAAACTTTTTCATTTTTTGTAGTTAATAAATATTTTATTCATGATCTAGGCTATTTCGATGAAAGACTTCTCGGTTTCGGAGAAGAAGATGGAGATATCAAGTATAGAATCAAACAAAAATATAATAAAAATATTGGTAAAATAAATTGTTCTGGTATAAATAATATTATTTCTGATATTAGGCATCCTGGTGTAAAAAACGGTATTGGTAAATATTCTTTATTTAATAGAACCTATATATTTAATGAAAAATATAATTGTAATGGAAATATTTATTATTTTCCAGATAATATAGAGTGTGAAAAAAAAATAGAAGATTATAACTGTTATCCATATGAAAATTTTTATCTAACAAACAAACATAAATTATTTGAATGATAATATGTCTAAAAAAATATCTTTAAATATGAAATTTTGGCATGATGGTCAACCTAATTCTACTAGACTAAGGAATGTTATATATTGTTGGAATGAGCTAAAAAAATTATCAAGATTTTTATTAGAAAATAATATAGATATTAAAACAAATATTTATGATTTTTCAGAACATAAAATTCTAGAAGAAGCTATTCATATTTCATATCCTGTTGGAGAATATAAAAAATCTGAAAAAACTAATATTATTCTAAAAGATGAGTCTGCTTCTGATTTTTTTATGATGTTTGATAGTGATGCTTTTTTTGACGTAAAGGACTATCAAAAATTATTAAATCTAATAGAATCATTAGAGCCTGGAGATGTTATTACTTTTGATTTAGGTAGATTGGATACTAATATAGAAAATTATTTAGTAAATAATATTTTTTATCCTGATAAAGCTGATTGGAATTTTGCTTATTCTGGTGAAAAAATTCACGGACCTTTAGGAAGAGGCCACATAGGAGGTCTTGGTGGAGTATATTTATGTGACACTAAGCTTTTGCTAAGTCTTGGTGGATTTGATGAAAAATATATAGGATGGGGAGGAGAAGATGGCGATATGTTAGGAAGAATTATGTATAGTAATATTCCTCATAAAATAAAACCAGAAAGAAATTTTTTCCCTTTTCATTTGCCTCATTTTATTGATTATGGTAATCCTAAATTTAGTAAAAGATTTGCTGATGAATAAAAAAGTACAAATAGAATGCTGGTGGACATCTTCAAAAGATATAACACAAAGAACACTCGATCAGTTCTCTTTTAATAACAATACTTCTGATATAGATTTTGTTACAGATAATAACTATGATTGGCTTGTTGTATGTGGAAAATTACCTCAAAATTTTAATTCTACAAATATAAATAAATCTAGAACTATCTTTTTTGTTATGGAACCAAGTTGGTCACCAAATACAGATAAGGATGCGGCCAACTATAGCAAATATATTTGTACACATAATAAAAATATTTTTAACGATAAAAGTGCTATATTTTTTGAAGAACCTAATTATATGTTTTATGGAGGAAGAGGAGATAGTGGATGGAATATTGATACAATCACTAAATCAATATTTAATAAAACCAAAAATATTAGTTGTATTGTGACAAAAAGAGGTAATAGTTGGGGAACAAAAAATATTTACGATGAAAGGGTTGCTTTAGCTGATCTACTAAGTATAGATGATCATATAGATATCTATGGTACTTTTTGGCCAAACAATGGTAAAAATATCCATGGAGAAATATGGAATAAATTTGTAGCTTTAAATGATTATATGTTTTCTATTGGTATAGAAAATACATCAGAAAATAATTATATTACAGAAAAATTTTATGATTGCATATTAACAGACACAATACCAATATATTTTGGGGCTCCAAATATTTCTGACTACTTCGATATGAATGGTATGGTATATTTAGATAACATATTCGATACTAATAGATGTGCAACTAAAATCAATAATATTTATGAAAATATTTATAATGAATATAATTCTAAAATAGAATCATGTAAAAAAAATAAACTTACTTTTTTAACAAATCATAATATCATAAATAAAATTAAAGAAATAATTTATAATGAGTAATTATATTGTTACGGCAATTTATGATAATTTATTTGGAACAGATCTTGGTGGTCGTCCAGCAAGAGGAGATCACTACCGACATAGTTTGAAATCTATTGCAAAAATTAATAATGCAAAATTCAAAATTTTTACAGATGATGTTGATGGTATCAAAAATTTTATAGATACTAATATTACTAATATCACATATGATATATACAACTTTGATCTAAGAACCACAGAGTTTTCTGATAAAATCAACAAGATTAAAAATATAGAAGAAACTAAAAAATCTGTTAGATGTATAGAATTACAATATTCTAAATTATTATGGTTAGAATTAATTGCTAAAAATATAGATGATAATGATTATATTTTTTGGTTTGATGCTGGCTTATCTTATAGTGGTTTAATACCAGAAAAATATTTAGGAAAAAATACAGAAGGATATCATAGTTTTTATTATTATTCTAATTTATTTAATAATACTTTATTAGACAATATTATATCTTTCGCAGACGATAGCATCTTTTGTGTTGCTAAAGACAATCTAAGATTTTTTTGGGACAATGGATTACCAGAAAAATGGTTTATTAATCATAAAAAAATAATAGATTATCATATAATAGGCGGTTTATTTGGAGGTAAATGTAAAAATGTTAAAATTTTATGTGAATATTTTCGTGATTTAGCTAATAAATTACTAGACAATGAAAATATATTATATAGTGAAGAAAATATATTAACTACAATTTATTTTAATTATACTTATCTTTTTAAACCAAAATTTTTTGATATATGGTGGCATGAAAATAATATTTCTGGAGTAATGCCAAAAGAAGAAGGTTTGGAGCTTCTAAAAAGAGTTAGAAGTTTTTATAGAGTTTTAGAGGATTTTATAGAATAGGATATACTATACCGTATCCTTGGTATTTTTTTATAGACTCAAATCTATGGTCACGCAACGGTTTGCACGATTGCTTAAAGGCCTGTATGTAGTCTTGACTAGTATTTAAAATATATTTTTTATTTACATTATTATAACTTAATAGTAATGAAGCTAATCCAACCACAAATGGATTGCTCATACTAGTTCCACTCATTTTAGCATATTTATTTCCTGGAATACATCCCATGATATTATGGCCTGGAGCTAAAAAATCTAAACTATCACCACTACAAGAAAAAGGTGTTCTTTGTAAGTTCTCATCAATTGCTCCTATAGCTATTGTATTTTCATATTTAGCCGGATACATAATATCAGCATCTGGACCACTATTTCCAGCAGCACAAAATATTATTTTCCCTTTATTACTAGCATAATTTATAGCTTTTTCTATTTCTTTATTTGGTCCAGACGATCCTAGGCTCATAGTTAAAAAATTAACTTGTGGCTGATCAGATACCCAATATATTCCTTCCACAATAGATCCAACGCCACCGTTTCCGTTGTCGCCCAATACTTTTACTGGCATAATTTTAGTTTTTGGAGCGACACCAACCATACCATATCCATTATTCGATGCTGCTATTGTTGATGAAACATGGGTTCCATGACCATTACGATCAATAGGAAGATTATTTTTTTCAACAAAATTTTTACCTTCTATTAAATTTGATTTTATATCTGGGTGTTCCAAATCACAACCCGTATCTAAAACAGCACACACAACTCCATCTCCTTCGCTTAATTTCCATGCATTTATAATATCAAATTTTTTAATTTCCCAACCCATTGTTTGTGGATCAGTTGGAGATAATCCAAATAATGGCTCCGATACATATGGTAATAAACCTATTTTATTTTTTGAAAACCATTTTTTAAACATTTTATTCTTTCATTAATTCTTGTGTAGTATTTTCTATCCAGTCTTTATATACACTAACCCTTGTATGAGCGCTGACTGCTCCGTATTTTGATTTTCCTTTATTGATTTTGTCTTCTATAACACCAGAATGTATACCGGCAAGATCATTTCCTATAAATAATCCGCCACCACTATCTCCTGGAGCAATGATGAATTCTAATTCTGTTTTATCTGTTTTTACCGATGGCGAACAAAATAGCAAATACTCATTTACTGCATCAATTATATTTGATCCTGCTCTTTTTTTACTTTCTTTACTAGGTAATATTCCGGTAATAAATGTTCCTGTAGAACCATATCCGGCTAAAGAACATATTGATCCATTTTCTTTGTCATCTTTATATATATTCGGATACCAATCTAACCCTATATCTCCAGAAACCAAACAAATTGCTATATCATGTCTTCCAAATTTTTCGTAATCATAATCTTTATGAACTACTATTTTTTTAATTGGTAATAAT
>Ga0208229_1000303_pt1 | contig 12852 bp, 11 predicted proteins | sample LakMenEpi22Aug11_FD_150725 | JGI IMG/M metagenome (GOLD analysis project Ga0208229, IMG submission 150725) | Freshwater microbial communities from Lake Mendota, WI - 22AUG2011 deep hole epilimnion (SPAdes) | ecosystem: Environmental > Aquatic > Freshwater > Lake > Epilimnion/Euphotic zone ... | reverse complement strand
TCAAGTCTTCAGGGGTTGGCTTACGAAAAGATGAATGATTAATGTTATACCTTTAGATACTGAACCCATGACTAAAAAGGAATATTAATGCAAGGAAGATATTTTAGACAAGTTATAAATAAATTTATGGTAAACTCTGAAGTTGCTAACAACGCAAGAGTTCAAGTGTATATGCCAAACGGAGAAACGTTTGATGTTTGTGGAATTCAATTAATGCAAAACAAAATAATTGGCGAAAGAGAATCTCATAGATTAATTATTACTGTTGAACCAACTCAATGGCATATGGGTAGAATTACTGATAGAGTAGGATAGTCATTACCTTGAAACCCGAGACAAAATTCTGGCACAAAGTTAAAGATTTCATGCCAGAAATTTCTTTCACAAGGCTAGAAAATATAAGCTCTCAAGGCACTCCAGATCTATTGTGCTATAACAAAAAGAATACTTTTTTTACTGTTGAGCTGAAGGTAGCAAAAGGTAATTCTGTTAAGTTTTCTCCACACCAAATTAGCTTCCATGTTAGGCATCCACACAATACTTTTATCCTAGTTTCCAGTGCCCTGTACAAAGATGAAAAACTTTATGAAGGCTCCCGCATCCAGCAGCTCGCCGCTTGCGGCTTGCGGCTCGAAGCTTGTAGCTTGTCGCTTGAGACTATTTATAAGAAATTCCAAAGCTTGTAGCTTGACGCTTGTAGCTTGCCGCTCGTCGCTTGAAGCTTGTAGCTTGAGGCTGGTGACTTAGATACTTGAAATGAGTAAATTGAATTTTGGCGCTGGGGGCTTAATCCTCTGTGGCCTAATAGCTCCGGACAAAAGACCCCCAACATATTTAGTGTTTACCGTAGGCCACGTTTGGAACGGACTTGTCCCAGCATGCCCTACAGCTTAAGCATTTATTATCCTGCTCAGCTGCTGGACATGTCTTGTTTTCAGTTACTACGCTGGAGGTATAAGGCCAGAAAGTCGGCGGGTTACCGTCGACTTTAGTTGCTGAAATTCGTATAATTAGATTACTTGGAACCTCTTCAGGGGTCACTAGTGCCACGATGCTAGCCTCGCGCGTCGGAAGCCAGTGATTAACATCGGGCGTCAAGTTACAGACTGCGAATATTTTTTTAAGGTGATCGAAGCTCTGAATGTCTCCAGAATCATGCCAGCGAAACCATTTAGATTTATGGCGCAATATTTGCGCAGCCATTGCCTGGACCCATAGCGGGTGATCAATTGAAGCCAGTCGCTTGTATTGCGCTGCTTGTACATTAGGAAATACGTAACAACCCTTGAGTGCATAACAACCATGGCACACCGTGCCAGGAATTTTTGCAAGCTTAGATCCGACATTGCATTCTTTGGCTGGTATCCCGTAGCTCCATCCTGGCATCTTAGAAGGTTTGCTAAGCGTGCCTGTTATATTATCTAATTCTGTTACTTTCATATCTCCTATATAATCCTTTATTTAGATTTGTCAAGTGCTTGTCGCTTGCTGCTCGAAGCTTGCTGCTTGTGGCTTGGAGCTTGTGGCTTGTTGCTTGCAGCTTGTGGCTTAAAATTCTCATCGAATTGCTGCAGCCTGGCCGGGGTTAATTCATACATGTGAAACCCTGGCTCAGTGCCAGGGACCTTTTTAAATCCTAGATCTTTTAGTTTTTTCATTTCTTTCTCCATATTAAAATTAATGTACATAATATTAAAACTAATATTACGTCCGTGATAAGCATCATGTTATATAGTTCAATCATTACCAACTACAATCATAGCCTATTTTTTTATCTTCTTTTATTTGTTGTTCAGCCCATTCAACAAATTTCTTATCTTGTTCAGCGTACTGTGTAACCTGTTCCTCTTGAAACTGTTGTCCCCAGAAAAAACCATCAGGAGCAAAGTAATCATAGTATTTTGATTCAATCGCTTTTTTTAATTTTTCAATTAAATCTTTTGTGATTGTAACACCACCTTGTCCACCATTAAAACCTAAATGTTGTAAGTCATTAACGGTATTATGTTTTTTAGTTTTATTTTGTTCGTTAAATTCTCTTGCCATAAACTGCTGTAATCTAGCATGTTTACGCCAATAAAATTCTTCCTTAACATTACCCTCTTCATCACGAAAACCTGCGTATTGATCTAAGCCCATATTATACCTTTCTGTTAGTTTATATCCTATATTATCCTACTATTATCTTAGTGTCAAGTAGCTTGTTGCTTGCTGCTTGTAACTAGCGGTGGCAAACGACCCAGACCGCTAGTCATTATCGGTAGTCATCCGATTTACTTGTAAGTTGTGGGTTCGGGCGAGTATTAATAACGTACCGTGCGCGTTCCGTCCCTAATGTGTACACTCAGGTTGTCTATAGCTTTAATCCCGTTCAAGCTAGGAAGATTACTCTCTGTCCACAACTTACAATTGAGTGCTAGTTTAAGTAATACAATTAAGTTTCCTTTTATACTTAACACTCACTATCCTATATAATCCTATTGACAGTAATGTCAAGTCATAGTAAATAATAATTCTAACAAACATAAAGGTATAAAATGACACAAAGCAAGTTAAGACTAAACACCGACATAAGAAAAAAAATAGGTGGTATAATTCTTTCTCATTTTGAAAATGAAAAAAGAATTGAACTAGAAAACTACACGACAGCTAAAGAGGATATAACTACTGCATACAATACAGCTTTTAAAATTGCTAGTAATGTAGTTGGTAGAGCATACCCAAAAGATGATGTTGCAACACTACAAACATTTAAAAAGAAATATGGTAGTGCGTGTGATGTTGTCGCAAAAGATAGTTGTTTTTATCTTGCCAATACTGAAATGGCGACTGAAGATGAAAAAGATAACAACGAACATTTTGATTTTAAATTGGACGCAAATTTAAGTGGACGATTTAGTAATTCAGATTTTGCTATTGCATACTTTAGAGATGATTTAAAGAGTGCAGGACTTAATCCTGAAATCAATGTTCAACACCAAGAAAATCGTTCTAATCCTCATCACACACAAGAACTTGATAAGATTAAAAAGTTTTTGGGATTTAGCAACGAGGACGGAATATATGGACAATGGAAAGACAAATATAGTTTAGATGTAATCGGAACTAGCTATTGTCGTTCAAGAACTATTCCTTGTTCAGCTAATGAATTTGAACAGATGAGAGCATTTAAAAATGCTAGACAAGTATTTGTTCAATCTTATTACACTTGGGCTGAAGCAATACAGAAAGATATGCGAGATATAACTTTAGCATTAAAAGATTATAAATATGTTAAAGACGCAATCGATTTGTGTGGTGCTTTAGGTTTAGATATTAATGAGAACGAACTGCAAAGAACTGCTGGGGTATCTCTTACTATCTATCAACCTGAAAACTTGGCTAGTCTTATTAAGTCAAGACGAGCAAAACAAGATAACAAATCTGTGATTGAACAGTTTAAGAAAGCAAGACAATCAGCAGTTGCAACACACTAACATTGACAACATAGGGGATATTGTAGTAATATCCCCTATATAAACAAATCAGAAAGGTATAATATGTTTAACTTAAAACAAGGAACTAAATTCAACATAACTTTTTTTGCAAAGAAATATAAAAAGTTTATTACTCGTGCTGGATTATGGAATGAGAAATCAGTTGAGAAATATTGCAAACAGAATATTCAAAAACTATTTACATTTTATGATTTAGACGCAGATAGATATACAACAGCAACAGGCGACATAACAATAGTTGAAAGAAAGGATAATTAAAAATGAATACTTTTAATTTTATATTATTAATTTTATATTGTGCATGGTTTATCATAGCCTACTTAGAAATTAACTCTTACAAATATTAATATGAATAGACATATTTGCCAAGGACCTGAGTGTCATACATACAAAACTCAGTCCAGAATAAGAGGACCAAAAGGCTCTAAGGTTTTGCGAACTCGTGCCGCAAGATATGATATGACAACTCATTCTTGGGGTTACATATGGGAACGATATTTTTGCGATGAACGATGTATGCAAAGTTGGCTAGCTAAACATATGACACAATTAATGACTGTAGTTGGAATAAATACTAAACCACAAGAAACTCCTATAGATGTTGTAAAAGAAACTAAAGAGGGCTGGAGAGGTACATATACAGATACAACTATAAAGTTATTGAATGATAATATCGCTGATGATATAGCTAATGAACTAACAGAAAGGATATAAATGACTAAACCACTACATGTAATAAACTGGCAAGGCAAAGAGTATCGCATCCCCTTTGATGTTAATCTAAACCTTGACGCAAAAGATAAACTAATTGAAGTACCCAATATGTATAGCGGCGTAACGGCTAGCCTACCTTGGTTTGCTGTAGCTGTGTACGATATGATTAAAGGTGCAGAAGTTACCGAAGATTATAATCTTATGCAACAAGGACTAACTTGGTTCTCTAAACATTTTCCTAACGAATACTATACACTACTAGACTGAGTCTAGTTACAAGACACCAGTCGCTCGACACGGGCGGCTGGTCACTTCTCTTTAATAACAGAAGAGAGAGGTCCCAAAGCCATTCCAATCTATTAGATCTTCCTATTAAGTTGATACACCTTTTTATAAAGGGGTCCCTCGGCTGGCGACTTTAGACCTTGATTTAGACTTTTATAACCTATAAATACTTCTAATCATCAATTTGTTAGATGCAAAAATTTTGTAGAAAATTTTTATGAATGACCTTTTAAGTAAAATAAATAGACTGCCTGAAGACGTTAAAAAAGAATTCCTAGAAGCAGGGATGTTAGCTTCTAAAAAAAGAAAGATAGAAAAAGTACAGAATGATTTTATGTCTTTTGTTAAACATGTTTGGCCAGAATTTATAGAAGGTGGCCACCATAAAATTATTGCAGAAAAATTTAACCTGATTGCTGAAGGTAAATTAAAAAGATTAATTATTAATATGCCACCAAGGCATACAAAGTCAGAGTTCTCCAGCTTCCTGCTGCCAGCATGGATGATAGGAAGAAGACCTAAATTAAAAATTATTCAATCAACTCACACAACAGAGCTTGCTGTTAGATTCGGCCGTAAAGCTAAGACACTAATGGACATGCCTGAGTATAAGGAAGTGTTTGAAACAAGACTTAGAGAAGATTCTCAAGCCGCCGGTAAATGGGAAACAGAACAAGGTGGTGAATACTATGCAGCGGGTGTCGGGTCAGCTATCACAGGTAGAGGTGCAGATTTACTTATCATCGATGATCCTCATTCTGAACAAGATGCATTAAACATAGATGCATTAGAGAGAGCATATGAATGGTATACATCAGGTCCTCGTCAGCGACTTCAGCCTGGTGGTGCAATTATACTTGTTATGACAAGATGGAATGTAAAAGATTTAACTGGTGCCTTGCTGCGAGCGACGGGAGACATAAAGTCAGACAAATGGGATCTGATAGAATTTCCTGCAATACTTCCAAGTGGTAAACCCGTATGGCCAGAGTTTTGGAATTTAGAAGAATTAGAAGGTGTTAAATCTTCAATCAGTTTACAAAAGTGGAATGCACAATGGATGCAAAATCCAACTTCAGAAGAAGGTGCTATTATTAAAAGGGAATGGTGGCGTAAGTGGGATAAGGATTATATTCCACCTCTTGAACATGTCATACAAAGTTATGATACAGCATTCATGAAAAAACAAACCGCCGATTATTCAGCTATTACAACTTGGGGAGTTTTTCATCTTGATGAAGACTCAGGACCTCAACTTATTTTATTAGATTCAATTAAAGATCGATTTGAATTTCCTGAGCTTCGAAGGATAGCATACCAACAATATCAGTATTGGCAACCGGAAACTGTATTAGTAGAAGCAAAAGCTTCTGGATTACCTTTAACTTATGAATTGCGTAAAATGGGTATCCCTGTTATAAACTTCACACCATCAAAAGGCAATGACAAGCACAGTAGAGTTAATGCTGTAGCACCTTTATTTGAGTCGGGACAAATATGGGCTCCAACTCATAAAGAATTTGCCCAAGAGGTTATTGAGGAATGCGCAGCTTTTCCTTATGGGGATCACGACGATCTTGTCGATTCCATGACACAAGCTGTAATGAGATTTAGACAAGGTGGGTTTGTAGAACATCCAGAAGACTACAAAGATGAAGCCTTGGCTAAACGTAAAAGGAATTATTATTAATGGCGAACAAAGTTATAGAACTCTTAAAACTGATGGAAAAGTTTGGTGTTAAACCAGGCAAGATTATTGGAGCGGGCGACAGGAAAGTAACACCTATTAAAAAACCAATTTTAACTAAACAGTTAAATAGAGATTATCTTTTAGAAGATGTTGAAGCCGGAAAGATTGGTACTAACACTGTTAAAAATGAAATTGAAGAAGTTGCTTCATTATTTTTTCAAAAACAATTAAACGATGTTGAAGTAAATAATCTTTTAAACAATTTAAATTATTTAGATAGTTTACTTAATCCGACTAACATTATTGATATTACAACTAAAGCACCTGTTAAAGGTTTAGAATCTCTTAGACCAACATCCATAGCTGGTGGATTAGAAAAAGCTGGTAAACAATTAGAAGAGGTTGGAAAAAAATTAGAAGAAACAACTAAACCAAAATCTGTTATTGGAGACATAATGAGCGATTACGCAAGTTTTCAAAAAGTTATGCAAGAAGAAAATAGAAAAGGTTTGGTTAGAGCAACTACTAGAAGTATTTTATATCAAGACATTAAAGATGGAAAAATTAAAGGAATGACTTTTGAACAACTAGGAAGCACAAGAGATCCTATTAATGACTTTAGAAAAATTTATGGAGAAGATGCATTAGAACAATTAAATACTTTAACAGATGATTTTTCTCAAATGAGAACTCCAGAGGAAGCTGCAAATTTTGCAAAAACAAGATTTAAATTTGAACCACGTACAAGTGATCTACCTGAAACTACAACTATTGAAGAAGCTAAAAAAGCAGAACAAGAATTTGGAATTAATGAACCAGCTAAGGTGAAAGACTTTAAAGCAGAAGCTACTAAGAGAACAAGTATAGATGATTTAATAGATGAGTATAATGCAAATCAAGATAGATTATTATTAACAGATGATGAAGGTGGAACTTTAATTACTTATCCTGAATATAATAGATTAAAAGATAGGAATGATGAGATTGCAAAAGCATTAGAAGAAAAAGGAATTAAATCAACACCTGAAGTAGAAGAAGTACCAGAAGGAATAGTTATTCCATTTAAAAAGAAACCACCAGAAGAATTTGCTGAAGGTGGAATTACTAGAACAAAATTTGCAAGTGGTGGAAAAGGTAAAAAAGTTTTAGATATAATTAAAAATGCAAATAAAAAACTTAAAGGTAAAAAATCTATGGAAACTGTTAACCCTAAAACAGGTGAAGTTACGGTTCCAGATGAATTTATAACAACAGCAGAAAAACAAACTAAAGAATTTACAGATGATGAAATGATAGATTATATTAAAAAATATAAAGAAGAAGGACCAACGCTTGAAGAATTTACAAAAAGAATTAATGAAGAAACAGGTTCTAATTTTACTCCTGAACAACTTGCACATGCTTATAGAATTAAAGTTGCTTATCCACATTCTACTCCAATTGTAGATAGTCAAGGAAAGTTTATTGGGGGAGGTTTATATAATCCACCTTTAGACGTTAGTATATCTGATAGAGATACATTAACAAAAAGTATTGTGCAAACTAGAAAAGCAAAAGGTTTAAGTGTTCCTAAAAAATATCAAGAAGAATTAAAATCAGCAGAAGTAGTAGAAACACCTGAAACATTACCAAAAGCAGGAGAAGGAAGATTTACAAAGCAACATGTGCTAGAGAGAATTATGCAAAGTACAATTGATGCAAATCCAACAGATGAATATGTACAAAAAACATTTCCAAATTTTATAAAAGAAATAAGAGCAAACCCTGAACTTGCTAATAATGAAAATGTTTGGAAAACATTTACTCAAGATTTTCCTGAAAATAAAAAACTTGTAGTTTATGGAGATGATACTGTAGATTTTTTTACAAAAGGAGAAAATTTACCAGAAGGAATGAAACAAACACAAGAATTATCTAACACTTATGGAATTAGTATGGAAGAAGCCATGAGAATAAAACAAATGGAACCAGAAGATCAAGTTATGGAAATTAAAAAATTAGAAGTTTTAAAAAGCAGAAATCAAAATGCTGAAGGTGGATTAAATTACTTAATGGGATTTTAAATGGGCATCGGTTCATATAAAGAAGCAGAAAGATATCGTATGCGTACGAATAAAAATTTAACAAGAACTTTTTATTTAGACACAAAACGAACTTTAGACGAAGAACCTTTTGCCTGGGAACAGTCTCAAGATGCAGGCATCATGCAGCCGGGAATTACTGATCCACAGTTTAGACAGTTAGAATTAGCTGAAGGAGGGAGTGTTGATAGGCAGGAATTTGGTAATGGTGGAAGACCTGCGATAGGTATTGCTTATGAAAGACCTGATGTATTAAAAATAATAAAAGAAAAATTAAAAAATTCTGTAGAAAAAAAAGAAGGTTTTAAAGTTGTAAATTGGAATGAAAAAACAACTCATCCAATGTTAATAAAAGAATTTAAAAAAAATAATATAAAATTAAATAACAGAGAATTTATAAATAAAGCAATTACTAAAGTCTTTGAAGAAAATAATTGGATAGATCCTGTTCAATATAGAAGAGAAATGGTTGTTGATAGTTTTATGAAACATTTAGACACTGTAGGTGAATTTGATGGTGAAGAAAAACTAGCAAAAGAATTAAAACCTTTTTTAGGAGAACCAGCTACTAAAAATAAACCATCAAAATTATATGAAACTATAAATAGAGATTTTAAAGATTGGAGAGCAGGTAAATTTGAAGTTAGCACAGTAGATAGAAATGCGTTAGATAAAAATGCATTAACTGAAATAAAAAATTGGATGCCAAGAACTACAAATATAAGGTCTGTTCAAAGAAAAGAACAATTAGAATTTTTAAATAATTTAAATGATAAAAATATTCCTTTAGATAATGCTAAAAATCAGTTTGTTAAAAAATTTTCAAATTTAGAAAATCCATTACAAACTTTTAACCAAAGGGTAGGTCAATTAAATGTTTTAAAGTTAGAAGGAAAACTACCATCTAATAAAGATGCTACTCAATTTAAAACTTATAAAAATATAGAAGTTGGAGAAAGAGCCCCATGGTTAAAAGCAGGACTTACAGATCTTTTTGCAGGAAACTATTCTAAAACAATACAAGCAGCAGATATATTAAATGCTGAAGGAAAAACAAAAGAAGCTCAAAGATTATATGCTGCAGCTGAAAAATTTTTTAGTCCTAACGATGGTATTTTTAGAAAAGCAGGAGGACAAGCAGAACATCCTTTTTCAAGAAAATATGGAGGAACCTCTGATCAACAATTAAAAGTTAATAGTTTAATACAAGGAGATTTAAATTCGTTTAAAAAAACTAATTTTGATGACCCTGTAAATCAAGCAATTGAAAAATATAATATTTCAACAGATGAAAAAGTTAAAAAATCTTTACAAAAAGAAATTGAATTAAGAAAACAATTTATGAATTATATTACAGGTTCAAAAGAATTTGGTGGAATAGTAGATCCGGTAGAATTTGAATTTACTCCTAATGAAGTAAAAGTAAAAACAAATGTTAAACCAATAGATAAAATAAAAAACTTCGATGTTGATGTATTTAAACAAAGAGGAGAAGCTTATGGTAAAACAGCAAGTGAAATAGGAAAAGATTTAGGGTTATTAACTAAAGAAGGAGAAATAGCTAATAAAAAAATAGGATTAAAAAAATTAGAAAACATATTAAATGTTACACCTGAAGAAGAAACAGCAGTTAAAAATGTATTTAACAGATTAAACACTGGAGTAGATCCTTCTCAAATGAGTGAACTAGCTCAACAAGTATATTCTAAAGAAATAAACACTGTTAAAAATTTAGTTGATAGAATTCCAAAACCTATTAAAGTCGCAGGAAAATTTTTTACATTTGGAGATATTGCTTTAGAAACAATTATGGCTCTTCCAAGAATAGCTTCTGGAGATTTTGAAGGTGCAAAAAGAGAATCTTTATTAGGACTATTTGGCTATGGTAAAAGTTTGGAGGAAGAATTATTAAAAGTAGCTAAAGATCCAAAGACAACAGATATAGGATTAAAAAATCTTTCGTATATCCCTGAACTTAAAGGGCTAATGCAAGAAAAAAAAGATTTAGAAGAAAAATTATTTAAAGATACTACTTATGATGAAGGATCATCTATTGCATATCAAGATTTAATGACAGTAAATTCTAGAATAAAAGAATTACAAGATTATTTAAGTAAAAATGAATACCTTGAAAAAAATAGAGATGCAGTTTTACAAGCAATTCCAATTTTAGCTAAAGAGATAACAGATAGAAATATTGCATCAAAATTAGGTATAAAACCTGCGCAAGGAATAACTCCTCTTCAAAGACTAGGATTCAAAGATATACAACAAAAAATTGCATACGATATAGCAGAAGAATTAGATTTATTTAACAAAATGGAAATAGAAGACATTGAAAAAGTACTTGGAAAAAAAATAAAAGCTGGTGAACCTTTGACAGAATTACCACAAGATGTTGAAACACCAGTAGCTGAAACACCGGTTGAAACACAAAATGAAACACCAGCTGTAAAAATACCATTTATTGGAAATGAAAGAGTAGAACTTAAAAAAGGAGGAATGTCTAAAAGAGGGTTTTTAAAATTATTAGGAGGAACAGCAGCCACAGGAGCAATAGCACCTGACTTAATAAAAGCTATAAAAGGTGGAAAGAAAGCAACTCAAGCTGGAAGGGTTGCATCTAAAATAAAATTAGAACCAGCAGAAGGAATGTATCCTTGGTTTCCAAAACTTGTTGAAAAAGTAAAAGAAATGGGAAAACCTTTTGAAGAAAAAAATTTAATAATGGAACCATCTTATAAAAATGATCCTAGACCTTTTGGAAGTAGATTACCAACAGGGGAAGAAAAATTAACTAAACATGTAGATGGTGATACAACTTTTATTTTAAGAGAATATCCTGATGGAAGATTAGCTGTTGATATTGATTCACCTAGAAATCAAGAATCATTTGGTCAGCCTGTAAGTTTGTATTATAGACCTAAAATGGAAATTCAAAATTATAAAGGTGAGAAAAAAATAGAACCAGCAGAATTTAAAGTTCTTGAACCAGAACCTACACTATTTGCAAACGGTCCGGATGATGTAGATATTACGTTTACAGAAGTTCCTAAAAATCCAAAACGAAATACTGTTTTTGGAGATATAGAAGCTGCTGAAAGATTTGCAACAGGTAATATTAAAAATAGAAAAATTATACCTGTTAAACAATCTTTAAGAAATGAAATGTCAGACGATCCTTCAACTTTTATTATGAGACAATCAGGGGAACTTGGTTCAAAAGCACAACCAGAAGAAATTATTAAATCTAGTGAAGATATATTTAAATTACCAGAATGATTAAACCTAAGAGATTAACATTAACAATACCTCCTAAAAGAGGACCAAACCCACAAGGCTTGAATATTAGTTATAATACTGTTAGAACATCTAATCCGGAGAAAACAATAAATGGCAGAAATAGACAAAGGGTTAATCCCAAACATAGGTAGTTCTTTAACTCCTGAACAGGAGATAGAACAAGTTGTATCTGAAACTGAAACAGTTTCATCTAGCCCTACAGAACTTACAGAAAATGAAGATGGTAGTGTTGATATAAACTTTGATCCAAAAGCAAAAATGGAAGGAGAAGCTTTAGAGCATGGAGCTAACCTTGCAGAATTTATAGATGAGAATGATCTTAATTTACTTGGAACAGAACTTGGTCAAAATTACGAAGATTATAAAAGTTCAAGAAAAGATTGGGAACAAGCTTATACACAAGGGTTAGATTTATTAGGATTTAAATACGAGCAAAGAACAGAACCATTTCAAGGTGCATCAGGTGCAACACATCCAGTTCTTGCAGAAGCAGTTACACAATTTCAAGCATTAGCTTATAAAGAATTATTACCAGCAGAAGGACCAGTTAGAACTCAAGTTATTGGAGCATCAACTCCAGATACAGAACAACAAGCTGAAAGAGTTAAAGAATTTATGAACTATCAAATTATGGATGTCATGAAAGAATATGAACCAGAGTTTGATCAAATGTTATTTTATTTACCATTATCAGGATCTACATTTAAAAAAGTTTATTACGAAGAAACATTAGGAAGAGCAGTTTCTCAATTTATTCCAGCGGAAGATTTAGTTGTTCCTTATTCAGCAACATCATTAGAAGATGCTGAAGCAATTATTCATGTATTAAGAGTATCGGCAAATGATTTAAGAAAACAACAAGTAAATGGTTTTTATAGAGACATAGAATTATTACCTGCTGATGATGGCACAAGTACAAATGATATTAAAGATAAAGAAAAACAATTAGAAGGAATTACAAAAAGTGAATATAGCGATGAGGTTTTTACATTATTAGAATGTCATGTTAATTTAGATTTAGAAGGTTTTGAAGATAAAGATCAAGATGGTGAGCCCACAGGTATTAAACTTCCTTACATTGTAACTATTGAAGAAGGATCTAAAGAAGTTTTATCCGTTAAAAGAAATTGGGATGCTCAAGATGCTAAAAAAGAAAAGAAACAATATTTTGTTCACTTTAAATTTTTACCAGGATTCGGTTTCTATGGATTTGGTTTAATTCAAATGATTGGTGGTTTATCTAGAACTGCTACATCTGCACTTAGACAATTATTAGATGCAG
>Ga0208229_1000301_pt1 | contig 12887 bp, 9 predicted proteins | sample LakMenEpi22Aug11_FD_150725 | JGI IMG/M metagenome (GOLD analysis project Ga0208229, IMG submission 150725) | Freshwater microbial communities from Lake Mendota, WI - 22AUG2011 deep hole epilimnion (SPAdes) | ecosystem: Environmental > Aquatic > Freshwater > Lake > Epilimnion/Euphotic zone ... | reverse complement strand
GCGGATCAGCAGCTGTTTTCGATCCCGCAGGATCGCTGGGCAATTCTTGCCATCGTCGCTTTCGCCTTCTTCGGGATTCCGATGCTGGTCGACGAGTACATGTTTCGCGCCATCCTCGTGCCCTTCTTGATCCTGTCGTTGGCGGCGCTCGGGGTGAACATCCTGGTCGGTTATTGCGGACAGATCACCCTCGGGGCGGGAGCTTCCATGGCGGTGGGCGCCTACGCGGCCTACAATTTCCTGATCCGGGTCGACGGCATGCCGGCGCTCGGAGCGATTCTGCTCGGCGGACTGGTTGCCGCCGCCGCCGGCATCGTTTTTGGTGCACCGAGCTTGCGTGTGCGCGGGCTGTATCTCGCGGTGGCGACGCTTGCGGCACAGTTCTTCTGGGACTGGGCCTTTCTCCGCATCAAGTGGTTTACCAATAACGCGTCATCGGGCTCGGTTTCGGTGGCGGACATTTCTCTCTTCGGCTGGACCATTGACAGCCCGACCGACAAGTATCTTTTCTGCCTCGGCGTTCTGGTCGTGTTCAGCCTGATGGCGAAGAATCTGGTGCGCGGCAGTATCGGCCGGCAATGGATGGCGATTCGCGACATGGACGTGGCAGCGACCGTGATCGGCATCCGCCCGATGTACGCCAAACTCACCGCCTTCGCCGTCAGCTCGTTCTATCTCGGGGTGGCCGGCGCTCTTTGGGGCATGATCAATCTTGGTTCCTGGGAGCCTGCCGCGTTTTCCATCGATCGTTCCTTTTCCCTGCTGTTCATGGTCATCATCGGTGGCATGGGCGCGATTTCGGGAAGTTTCTTCGGGGCGGCATTCATCGTGATCCTGCCGATCTTTCTCAATCAGATGCTGCCTCTGATAGGGGGCCTGTTCGGACTGGAAGTGTCGATCGCCCTGGTATCGCACGTCGAGATCATGGTCTTCGGCGCGCTCATCGTGTTCTTCCTGATCGTCGAACCGCACGGCATTGCAAGGTTGTGGGCAACGGGTCGGGAAAAACTGCGTTTGTGGCCATTCCCGCACTAAGGCAGGGTCGCGTCCGGTGAGCAGGATTGCCGAACATGGCATACAGGGTTTTATCGGGTTTTTGTACGCGTAACACTAAATCATCCTAGGAGGAGACAACATGAAACTACGCAAACTAGCTGTAGCCGCTTCTGTCGCAGCGGTTGGCCTGTCCGCTGTGCTTGCCGCACCCGCGGCATATGCGGCCGAGGAGCAGTTCTTCCCGGTGCTGGCGTATCGCACTGGCGCTTACGCGCCCAATGGCACGCCCTGGGCCAACGGCTTTGTCGACTACATGAAGTTGACCAATGCGCGCGGCGGTATCAACGGCGTCAAGATGATCTGGGAAGAATGCGAAACCGGATACGCCACCGACCGCGGTGTCGAGTGCTATGAGCGCCTGAAGGGCAAGCACGGCGGCGCGACGGCAGTTCAGCCGCTGTCTACCGGTATCACTTTCGCCCTGACGGAAAAGGCTCCTGTCGACAAGATTCCGGTCATCACCGCCGGCTACGGCCGCAGCGAGTCGCAGAACGGCGCCGTGTTCGGCTGGAACTTCCCGCTGGTCGGCACCTACTGGATGGGCGCCGACGTGCTGGTTCAGCACATTGCCAAAAAGGAAGGCGGATTCGACAAGCTGAAGGGCAAGAAGGTCGCGCTGGTCTATCACGACAGCCCTTACGGCAAGGAGCCGATCGCCCTGCTGCAGGAGCGTGCCAAGATGCACGGTTTCGATGTGCAGTTGCTGCCGGTTGCTCATCCCGGCGTGGAACAGAAGGCCACCTGGCTGCAGATTCGTCAGAGCAAGCCTGATTATGTATTCCTTTGGGGCTGGGGCGTGATGAACGCAACCTCGATCAAGGAAGCGCAGGCCACCGGTTATCCGCGTGAAAAGATGTACGGAATCTGGTGGGCGGGTGCCGAGCCGGATGTCAAGGACGTGGGTGATGGTGCCAAGGGCTACAACGCTTTGGCCATGCAGCATGGCGCCGAGCCGAATGCCAAGGTGATCAAGGAAGTCCTCGAGAAACTGCATGCCAAGGGTCAGGGGACCGGTCCGAAGGAAGAAGTCGGCCAGGTGCTTTACATGCGCGGCCTGATTTCGTCGATGTTGCAGGTTGAAGCCGTGCGCGTGGCGCAGTCGCGTTACGGCAAGGGCAAGCGCATCACCGGCGAACAGATGCGCTGGGGCCTGGAGAACATCAATCTCGACCAGAAGTCGCTGGACGGCCTGGGCTTTGCCGGCGTGATGCGCCCGGTGCAGACCTCCTGCCTCGACCACATGGGTTCGGCGTGGGCACGCATTCACACCTGGGATGGCAAGAAGTGGAACTTCACGTCGGACTGGTATCAGGGCGACGAGAAGGTGCTGCGCCCGATGGTGATGCTGGCCTCGGCCAAGTACGCGGAAGAAAAGAAGATCAAGCCGCGTACTCCCGAAGATTGCAAGAAGTGACGTAAGGATCTGCCGGACGAGGTGCGGTTCGCCTCGTCCGGCAGCAGTCCTGGACAAGTCTGGAATACCGGTCCGCGCATATCGAAAGAGCACATGACTACTGCCAACATCCTTCTCAACGTTAACAGCATCGAGGTGATCTACAACCACGTCATCCTCGTGCTCAAGGGCGTCTCGCTGTCCGTACCGCAAGGCAGCATCGTGGCCCTGCTGGGCGGCAACGGTGCGGGCAAGACCACGACCCTGCGTGCCGTGAGCAACCTGCTGCACGGCGAGCGCGGTGCCGTGACCAAAGGGTCGATCGAATGCCGTGGCGAGCGCATCGAAGCGCTGACGCCCGCCGACCTGGTCAAGCGCGGCGTGGTTCAGGTCATGGAGGGCCGCCACTGTTTCGGCCACCTGACCATCGAAGAAAACCTGATGACCGGCAGCTACACTCGCACCGACGGCAAAGCGGCGGTGGCGCAGACCCTGGAAAAGGTCTACAACTATTTTCCGCGCCTGAAGACACGACGTACCAGCCAGGCCGCCTATACATCGGGCGGCGAACAGCAGATGTGCGCCATCGGACGCGCACTGATGGCCAACCCGACGATGGTGCTGCTCGACGAACCGTCGATGGGCCTGGCGCCACAGATTGTCGACGAAGTGTTCGGCATCGTCAAAGACCTCAACCAGCGCGAGAAGGTTACCTTCCTGCTGGCCGAGCAGAACACCAACATGGCCTTGCGCTATGCCGATTTCGGCTACATCCTCGAAAACGGCCGCGTGGTCATGGAAGGAGCCGCCGCCGAGCTGGCCAACAATGAGGACGTCAAGGAGTTCTACCTCGGCATCTCCTCGGGGGAGCGCAAGAGCTTCCGCGAGGCCAAGCATTACCGCCGCCGCAAACGCTGGCTCGCTTGAAGACTGCGGATCACGCGGCGCGCTGCGGCGTTGCTCAAGGCCTCGTTGCCTGTCCGCGAAGCGGAATCCCAGGCACGCAAGGCGAAGAAAACTAAACGTCGGTCTTTCGCGCCTTGCATCGCTTGGTGCTCCACAGTCCTCACAATCAGCGCCGTCAGCCACTCTTCCCGATTTCGGAGCAGCACATGTCCAAATACTTTGACGCCCTTGAAACCCGCACCGCCGACGAACGAAAGTCGGCGCTGGCGACACGCCTGCCGCAGCAGATTGCTCACGCCAGGGCCAATACGGCTTACTTTGCCGAGTCGCTCCGGCAGGTCGATGCTGCGGCGATCACTTCGACGTCAGCCCTCGCTGGTTTGCCGGTGGTGCGCAAAAGCGACCTGATCGAGCTGCAGAAGAAACTGCGGCCGTTCGGCGGTCTTGCGGCATCGAGCTGGGGCAAGCTCGGACGCGTGTTCTCCTCGCCGGGCCCGATCTACGAACCGGAGGGCCGTGTCGCCGATTACTGGCGTACCGCGCGGGCCCTGTATGCCGGCGGGTTTCGCGCCGGCGACCTGGTGCACAACAGTTTTTCGTATCACATGACCCCCGGCGGCTGGATATTCGAAGCAGGGGCGCAGGCGCTTGGCTGCACCGTATTTCCGGCCGGAGTCGGGCAAACCGAGCAGCAGGTGGCGGCGATGGCCGATCTCCAGCCGCAAGCCTATGCCGGCACGCCGTCATTCCTGCGCATCCTGCTGCAAAAGGCAGATGAAATGGGCGTCAAGCTGCCTTCCCTGACCAAGGCGTTTTTTTCCGGCGAAGCCTTCCTGCCGCCGGTGCGCGACGAACTGCTGGCGCGCGGCATCGTCGGCCACCAGGCGTACGCGACGGCCGAGCTGGGCGTGATCGCCTACGAAACCGAAGCCCGCGAAGGACTGGTGGTCGATGAAGGCGTGCTGGTCGAAATCGTGCGCCCCGGAACCGGAGACCCGGTGGCCGAGGGGGAAGTCGGCGAAGTGGTGGTGACCACCTTCAACGCCGACTACCCGCTGATCCGCTTCGGCACCGGCGACTTGTCTGCTTTCCTGCCGGGGATTTCGCCCTGCGGGCGCACCAACATGCGCATCAAGGGCTGGATGGGGCGTGCCGATCAGACCACCAAGATCAAGGGCATGTTCGTCCATCCGGAACAGGTGGCGATCGCGGCCAAGCGCCATCCGGAAATCGTCCGCGCACGGCTGGTGGTGACCAATCCCGACAGCAATGACCTGATGACCCTGCATTGCGAAGTCGGACAGGCCCGCGCCGAGAATCTGGAAAAGACCATCGCGGAAAGCATTCGCGATGTCACCAAACTGCGCGCCGAGGTGAGCCTGGTTGCGGTTGGCAGCCTGCCGAACGACGGCAAGGTCATCGAAGACGCCAGGAAATATGACTGAGCCCCGCGGACCCTTGGCGGGTCTGCGCGTACTTGATCTCACGCGCCTGCTGCCGGGACCGGTGGCGACCATGCACCTGGCGGACCTCGGCGCCGAGGTCATCAAGATCGAAGATACCGGCGTCGGCGACTATGCCCGCGCCATGGGGCCCGGCGAACGCAAGGTGGGCGCGAGCGGCGACAGCCTGTTTTTCCGCATGGTCAATCGCAACAAGAAAAGCCTGCGGCTGGATCTGAAACAGGCAGCCGGCGTCGAAGTTTTCATGCGCCTGGCGAAGGATGCCGACGTGATTTTCGAAAGCTTTCGCCCCGGCGTGGTCGACAAGCTCGGCATCGGTTACGAAACCGTAAATGCGATCAATCCGCGCGTTGTCTACTGCGCCATCACCGGTTATGGACAGACCGGCCCCTGGGCGGAACTCGCCGGCCACGACATCAACTATCTCGCCACGGCCGGGCTGCTGGACCAGATCGGCACCCACGACGGCAAGACCAGCGGACCCCCGGCCATTCCCAATCTGCAGATCGGCGATCTCCTCGGGGGAGCGCTTACTCCACTGCTCGGCGTTCTCGCCGCGGTGATTGGTGCCAAGGCCAGTGGGCAAGGCAGCCATGTCGATGTGGCGATGACCGATGCGGTGCTGGCCCACACGATCTTCCCGCTGGTGACCACGCAGGTGTTCGGGCAACCGGCACCGCGCGGCGCAGACCTGTTGACCGGCGGCGTGCCCTGCTATGGCGTGTATCGCACCGCCGATGACCGCTATCTCGCCGTTGGTGCCCTCGAACCCAAGTTCTGGCAGGCCATGTGCGCCGCGATCGGCCGCACCGATCTCGCTCCCTTCGGCCTTGCCACCGGAGCCGAAGGCCGGCGCGTGAAGGGCGAACTGGCAAGCCTGATCGCAGCGCAGCCGCTCGCGCATTGGCAGCCGATCTTTGCCGCGGCGGATTGTTGCGTCACGCCGATTTTGCGTGTCGACGAAGCGATCGCGCATCCGCAAGTCGTCGCCCGCGAAATGGTGGTCGAAGTCGGCGGCGCCAAACAGTACGCGCCGCCCTTCAAGCTTTCCGCCTGGCCCTGGGCCGACGCCAGCCCGGCTCCGGCCGCCGGCGCCGACAGCGAAGCCGTGCTGAAGGCTGCGGGCTACGTGGAATCCGACATTGCCAGCTTGCGCGCCGCTGGAGTAATTTAATGCAATGGAAACACCTTGTTCGAAGTCTCCAGAAATGGACGCGCGTAGCGCGCTGATCGGTAACCCCCCGCGAGGGGGGAAGGGGGGCGGGTGATCAATTCGCTTTTCGCGTGTTTCATCATCGGCGGGTGGCTCTCGGTGCAATGAGCCAATGAGCGTTAGCGGCGTGTCCCCGGCGCTCGCCCCGGCCCTTGCCCTCCTTCCCGACTTCGCCCTGATCCTGCTGGGCAGCGGCCTGCGCCGCGTGCTGCATCTGGGCGATCATTTCTGGAGCGGGCTGGAAAAGCTGATCTATTTCGTCCTCTTTCCGGCCCTGCTGTTCAACGGACTGGTGAAGACGCGCATCGAGTGGACGACAGCGGCGCCGATGATCGGGGTTGCCGCCGGGGCGATGGCCACCGGCATCGTGCTGGGATACGGCGCGAAGCTGTTTCGTCTGGCGCCCATGTCCTTTGCCTCGCAATACCAGTGCGCGTTTCGCTTCAACTCCTACATCGGCCTGGCGGTGGCCGGAAAGCTCTATGGCGTGCCCGGCATCGCGGCCATGGCGATTGTCGTCGGCGTCATGGTGCCGCCGGCCAACATGGCGGCGGTATGGATGCTGGCCCGCCACGGCGAAGCGAGCGTCTGGCGCGAACTGGCGCGGAATCCGCTGATCCTCGCGACGCTGGCCGGCGTCGCGGCGAATGTCGCCGGCTTTCAGCCGCCCGAGGCACTGCTGCAATTTCTCGGCCGCCTCGGCGAAGCCGCCATCGCGCTGGGCTTGCTGGCGGTGGGCGCGGGGTTGCGCACCGGCAATGCGAAAGTCGGCGCTGGCGCTACGGCGGCCGCGGCCTATTTGCTGACGATCAAACTTGTCGCGATGCCGCTGGCGACGCTGGCGCTGATTCGCTGGACGGGATTGACCGGAGTTTATGCCGATGTGGCGCTGGCGTTCTCGGCCCTGCCGACGGCCAGTTCCGCTTTCATCCTGGCGCAACGCATGGGCGGCGACGGCACGCGCGTGGCCTGGCTGATTTCCGTCGGCACGCTGCTCGGCATGCTGAGCCTGCCGTTCTGGCTTTCCCTGCGCTGACTACTTGGCGGTTTTGCGGCCGGTTTTCGGCGTCGGCTGATCGGCCGGGGCGGGAGCGCCGGCCGCATCGGCGGCGGGCTGACCTGCGTTCTGCATGAAATTCCAGGGCCACAGGTTCGGATTGGCGAAGGGGTTGGCATTGGCGTCAGGACTGCTCGCCGACTGGCTGATGGCCTGCAGCGCCGACAGCGTCGCGCACTGCATCTCCAGTCCCTGAATGGTCATTTGCAGCATGCCGAGATTGGTCTTGAGCCAGCCCTCGACCGCCTTCAGGTCGGCGATGCGCTTTTCAAGTTCGTTGGTATCAAGCGTCGGCGTTACCAGGCCCGGCAACGGCATGCCGGTATTGCCCCAAAGTGTCTTCAGGAAATCCATCGGATCGGACGGCGTGGTGCTCATGGCGCATGCTCCCAAGAATATTGGCCGATCTTACCGCAGTGCCGCCATCCGCGCTAACGCTCATGGTCGCTTGAGACCACTAGCAGAGGATGAAACGCGAAAGGCGAATTGAAGACCCCCCACCCCCATCCCCGCCCCGGGGCGGGGTTACTGGCAAGCTCGCTTCGCTCGGCCATCACCCGCCGCTCCGAAAGAGTCATTTCACGCTAAACTGCCCTTTGTCATATTCGGGACTGACCTGCGGGGGAACGCGATGCTCAAACTATTGGTGGTCGAAGACCATGCCCTGGTACGCGAGGGATTGCTGGCAACGCTGAAGAACCTCGGTGCAGAGACCCGGACCTTCGGCGTACCGGACGCAAACGAGGCGATCGGGGTGCTGGAGAGCGAAGACATCGACATGATGATCCTCGACCTGATGCTGCCCGGAACCAAGGGCCAGACCTTCCTGCCCGTGGTGCGGCGGCGTTTTCCGACGGTTCCCGTGGTTGTCCTGTCCGCGCTGGATGACGCCGACACCGTGTCGCGCGTGATGAAAGCCGGCGCTTCCGGGTTCGTTTCCAAGTCGGGTTCGAGTACCGACTTGCTGGAGGCCTTGCGCGCGGTCTTGTCCGGTGAAATCTACCTGCCGCCCAAGCTGAGGGAACTGACCAATCGCAGCGAAACAGCGCATGGCGAGGGCAAGTCGCTGGCGCAGCGTTTCGGCCTTACCGCGGCCCAGGCGCGAGTGCTGGAACTGTTGACGGAAGGAAGCAGCAACCGTCAGATCGGCGAACTGCTCGGCTTGACCGAAGGGACGGTGAAAATCCACGTCTCGGCGATCATGAAGGCCATGGGCGTGAACAACCGTTCGGAGGCGGCGCTGATGGCGAGCCGCAAGCGCCGCCAGAACTAGCCAGATACGGCGTCAGGCCGCCATTGCCATGGATGCGCCATGGCCGGCGGCGGGCCGCGTCGCCACGTCTTCCTCGCTCAAATCGGCATCGTCTTCGAAAGAGATCTGCAACAGATCGAGTACCTGGCGTGCGATGCCGCGACTGGCATTGGCCAGCGGCGAAGGCAGGTTTCCGGGAATGGTTTTCTGCAGCAACTGCTTGCTGGCGGAAAGCGTTGCGACCGGGGAGAGAATCCGGTCGCGGAAACGGACCAGGAATTCATCGACGGTTTTTTCCGCCGCTTCGCGCTGCCAGACATTGGTGGGCCACTGCGAAGGCACGGCATAGGCGCGCGGGAACATTTCCAGATCGCGGATCACGGTGCGGATGTCTTCGTGCGAATCGCGAAACGGCAACAGCACCAGATCGGCGACGCTGTAGAGCTTGTGGTCCATCTCGGTGCGATTGCCGCCGCCGTCGATCACCCCCATCCATGACTTGAGCGAGCGGATCTTGCCGGTCACCTTGGTCAGCGCTTCGCGCGAGCGGGCATCGGCGACCAGATAGCGGCGCCCGGCGGGGTTCAGCGGCTCGCGGCAACTGTCGGTGAGCACGCAGACCGAGCGTTGTCCGAGCAGGCCCATGCCCTGGCACAACATGTGGGAAATCGTGGTCTTGCCGGTGCCGCCCTTGTTGCCGATAACGCAGATGATGTCTGCCATGCCTGACTCCTCATCGATCCCGGCGTTTGTCCGGGGTCTGTGTGAGGAGGATTATTGGCCATCGGCCATGCCTTCGATGGCTGAAATTGCGAGGCAATCGCCGTGTTTATTCAGCCAGCCGGCCGGTAGCAGTAAAGGCGGGTCTGCCGGGCATCGGCCACCTCTACGGTGCTTTCGGGCTCGATATCGGGCACGGTGAAGCTGTTGCTGACCAGCAGCGCATCCGGCTTCATTTCGGCCCTGGCCTTGAGCCAGAGCCGCTGCATGGGAACCGGCGAGAGAAAGGCATGGACCAGCGCATAGCCGCCCAGCGGGTGGGACCAGAAGTCGCCGAAGCGGATCTCGATGTTGGGCAGGCCGCGACAGCCGAGCCAGGCCCAGGCCCAGGTCAGGGGCGCATGCTCGAAGCCGACAAAGCGGCAGTCCGGGCGCGCCCGCGCCAGCCGGCGCAGCAGGCCGCCGTCGCCGCAACCGAGATCGACCACCGACACCGGTTCGCCTGGAATCAAGCCCGCCACGGCCTCGCTGGCCACCGCGTTGGTGAGGTAGAGCGGCACCCGGCTGCGGTCGGTGCGCCAGAATACGAGCAGCAAAACGGCAAAACCGGCCAGCCAGACCCAGGAAGGCAGCCCCAGCCCCAGCGCGAGCACTGCCAGCGGCATGAATCCGAGGTGGATCGGCAGCCACCAGACGGGGCCGCGCAGCAGATGGCTGACCAGGGCGGCGCACAGCCCCTGAATGCCGGCCAGCGCCAGCGGCTGGCCGACCAGCGCGGGGAACAGCAGCCAGACCAACCCGCCTGCCAGCATCGCGCCGAGCATCTGGGAGGCCGCCGCATGCTTCAGCGGCGGCCTGGTCTGGCGATGTGGCGTCAAGCCAGCCCGAGCCGGGCACGCAAGGCGTTGCGTTCCGGCATTGCCGCATCGATGTTGCGGCGTTTGACATGGCCGAAGCCGCGAATCTTCTCCGGCAGATTGGCGAGGGCAATGGCATCGCCCAGCGTGGTTCGATCCAGCTTGCCGGCCATGCGGGCGAGGTCGGCTTCATAGTCGGCCAGCAGGCTGCGCTCAAGTTGCCGCTCTGCGCTGCGGCCGAACACGTCCCAGCGCGAGCCGCGATACCGGCGCGCTTTTGCCAGCCACTTGAACCCGGTCAGCATCCATGGACCAAAGGCGAGCTTTTTCACCTTCCCTGTCTTCGGATCGGGGCGGGCCAGCAAGGGTGGCGCCAGATGAAACTGCAGCGTGTAATCGCCTTCGAAGCGTTCGCCGATCTTCTGCAGGAAGTCGGATTCGGCATACAGCCGCGCCACTTCGTATTCGTCCTTGATCGCCATCAGCTTGAACAGGTTGTGCGCCACGGTCTCCGTCAGTTGCGACGAATCGATGAAGGCCTCCGCAGTGCGGATTTTTTCTACTTGAGTCCGGTAGCGTTCAGCGTAGGCGGCATCCTGATACTCGGTGAGAAAGCGAACGCGCTTCGCAATCAGTTCATCAAGAGTCGGCGCTGGCGGTACGGCGATTTTCGGCCGGGCGTAGGCTGCGACGGCCGCCGGATCGTGCGCGGCGCGCCGGCCCCAGAGAAACGCGGCGCGGCTCATGGCGACCGCCGTGCCGTTGAGTTCGATGGCGCGATCGATGGCGTCCCACGACACCGGCACCAGGCCCTGCTGCCAGGCGTAGCCGAGCAGGAACAGGTTGCTGGCGATCGAGTCGCCGAGCAGGCGCACGGCGAGATCCGAGGCATCGACGAAGTGCGCCGCGCCGGCGCCAACGGTTTCGCCGACTACCGCCTGCATGCGCGCCAGGGGAAACTGCCAGTCCGGATTGCGCGTGAAATCGGCCGTCGGGGTTTCGGCGCAATTCACCACGACGCGGGTGCGGCCGCTCTGCATCCGCGTCAGCGCGTCGGGCGATGCGGTGACGATGACGTCGCCGCCGATCACGGCGTCCGCTTCACCGGTTGCCACGCGCACGGCGTGAATGGCTTCCGGGTCATCGCAGATGCGCACATGGGAAAACACGGCGCCGCCCTTTTGCGCCAGACCGGTCATGTCGAGCACGGTGACGCCCTTGCCGTCGATGTGTGCGGCCATGCCGATCAGGGCGCCGATGGTGACCACGCCAGTGCCGCCGACGCCGGTAATCAGGATGCCGTAGGGATCGGCCGTCGACGCGAGAGTCGGCGCTGGCGGTACGGCGATGAAGTCGCCGCCGTTGGTTGATCCGGCGAGACCTCGGCCCTTTTTCACGCCGCCGCCCAGCACCGAAACGAAACTCGGACAAAAGCCCTTCTCGCAGGAGTAGTCCTTGTTGCAGGCCGACTGATCGATCGCGCGCTTGCGGCCGAATTCGGTTTCGACGGGGACGACCGCAAGGCAGTTGGACTGCACGCCGCAGTCGCCGCAGCCTTCGCACACGGCCTCGTTGATGAACAGGCGGCGCGGCGGGTCGATCATCTTGCCGCGCTTCCTGCGGCGGCGCTTTTCGGCGGCGCAGGTCTGGTCGTAGATGATGGCCGAGACGCCCGGGCATTCGCGCATCTCGCGCTGGATCGCATCAAGCTCGTCGCGATGGCGGATCGGCACGCCGTGCGGCAGATCCGGGTGACCGTAGGCGCGCGCCGTGCCATCGGTGACGACGACGACGTGATGCACGCCTTCCGCATGCAACTGGTGGGCGATCTGCGGCACCGTCAGGTTGCCGTCCACCGGCTGGCCACCGGTCATCGCGACGGCATCGTTGTACAGGATCTTGTAGGTGGCATTGACGCCCGAGGCAACCGCTGCGCGTATGGCCAGCGATCCGGAATGGAAGTAGGTGCCGTCGCCGAGATTGACGAAGACATGGCGCTGTTCGGTGAAGGGCGCCTGGCCCATCCAGGCCGCGCCTTCGCCTCCCATGTGGGAGTAGGTGGCGGTGGACCGGTTCATCCACAACACCATGAAATGGCAGCCGATGCCGGCCAGCGCGCGCGAACCTTCGGGCACGCAGGTGGAGGTGTTGTGCGGGCAGCCCGGGCAGAAATAGGGTGTGCGCGCGACCTGGATCGCCGGCGCGGCGGAGCGTTCCTTCGCTTCGATGATCGCGAGGCGCTCGCGAATGCGCGGCGAGGTGAAGTGGCGGCCGATGCGGTCGGCGATCACGCGCGCAATCTGTGCCGGAGAAAGCTCGCCGGAAGCGGGCAGCAGCCAGCGGCCATTGGGCAGCGCCCATTCGCCCTGTTCGTCGAACTTGCCGATCACGCGTGGGCGCACGTCCTCGCGCCAGTTGTAGAGCTCTTCCTTCAACTGGTACTCGATCAGTTGGCGCTTTTCCTCGACCACCAGGATTTCTTCCAGTCCCTCGGCGAAGCGACGCACGCCATCGGATTCGAGCGGCCAGACCATGCCGACCTTGTAGAGGCGGATGCCGATTTCGGCGGCGAGCGCATCGTCGATGCCGAGGTCATCGAAGGCCTGGCGCACGTCGAGATAGGACTTGCCGGTAGTGATGATGCCCAGTCTCGGATTGGGCGCATCGATGACCACCTGGTTCAGTTTGTTGGCGCGGCAATAGGCCAGCGCGGCGTAGAGTTTGTGGTCGAGCAGCCGGGCTTCCTGCAACAGGCGATCGTCGGGCCAGCGGATGTTGAGCCCGCCCGCAGGCAATGCGTAATCGTCGGGCAGCACGATCCGGACGCGGTCCGGCGAAATATCCACCGAGGCCGAGGATTCAACAGTATCCGCCACCGCCTTGAAGCCGACCCAGCAACCGGAGTAGCGGCTCATGGCCCAGCCGTGCAGGCCGAGGTCGAGATAGTCCTGCACGCCGGCCGGCACCAGC
>Ga0208229_1000294_pt1 | contig 13028 bp, 14 predicted proteins | sample LakMenEpi22Aug11_FD_150725 | JGI IMG/M metagenome (GOLD analysis project Ga0208229, IMG submission 150725) | Freshwater microbial communities from Lake Mendota, WI - 22AUG2011 deep hole epilimnion (SPAdes) | ecosystem: Environmental > Aquatic > Freshwater > Lake > Epilimnion/Euphotic zone ... | reverse complement strand
GTAGCATTGAACCATGAGGCAGCAATTCCTATGGTCAGACGGTACTCATTGCTTTCGCCCATTTGCTTGTAACTCATGGATCCTTGCTGATAGTTCATGGAGGCGTCGTAGGCAAATGGGGCGAATATTTTTCCACAGGGTTTTTGGGTTGCTCGGTTTACGATGATGATGTCCGCACCGTAAGCGAGACCATCAATGAACAGGCCTCCTCGAGAACCCCGCACGGTAATTTCTTCCATTTCATAAACCTTCAAAGACTCATAACGGAGTTCATATCCGTCGGGAAGGACTACGGTTTCTTCTACGATGAAATAGTTGGGATCATTTAAGGTTACCGGTGCGTTGACCAAAACATTGCTTTTCACGCGATCCTCGAAGAAAATAAGCTGTTGGGTATAGTTTCCTTCTCGGATTTCACAGCCTGTACTTTTGACGTCGCCATGGCGAAGCATCACCTTGGGCATGGGTGTCCCGTTGTATTGCCTGTTTTTACCCAAAAGAAACGAAGATCCGTTGACGTCTAAACTGATCGTGTAGGTACCGTCGGAGTTGAGATGGGTAGGATACGCTTGTTGATTCGCTGACCAACCGTTCGTTGATGGACTCAACCCAGGTTTAATCACTTGTAAGTCCCCGTTTTTATCCAGGTAATGGATAGGTTTTTTGCTAAAAACGCCTTTTGTATTCCCTTTTTCGTCTTTAAAATGGCTTGAATACAGAGTTCTTTCGTTGGTTAATTCCGTCCAAACGCGCCCTTGTTCCTCTTTGATCAAGGAGCTGTCGGTACGTTTAACCAAAGGCTCATATTCTACAAAGCGTTGCGCAATGGAGGAGCAGAAAGTAAAAAACACGAAAAGGAGTAGTAGGTTTTTTTTCATGAATTGGATGATTCAAGGTGAATGATTTTTCCTCCGCTTTTTCCGACTTCATATCCGAAGTAACACGTGAATAAACTGACAACTAAAACGCCCCAAAACACGATTTTTCTCCACGAGTAGGTCCTCCAGGAAGCCCAAATACCCACCAAGGAAAGGACGCCCAATACCGAGTTAATCCACTGGAGAACCTCTGCTTTTTCTTCGTGATCATGAATGGTTGTATGTGCGATGGAAGGATAGAATTTTTCTACCATTTCTTCGGCCCCTTCTCCGCTGTTGAGCGCCAAAAAAGTACTTATGGCGGTTAGTATAAAAAAGAAATAACCGATGCGCTTAACCAATTCAGAAGAATAGATTAGCCCAAGTACGAGAAGAATGATTCCAGCTATTGGGAAAATGATGGGAAAATGGTTAACCAGGTTGTGAAAGTGCATTCAATAAATTTTAAGAGCAAGTTACGAAAATAATTAAAAAAACGCGACTTTTCCATAGGCCTCCTTTCATATCAAAATCCTATTTTTGTGCTTATTATGGGAGTTTCAATAAAAGAATTACTGCTTCAAAGTAAGCAGTTAGTTGGTTCCACCGTTACGGTTCAAGGTTGGGTTAGGGCTTTTCGAAGCAACCGTTTTTTGCAAATCAACGACGGATCAACCCTGGGAACGCTGCAAGCGGTGATTGACTTTACTGCTTTTCCTGAAGAGGAATTGCGCAAATTAACTACGGCTTCCGCAGTCAAAATAACCGGAGAAGTGGTTGAATCCATCGGTTCGGGCCAGGCGATAGAGCTTTCCGTTATGAGTTTTGAAGTGCTAGGTTTGGCTTCCGCTGACGACGTTCAGAGAACCGTTATGCAGCCGAAGCGCCACAGTTTGGACTTTTTGAGAGAACAAGCACATTTTCGGTTTCGAACCAATACGTTTGGGGCGGTTTTCAGAATTCGCCATTCCGTATCGTACGCAATTCATCATTATTTCCATACCCACGGGTTTTATTACCTGAACACCCCTATTGTAACCGGGTCAGACGCCGAAGGAGCGGGAGAAATGTTTCGCGTAACTACGTTGGATGCTCAAAACCCACCGCTTACTGAAGAAGGTAAGGTTGATTTTAGCCAAGATTTCTTTGGTAAACCGGTGAATTTAACGGTTTCAGGCCAACTGGAGGCAGAACTCGCAGCCTTAGCCCTCGGCAAGGTTTACACGTTTGGCCCCACCTTTCGAGCCGAAAACTCTAATACTTCCCGACATCTTGCGGAGTTTTGGATGATTGAACCCGAAGTTGCGTTCAATGACCTTCAAGCGAACATGGAATTGACCGAGGACTTCCTGAAGTACATCTGCCGTTTTGTGTTGGAAAACTGCCAAGAGGACCTGCAGTTTTTGAACGATCGCGATCAGCAAGAACAAGCCCAAAAGCCTCAGCACGAGCGCAATGAGTTGTCGTTGATAGAGCGCATCCAATTCGTGGTGGAAAATCCCTTCAAGCGATTGAGTTATACCGAGGCCATCGATGTATTGAAGAATTCCAACCATTACAAAAAGAAAAAATTTCAGTACGATGTCGCTTGGGGAATCGATTTGCAAAGCGAGCACGAACGGTATTTGGTGGAAAAGGAATTCAAATGTCCGGTAATTCTTACCGATTATCCTGCCGAAATTAAAGCGTTTTACATGCGTTCCAACGATGATGGAAAAACGGTTGCGGCAATGGACGTGTTGTTCCCTGGAATTGGTGAAATCGTGGGGGGATCGCAGCGCGAAGAACGGCTGGAGGTTTTGCAGCAGAAATGTGCGGCGTTTGGAATTCCTGAAGAGGAATTGTGGTGGTATATGGATACGCGACGTATTGGAACGGTGCCTCATGCAGGATTTGGATTGGGCTTGGAGCGCATGATCATGTTCGTCACAGGAATGACCAATATCCGAGATGTGATACCTTTCCCAAGAACCCCCTTGAACGCCTCGTTTTAATGGCCCTCAAGCAACAATTCACCCAACGTCAGGACCTGCGCTTGTCGCCGCAGCAAATTCAATTGATGAAATTGCTGCAAATACCTGCTGCGGAATTGGACCAGCGCATCCAGCAGGAAATAGAGGAAAATCCCGCGTTAGAACAAGGGGATGACGAGAATCTGGAGCCACTGGAGGATCCAGCAGCCAACAGCGATGAAGAGGATTTTGATTTCTCGGAGTATTTTGATGAAGACACATCGGATTACAAAACCCAAGTCAGCAACCATTCTAAGGACGAAGAGGAGCGGAGTGTGCCTATTTCGGGTGAAAATTCTTTTCAGGACCGCTTGATGGAACAGTTGCAATGGAACGATCTTAGCGAAGAAGAACTTGTTATTGCGGAGGTGATTGTTGGAAATCTGGATGAGTCGGGATATTTAAACCGTTCCCTTGATGCCCTAGTGGACGACTTAGCCTTCCATTACAACACCAGTGTTGCCGAACAAGACGTGTTGGGTGTTTTGTATCAAATTCAAGAACTGGATCCCGCAGGGGTAGGAGCACGAACCTTGCAGGAGTGCCTAATGCTTCAAGCTCGGCGAAGAAATGATGGTAGCCGGCTGAAATCCTTGGTTTTGAAGGCCTTGAAAGATTGTTTTGAAGCGTTTACTAAAAAGCACTACGATAAAATGGCGCTGAAGCTCAAAATCGAGGAAGAGGAGTTAAAAGAGGTGGTGAATGAAATTTTGAAGTTAAACCCCAAACCAGGAGGTTCGGTTAAAGGCAATGATAAAGCTGTACAACAGGTTATTCCGGACTTCATCCTGAATGAAGTTGATGGGGTTTTTGACTTGTCGCTGAATGCGCGCAATACCCCCGATTTGAAAATCAGCCGGGAATACCAAACCTTGATGCGGGCATTCGCCGAGGGGGCTAAAACCTCTAAAAGCGATAAGCAAGCATTAACTTTTGTAAAACACAAGGTGGACTCTGCCAAAGGATTCATTGATGCGATCAAGCAGCGCCACGAAACCCTGTACCTCACCATGAGTGCCATTTTGGAACATCAACAAGCATTTTTCCTAACGGGCGATAACACCAAGTTGAGGCCGATGATTTTAAAGGATATCGCGGACCGAGTTCAAATGGATATTTCCACGATTTCCCGGGTAGCGAACAGTAAATACGTTGAGACGAACCACGGGATTTACCTTTTGAAGAATTTGTTTTCAGAGGCGATGACCACGGATTCAGGTGAAGAAGTTTCTTCGCGAGAGGTGAAGCAAATTTTACTCGAAGCCATTGAGAAAGAGGACAAAAAAGCGCCGATTCCCGATGAGAAGTTGATGGTGATTTTGAACGAAAAAGGGTATAATATTGCTCGCAGAACCGTTGCTAAATACCGAGAACAGCTCAATATTCCCGTAGCTCGTCTGCGTAAAGAACTATAACCATGACTCAATTAAGCCATTTCTTTTCCTGGTTGTTTTTGCCGTTATTGATGCCGCTTTATGCCTTGTTGATTGTGATGTTTGTTCCTTCGAGCCCGGTGGATATGTCGGAAATTAGCCCCTATGTCCTACCATTGCATTTGAAGTGGGTGCTTTGGACCGTGTTTTTGATATTTTGTTTTGTGGCTCCAGGTTTGTCATTTTATGGGCTATACCGGTTTAAGATCATTACAACCTTGGACATGGAGTCTCGCATTGAGCGACGTATTCCCTTGTTTATCATGTTGGGGTATAATTTAATCCTGATTTGGTTCATTTACAAGAGCGATCCTCAAGGAATTTTGCCCAATGTATTCATCCGGTTACCACTCGCGGGTTTATTGGTGACGTTGGTGTTTACAGCCATAACTTCTTGGATAAAGATATCCATGCACGCTGGAGGTTGCGGAATATTTACGGGTTTTTTGTTTGCCTTTTATCAACAGCAGCACGACCCATCCTTAGCGATTATGTCGATAGCGTTTTTGATTTCGGGATTGGTGATTGGCTCTCGATGGTTTCTTAAAAAACACACCTTGCTTGAGCTTGTCTTGGGCTTTTTTATTGCATTTCTGCTTGCCTGGCAAGCTCAATGAGCGACAAGGAATTGCCGTACTCCGAAGTGGATATCATTAAAATCATTAACATTACGGTCGGTGTACAAGCGTTTAGTTTTAAGCAACGCACCCGAACCGTTTACCAACCCTGAAAAACCAAGAGTTTTTAGAAAAAAGAGCAGTTGTAACGTTGATTTCTTGTTGCAATAAAAGATAATATGGAAGAACTCAAAAGTACGCTTCATGCATGCGGGGTAAAATGGTCGCCGTTATATGATCAGGGGGTCAAAACCAAACCGTACTATTTTGGAATCTATAAAACCGTTTACAAAACAGGTTTTGAAACTGCTGAAAAACGTTATGCAAAAAGGCTTCAAGAGTTAGTAAATTACATTGAAACTATTGATGCAAGCAATTCTAGCACCCGACAATGTATAGACAAAATCAAGACTTATCACGAGGCATTCAATAGCACCGTCGATTTTAACTCAGAGGCTTTTAGAATTGGTTGTCGAGATTTAATGAAACCACTTAGGCGCTTGACAAGATATAGAATAGACAAACCGAACAGAAAGGTACTAGTAGAGCCTTTGGTAAGCGATGAAGAAAGAAAGGTACTTGCCAAATATTGTTACCAGCTCAATCCTTACAATTACTTCTATCCGTATTTGACACATTTTTTTTATGTCACTGAAGAGGGAGTCAATACATTATTGGTGAACGATTCGCGAAGAAAGTTAGTCCGTCGTTTGGATGCCATAGGGGAGTTGATAGATTATATATCAAGACTAGAGATGCCACGGCGTAAATATCGAAATACCCTATCCTTTCGTTATTTGCTTTATGAGGAAAACCCCGGTTTAGAAAGCAATTATACTTTAATTTATGGTGCTACGAATTACGCGACTAACGCTGGTGCAGGAGCCAAGCAATTATGGCAAAAGGATACCAAGCAAAAATGGAAACACCTTGAAAACTTTGTGCATTGGATGAGGTAAATAGAGGGTTTTTCTGATTTTGTTATGCGTATAGGAACACGATGCGTCTGTTCATTTCGAACACTGATCATTCCGGCAACTTCAACAAGAACGCCACAAACTCTGTGCGGATCAATGCAATCAATCATTAATCGATGCCATGGTTCAAGAAAAAATAATAAATCCACCTCATAGGGCCGTGAAGATTAAGGGAAAAACATTGAGCGTGACCACGCTGGTAGTATGAATCGATTCCTTCAAAGACTAGCATTTTGAAGGTGAACACATCCATTTTGGTCAAGACCGCTACACACTTTGTGCTTGTTGTTGGATAGGGAGGAGAGTAAAAATAAATATAGTTACAATTAATTTTATTTTTAACAACTCTCAAATCTTAGGTTATGCCAAGATATAACGGTGGGGTTTCTTTTTATTCACAAGACACCAATTTTATTCAAAATTTATCGGATCATTATGAGCTTTTCGAAGTTTATGACAATGGTGATGAATGTGAAATTTGGGTTGAACCTAAAAATGAAAAAGATCTTCGCAATTTATGTGACATTTTGGTTAAGTATTTTGATAATTATGTGCACATGTCGAAACTGACAGGAGATTTTCTAGAATACGGAGATCTATATGATCATTTCAGAGAACTCTTTGGTCAAGAAGATGGCAATAAAATTGTTGATGATGCTATTGCGTATACCAGGTCTTTGTTTCAATCGTAGTGAGTCAAAAATTATGATCGTTTTCTGATATACTTAGCAAAAATTTTAAGAAATAATTAATACATAGTAATATGAAAAATCACGTATATTTTTATGGTTATAACAATATCTTCAAGATTTGGTAAATTACATTGAAACTATTGATGTAAGCAATTCTAGCACCCGACAATGTATAGACAAAATCAGGACTTATCACGAGGTTACAACCAAAAATATTGATAAAGTGTTCTTGCTTCTTGATATCAATCCAAAAAGTCTCCGGTTAATAATTTGTCTTCAACCATAAAAAAGTCAAAATCTTCAGGGATGACTTCATCATTAAAGCCTATTACAATTCCTGTTGTAGACCAAAAATAGGGATCTGGAATTTCAATTCTATTTTTTCGCACTTCTTCTTTAGCCAAGTTTGCATAATTTGGATAACTTCTCACCCGATCATTCAAATCTAACCAATCAATACCATTCTTAGCTTCAATTTCACCCAAAAGAGCATCGTCTAGATTAAGCGTAATGGTGTTCTCTATTGAGTCTCCATCCTCATGGTTGGAATGGATTCGAACTCTAATTATTGCCATAATTTTTTTATCAAATATAATTAGTTATTTTCGTTCATATTCTTAATATTCAACACATGGAAACTTTTATTTACTCAGGAATGGATGACGCATCTGTAACAACTACTCGTTCCAGTATATTCAAGCCTATTAACAATTATCAAGAAATTTTGAATGAATTTGAATCATGTTATGAACCATTTCCCGATAAACCACAAGGGGATAAATTATTCTGGCTAGCTCATGAATCGAACGATGGGATTATTCTTGTTGTTAATGAATCTATTATGTCGCATACTTTTATGGATGAGGCAGATTTAGAAGGCATGACAAACTTTATGAAGTCGAATGGAAATTCAGAAGCTGCAATTGAATTTATGACGAAACACGTGGAAGAGTTATATGCAGCCGATTTTATAGAGTTTTTGGCATTGCCAGGACAAAACATTACCATTCAGATAACTGATCTAGAATATGGAAATACAGAATATGAAATGAATACCTAATTAAACGGCTTCCGATTTATTTGCTACACCTACCCTTAATCCTGTGAAGCAAAGGATTTTTTAAAGTGATTCATTGTTGTTCGTATATTGTTAAACCAATTACCGTTCAGACTACTCTACTGTTACCGATTTCGTGTTTTTTTGATTCAAAAGATACAATTCACTTCCAGAAGTGGCTATCTCTTTAAGTTTGCTATGTATCCTTTAACGCGCTCAATATCAGCTTTCTTATAATCAATTTCACGTGCAAAACGTTCCATTTCAGAGATTTTACTTTGACGGTATGAACGTTTTGAGTTAGGGTCACTGGTGTTTCTTATTGCATTAGCAAAGTACTCAGATCGACTTTTTTTTCGGTCTTTAATGTTCTGTAAATCTTTACGATACGATTCAATTTGAATCTTGTAGGACGCTACTTGTGAGCGCTCAGATGGAGTCAATGGCATAACGTTCTAAAGTAAAAAGTTTAGTATAAAAGTATAATATTCAAAAATAAGTATAAAAGTAAAAACAATCAAGTGTTTTACTCCACCGTCACCGATTTCGCTAAATTTCTCGGTTGGTCTACGTTGCATCCGCGCATTACAGCGATGAAATAAGAAAGTAGTTGTAGCGGAATAGTTGCCAACAAGGGAACCAAAACCTCGTCGGCCGCTGGGATTTCAATGATATGGTCCGCCATGGCTTTTACGTGGGTGTCGCCCTCGGTCACAATAGCGATGATTTTCCCTTTCCGGGCTTTTACCTCTTGAATGTTAGACGCCACCTTCTCATAGGAGTTTCCTTGAGTTGCGATGACAAATACGGGCATGTTTTCGTCAATTAAGGCAATGGGGCCATGCTTCATTTCAGCCGCAGGATATCCTTCTGCATGGATGTACGATATTTCTTTCAGCTTTAACGCACCTTCTAAGGCTACAGGAAAGGAAGACCCTCGACCTAAGTATAAAGCGTTGGAGGCGTCTTTATAGGTCTTCGCAATCGATTCAATCAGGTCGTTTTTCGCCAAGATTTGTTTTACTTTTTCGGGAATTGCTTCAAGTTCCGCCAATAATTCGTGAAATTTAGATTGGCTAATCGTCCCCTTTTTATGGGCCAATTGAAGCGCCATCAACGTGAGTATTGTAACTTGAGCAGTGAATGCTTTGGTTGACGCCACCCCAATTTCCGGCCCGGCATGGGTGTATGAGCCCGCATCCGTAATACGTGAAATGGAGGAGCCGACGACGTTACAGATGCCAAGAATGGTTGCGCCTTTGCTTTTAGCAAGTTCTAAAGCAGCAAGCGTGTCGGCAGTTTCTCCTGATTGAGAAATGGCAATCACGACATCGTTTTCATGAATGATGGGGTTTCGATAACGGAATTCACTCGCATATTCGACTTCCACATTAATTCGGGCTAAGTCCTCGAGCAAATATTCACCCACCAAACCGGCATGCCATGACGTTCCGCAAGCCACGATTATTAAACGGTTGGCTTGAATCATTTTTTGCTCGTAATCGCGAATTCCACCAAGCGAAATCAATCCTTTTTGGGCATTAAGCCTTCCCCTGAAGCAATCTTGGATGGACCGCGGCTGTTCGTTGATTTCTTTCAGCATGAAGTGCTCGTACCCTCCTTTTTCGAGGGCTTCAAGCTCAAGTTCCAGTTTTTGAATGTACGGCGTTTTGGGTTGGTCGCCAATGTTGAACAACTTGAGGCCCTCCTTACGGTCAATAACGGCGATTTCTTCATCCTCCATGTAGACAACGTTTTTGGTGTATTCTACTATGGGTGAAGCATCAGAAGCACAGAAATATTCCCCGTCCTCCCCGATTCCAACGACAAGAGGGCTGCTTTTTCGGGCGGCTACAAGACGATCGGGAAATTCACTGGAAATGGCGACAATGGCGTAGGCTCCTACGACATGGTTTAAGGCAATTCGCAAGGCTTCTCCGAACCAAACCTGTTCTTTCTTAGAAATATCATCTACCAAGTGCACCAAGACTTCGGTGTCGGTTTCACTTCTAAAGGAATACCCCTTATTGATCAATTCTTTTTTGATGGCATCATAATTTTCTATGATACCGTTATGGATCAATGCAATTTTACCATCGGTGGCGTAATGTGGGTGCGCATTAACGTCGTTGGGTTCTCCGTGGGTTGCCCAACGGGTATGTCCAATGCCCGCAGAGCCTTGCGTATTCTGATCTTCGACAAAGGCCTCTAAATTGGACACTTTCCCTTGTTTTTTGTATACGTTCAGTTGCCCTGCGTTGGATAATGCAATTCCCGCTGAATCGTATCCACGATATTCCAAGCGTTTTAATCCTTTAATAATAATGGGATAGGCCTCTTTGGGACCAATGTATGCTACAATTCCGCACATAACTAGAAATTCGTGTAGGTGATAATAATTTTTGGACGCATCTTATTGATGGTGTTTTGCCCATTAAAGATAATCCGTTCTGCGGAATTAACGAAGAAACGAGGAGAAACAATTAACCCGGTATTTTCGATGTCTTCATTGATGACTGCCTGAACGTATTGTTTAAGGTCCGCCGTAAATTCTTTTTTCGTTTCTGCGTAAGCACCCGTCACTCCCGTGTTGATATAACCTTGAGATGCAGCCGTTTTTTTGGTGGCAAAGGTAACCGTCGCTCCGGGTTTATACTTGTTGCCCAGTTGGTATTGAATGGGAAGGTGTATCTCTGCTCGATGAATGAGTTGGTTTTTGGCGAACTTATTGAGCCCGGGTACGACAATTTTTGCCCGAACACCAAAGGCTTGAGCGTAAAATTCGTTCATTCCAACTGAGGGGTTGTTGTTCACCGCTTCAACCGGCGTATTGGAACGGTTGATGTCCACGTGTGTAAAATCGGCGCAAATTGAATTCATCAGAAAATCATAGGTTTTCGATGCGCCAGATTGTCGGTAATATATGGTGAGTTTAGTTCCCGGATCGTTGAGGTTGAAATAGAAAACACCTCCTTGTCCGTTGGATAAAGGAGGGTTATCGGTTCGAACATAAAGCCCTTTGAAGTAGTTTTGAAACGCTTCGTTGGAGGCAAAAACACCGCTTCCGTTGGAAGCCGAGGTGATGAACTGTTTTGCCAGCGAGGTGTCTAAATAAATCCTTAATTGGGCCTGTACGCTGTCGTCCCCGATCAGGGTAAAATTTAAAGGATCAGGCGTGATGATGGTTTTGTTTGGGTCCACCAAAGAAGTGGAGGCATGCGAAATATGGTCAAAGGAATAATACGTTGAGTCATTGTACATCGGTGATGTCAGTTCGAATACCTCAAAGGTTTGTGCGGATAGGTCTCCATAATAACCGGCATACTCTAATCCTAAAACAAACGAATCGACCACGATTTCATTGAGGTTCCCGAAGTCGGGATTCGTGCCCGCAATCCGCAATTGGGTGTAAAAAGAGGCATTGAACTCCCCAAAAACAGGGTCTTTGTAGTGTCCTAGCACGACATTCGAAACATTATCGGTTACGACGGAATCCTCAATGAAAACAGATGTTCCTAAGTAAAACGTATCGGTGGTTGTGCCGTTCAAATATTGGTTTGAATTTAACAAGTCTTTTCCAAGCGTGTTTTCCTTTTTGCGGCAAGAATACAAGGCCAAAAGAACAGAAATAGCCACCAACCAACGCATAATAACCGATTTATTTGACAACTAAGGTAGGATCAATGATGCCATCAAAAAACGACGAAAAGGCTTTTGCCTGATGCTCTTCTTCAACAAAGTCCAATTTCGGAATGTTCATTTCGTCGTAGATGCTTTTGAGCTGAGGGTTGAGTATGGGCTCTGCTAAGGTTAATCCGTCGCAGTGGGACAAGACCAGCCGTGTTAGTGACTGGAAGTCGGGGGTTTTTAACGCTTCTGTAACGGATTTTGGAAAGCCGTCAAAGGTGAGTTTTTGCGAAAGCCGAGGATCTAACTCGCCCTCAAAAAGGTCATTGTATAGATGATAAACCACTTTGGTTTCTTTAAAATGCGGGTCTTTTTTGTAAAAATGTTTGATGTACAAAGCCATCATTCCTGTAAACCAGCCGTGGCAGTGGATGACGTCGGGCTGCCAGCCTAATTTTTTGAGCGTTTCAAGAACCCCCCTCACAAAAAACATGGAGCGCTCGTCGTTGTCCTTGCACAGGGCTCCGTCATCCTTGACTAAGCCTTCTTTTCTTCGGAAGAAATCGTCGTTATCAATAAAGTACACTTGCATTTTTGCCGCGGAAACGGAAGCAACCTTAATAATCAAGGGGTGGTCTTGATCGTCGATGGAAATGTTCAGCCCGGACAAGCGAATCACTTCATGTAATTGATGCCGACGCTCATTAATCAGACCGTACCTTGGGGTAAAAACGCGAATTTCTTTTCCTTCCTCTTGGGTCGATTGAGCTATTCGAAGGCTATCATTCGCAATATTGGACTTGGTTAGAAATGGAGAAATCTCTTGAGAAACAAATAATACGCGCTTTTTTTCCATAGATTTCAATTTCAAATAATTAGGGGTGCAAAGGTAGGTAAAACCGATGAAAGTTCCTAAAAACACATAGCTTTGCCGACATAAGCGACAAAATGACCCAAGAAATAAACGAGGTTTTAAGGTTATCGGAGTATGTCCAAGCGGCGAAGTTAAAAGGCAAAACAGTTGGTTTTATACCCACCATGGGCGCCTTACATGAGGGACATCTCGCGATCGTTCGTCAGGCGCGTCAAGAAAACAACGTCACCGTGGTTAGCATTTATGTGAACGAACGTCAATTCAACCATGCCGAAGACTTTGTAAAATATCCCCGCAACCGAGAAAGGGATGTTCATTTGTTGCAAGAGGAAGGGGTGGATGTTGTTTATTTCCCTCAAACGGAGCAGCTTTTTAGCCCAGAAAATCTTCCAGTAAATTTTTCCTTGAAGGGATTGGCGGACGTTCTTGAAGGCGCTGCTCGGCCGGGTCATTTTAAGGGAGTGGTTGAGGTGGTACACGCCCTTTTTCTTCATGTCCAACCCACAAAAGCATATTTTGGTTTGAAGGACTTTCAACAGGTTGCCATCCTACGTAAAATGGTAAAAGAGCTTAAATTACCCGTTGATTTAGTGGCAGTACCGACGGTTAGAGCTGAAAACGGGCTGGCCTTAAGCAGCCGAAACCAAAGGTTGAACGAATGCGAACAGAATGAAGCGCTGGTATTAATTCAAACCTTGTCTTTCTTGAAACAGCACTACGGTAAAATCCCCATGAAAGAATTATTGGATCAGGCCAGAACGAACATTCATCAATCCCCGTTGAAATTGGATTATTTGGAAATTGTAGATCTTGAAACCCTAATTTCATTGGCAGAGGTTCAACCCCAGGCATTGGCTTGCGTTGCTGCCTTTTGCGGAGAGG
>Ga0208229_1000293_pt1 | contig 13031 bp, 11 predicted proteins | sample LakMenEpi22Aug11_FD_150725 | JGI IMG/M metagenome (GOLD analysis project Ga0208229, IMG submission 150725) | Freshwater microbial communities from Lake Mendota, WI - 22AUG2011 deep hole epilimnion (SPAdes) | ecosystem: Environmental > Aquatic > Freshwater > Lake > Epilimnion/Euphotic zone ... | reverse complement strand
AAGGTACAAGGTTAATACAAACAGTACCATAACATTCACACTGGAAATGATGCCAAATTCAGTAACCCTTTCGCTGCTAGTAAAGGTAATAAATCCAACCGCAGTGGTAAGGTTCATCAGCATAGTAACGGGACCAATGTATCTGGTTGTCACTAAAATAGCCTTAATGTTGTTGTTGGAATTTACATATTCCTGGTGATAGCATGTAATAATGTATACGATATGTGGAATCCCAATAATTACCAATAACGGAGGGACCAAAGCCATCATGGCGGTTAATGGATACCCGAATAATGCGGCCATTCCGAGCGCCCAAATAATAGACACCCCTAAAATAAAACCACAAAGCAGAATAATTCGAACCGATTTAAATAAATAAAAAATTAGAAATATCGAGGCCAACAATGACAATCCAAGAAACAGGTACATTTCATTTAGAATTCGCTTGGCCAAGGCTACGCGAATGTGAGGAAGTCCCGAAAAGTAGATTTTACCTAATTTGGTTTTGCTTTTTTGGGTCAGATTTTCTATCTCTAAAACCACTTTGGATTTCGTTTTGTCCTCTAAAAAATCTTTGTTGATTTCGACCAACATTAAGGTCACCTCGGTTGAATCGTTGTAAATAAGACCATCAAAAAAAGGATTTTGTTTAATTACCTTTTTAATTTCAGGTATCGATCGTTCTTCATTGGTTTTAGAATCATAAAACACATTGTGGGCAACGAACTTTCGATTGACCTTATCGTTTTCGAGGTATATAAGTCGAGGCTCTGATAAAACACTTTCAACCCCTGATATTTTGTTAATTTGTTCACCAAGTTTTTGCCATGCATGAAATTTTGTATCCGTGTAAAGGTTCTTCGAGGATATCGCAATCACAAGGGTTGAACCATCTTCTCCAAAAAGCTTTGTGAAATTTTTGTAGTTCTTTTGCGCGGGATGGTCGCTGGGCAATATTACACCGTATCTTGTGTCAATTTTTAAGTCGGTAAAAACAAAATACCCAAAAAAACAGGTAAGCAACAAGGTTATTGCTAATAGATATAAGCGATTCCTTAAAATAATTGCTGCTATTTTACGCCACATTTCCCTAGTTCATTTGAGGATTAAACCTTCCCCTCCGCACAAAAAAATAAACCCCGGGTTTCGGGGTTATCCTCAGTACTCGAGGCGGGACTTGAACCCGCACGGGCAAATGCCCACAGGATTTTAAGTCCGGCGTGTCTACCGATTCCACCACTCGAGCAATCCTAGAGCGAGAAACGGGATTCGAACCCGCGACTTCAACCTTGGCAAGGTTGCGCTCTACCAACTGAGCTATTCTCGCAAACAATGCCTTTTCGACACTGAGAGCACAAAAGTACGAAAAACATTTTTTTTACCAAATAAACCGGCTATCCACCAATGACTTTTTTGATTTCATGGAGCTTTATTAACGCCTCTACCGGTGTTAAACCGTTGATATCGATGGATACCAAGGCTTCATGAATCTGTTCTAAAACGGGGTCGTTCAGTTGGAAAAAACTCAACTGGACCCCTGGTTCCCCTTTTTTGAGTGGCTTTTTTTCCTGGGGTTCGCTCACCTTTTCAGGGCTCGACTCCAAATCTCGAAGCACTTTTTCTGCCCTTGTAACAACCCAATCCGGCATGCCAGCAAGGCGCGCAACATGAATCCCAAAAGAATGCTCGCTGCCTCCTTCGACCAATTTTCGTAAAAAGAGAATGTTCTTTCCAATCTCTTTAACCGCAACGGAGTAGTTTTTGATGCGAGGAAAGCGTCGCGCCATTTCATTCAGCTCGTGATAGTGCGTCGCGAACAAGGTCTTCGGTCGAAATTTCGAGTGTTCATGCAGGTACTCGGTAATCGACCATGCAATCGAAATACCATCGTACGTGCTTGTCCCGCGTCCTATTTCATCCAAGATTACCAAGCTCCTTTCTGATAAATTGTTCAAAATGCTCGCTGTTTCATTCATTTCCACCATGAACGTGGATTCACCCGCTGAGAGGTTGTCCGAGGCACCAACCCTGGAAAACAATTTATCGACAATGCCAAGTACCGCTTTGGTAGCAGGCACGAAAGAACCGATTTGAGCTAAAAGAACGATCAATGCTGTTTGCCGAAGCACCGCGCTCTTTCCACTCATGTTTGGCCCAGTGATCATGAGTATCTGCTGCTCGTCGTTCGAAAGGAACACGTCGTTGGCCACGTAGATTTCTCCCGTTTTAAGGGCTCGCTCAATCACCGGGTGGCGGCCCTCTTCGATGTGAATTACTCTAGAGTCGTTGACTTCGGGTTTGCAATAACGGTGTTCTTTCGCAAGAACGGCCAACCCGCAAAAAACGTCGAGTCTCGCCAGCGCTGCAGCATTTGCTTGAATGTCTTCAAGATCATTGATCAGCGATTGAACCAATTCCGTGTACAAGCGTTGTTCGATTTCCAGGATTTTAGCTTCCGCCCCCAGGATTTTTTCTTCGTAGGTCTTGAGTTCTTCCGTAATGTACCTTTCTGCATTCACCAAGGTTTGTTTTCGTATCCACGTCTCGGGAACCTTGTCCTTATGCGTATTACGTACTTCTATGTAATATCCAAAAACGTTATTGTATGCTATTTTCAAGCTGCTGATACCCGTTGCTTGTGCCTCGCGTTCTTGCAATGCGTCCAAATAGGCTTTTCCATGGTTCGAAATCCTTCGCAGTTCATCCAAAGCATCGTCCACTCCTTCACGAATAACCCCTCCTTTACCCACGCTCATCGCAGGCTCATGCTCTAAGGTTCGATCGATGTTACCAAGTAGGGTACTGCAATCCTTGAGTGAGTTAATGAGTTGTGCTATTTCTGGGTTTGTGATGCCCGCTTGCAGCACGTCCTGTAGAGGAACAATTAAACTCAAGGTTCGGTGCAAGTGTCGAAGCTCTCGGGGGTTAACTTTTCCCACGGCTACTTTCGAAACCAAGCGCTCTAAGTCACCGCACTGCGCCATCAGGGATCGAATCTCTTCCGTCCGGTCCGTTTCATGATAAAACCAATCCACCGTATTAATTCTTCCTTGCACGGCTTTCAGGTTCGTAAGAGGCATTACAAGCCACCGCTTCATTAAGCGACCGCCCATGGGCGTTAAGGTATGATCGATGACCTCTAACAAAGAAATTCCCTGCTCATGTTGCGGATACAACAACTCCAAATTGCGTAGGGTAAAACGGTCCATCCATAGGTGCTCGTTTTCATCGATTCGGGTTAAAGAACGAATGTGATGAAGGGTTTTAAGTTGATTCTCTTTTACGTAATGCAGTGCGGCACTGGCGGCAATGACTCCTAATCCAATGTTCTGTACCCCAAAACCCACCAGGTTTTTCGTGGCGAAATGCGTGCACAAGTGGTCGTTGGCAAAGTCCTCGGTAAAAACCCAATCTTCGAGGCGATAGTCGCACTCCGTGGGCCGGGTCAAGGCTTTATACGCTTCTTGTCGCTGTTTTTGATAAATGATCTCTGAAGGATTAAAATCGGAGAGCAATTTCTCCACCCGTACGGGGGTCCCTTGGCCTGCGAAAAAGTCGCCGGTGGAGACATCTAAAAAAGCCACCCCAAGCTCGGTTTTACCGAAATGAATCGCGGCCAAATAATTGTTGTTCTTCTGCGTAAGAACCTGATCGTTAAAAGCAACCCCGGGCGTTACCAATTCCGTAACACCGCGTTTTACGATGGTTTTGGTCATTTTGGGGTCTTCTAACTGGTCGCAAACAGCAACCCGTTGACCTGCCCTTACCAATTTCGGTAAATACGTTTCCAGAGAGTGATGCGGAAAACCCGCTAACTCAATTTCAGCAGCGGCGCCGTTTTTCCGCTTCGTAAGCACGATGCCTAGAATACGGGACGTTTTCACGGCGTCTTCCCCAAAGGTTTCGTAAAAATCCCCCACCCTAAATAGCAACAACGCACCGGGATGCTTGCTTTTAATTTGATGGTATTGTTTCATCAAAGGAGTTTCGTCGCTGCTGGTAGATTTCGCCAAACGTAAGGGATTTTAGATTTTAACCTCTAAATTAGCAGTACTTCACGGAATTTCAAAATCCCCTCAATACGACTTATCAACATGAATAAAAAACGAAAGCTTTGGGAACTTAATCGCCCCACTCCGGAGGCTTATGCTGAACAAGTTAAAACGCCTATTGTGGTATTACTTGACGATATCCGTTCTTTTGAAAACGTGGGGTCCGTATTTCGTACTGCCGATTCTTTTTCCATTGAACACGTAGTGCTTTGCGGGATAACTCCCGTTCCTCCGCATCGCGAAATTCATAAAACTGCGCTAGGGGCCACAGAAAGCGTTTCGTGGCGCCATGCTTCCACGGCCTTGGAGGTTGTTGCGGAGTTAAAAAGTCAAGGATATTCGGTGTACGCTATAGAACAAGCGGCGAAAACGAAGCATTTGCATCGGATACATCAGCTACCTCTTGAAAAGGTGGCCCTTGTATTTGGTAACGAGGTACATGGTGTGCAACAGGCAGTAGTGGATAAGTGCGATGGCGTTATAGAAATTCCTCAGTTCGGCACCAAGCACAGCTTGAATGTAAGCGTTTGCGTTGGAATTACCCTGTGGGAATTCTCCAAGTACTTGAACCCACAGCTCCGAGACTAACCGGTAATTATTGGTAAAAGCCGCGCGCTTGTAGGGTTTGCTCCACGGATTCTGGCACCAAATATTTGATGCTCTTTTTTTGCTTAAGCAGGTTCCGTATATAACTGGACGAAAGCGGAAGAACGCACAGGTGGTCTAAGCGCTCAATTCGAGCCTCCGGAATTACCGGTAATTTTCCCTCTTTTTCATTCATTTGAGAAGACCTAGGATATACCAATAAACGGTAATTGCGCAATATGTATTCGTAATTATACCATGTGCCAAGGCTTCGAAGGTTATCCTCTCCTATGATTAGGGAGAATTCGTGGTCTGGATGTTGTTCTTTGAGATGCGTAAGGGTTCGAGCAGTATAATAAGGAGGAGTTAATTGGAATTCTATATCTGACGCCCGAAACCGCAGGTTTTCATACAAGGCATCTCGAAGCATGTTCAAGCGTTCGTGGTCGGCCAACATCGATTCTTTTGTCTTATGAGGGTTTTGCGGCGTGAGCACAAACCAAATTTGCTCTAAATTACTGGCGTTTAATACCCCTTCGGCAAGGATGAGATGCCCGTTGTGCAGGGGATTGAAAGATCCGAAAAACAAACCTATTTTCATGGGGTAATAAAGGAGCTTACGGCCAACATTGCTTCAGCAACAGCGGTGGCTAAATCTTCGTTTTTTATGCTCACATCGAATGCTTTGGATTGTGCAATTTCCCAGCCCGCTTTTTTTAGCCGAAGGGTTATTCGTTCTTCGCTTTCCGTCTCCCTTGAACGAAGCCGTTGTTCGAGTACTTCCAGGCTAGGGGGTTCGATAAAAACGGACAAGGCCTTTTCTTGGAACAGTTTTTTCAAGTTCATTCCCCCAACCACATCTACGTCGAAAATTACGACCTTCCCTTCATTCCACAAGCGCTGCACTTCCTTTTTCAGGGTGCCGTAGTAATGGTCTTGATAAACTTCCTCCCACTCAATAAATTCCTGTTGCTCAATGGCGGATTTAAAACCCTCTAATCCCAAGAAATAATAGTCTTTTCCATCAACTTCGTTGGGTCTTGCATTTCTTGAACAGGCAGATATCGAAAAAGCCAAGGACGGAAGTTGTTCCATTAACTTTCGAACAATGGTCGTTTTTCCAGCTCCGGAGGGCGCAGAAACAATGATGCTTTTACCAAGTTGTACTGTATCAAAGGACATTTTGCACCTGTTCTTTTAATTTTTCAAGGTGGTTTTTCATTTCCACCACCTTTCGCTGCATGATGGCATGGTTGCTCTTACTCCCAATGGTATTGATTTCCCTTCCCATTTCTTGCACAATGAAGCCTAATTTTTTTCCACTCGAGTTGCCCTCGTTAAGGGTCTCGTGGAAATAATTGATGTGACTGCGCAATCGAATTTTTTCTTCGGAAATATCCAATTTATCCAAGTAAAAAAGCACCTCTTGTTCCAAGCGTCCTGCATCAACGGAGTCGGCGGACAAATCGGCTACCGCATTGGTTAAGCGTTGACGGGTATTCACATAACGTTCTTGTTCTAAGGGTTCTAGGTCTTGCAGCAATGATTGTAAGGCGTCCAAAACTTGTTCTAAGTCTTTTTTGAGATTAGCCCCTTCGCTGTATCGAAAAGTTTTTGTAGCGCTTAAGGCTTCTTCCAAGAGGGAAATCATAAAAGTTCTTTCCGCTTCAGAAGGTTCAGACACGTTGGTTTTTACCACACCGGGCATTTGGGTTACGGCCGTTAACCAATCGTGGAGTGGCAAGTTGTTTTCGGAGGCGAGGAGCTTGAATTCTTTCAAATAGCCTTGGGCCAAGTTCCAATCAATGTTTTCTGGATTTGCCGTTTCTTGGTCTTCTAAATGCAGTCCTAAGTCTATTTTTCCCCGTTCTAACGTTGAGGCAATCAAGGACCGAAACTCGGGTTCTAAGGCTCGATAAAGGGCGGGTAATTTTAAGGTGAGGTCAAGCCCTTTTCCATTCAGCGATCGAATTTCGATGGAGCGCTTTTTCCCTTCAAAAACCCCGTTGCTTTTCCCAAAACCCGTCATGGACCACATACCTATCTTTTTTTCAAAGGTATAAAATTGTAAAGGTTTTATCGGCTATTCCTCCAACAACTTGAGCAACAAGGCTTCTGTTGCTTCCTGAAGATGGGTGAAATGGATTCCTGTTCCTGGGCCGTCGAACCCTGAATGCACCTGAACGATTTCTCCTTTTTTGTTCAGAAACAGCGTGGTTGGAAAAGAATAAACTCCGTTCAAAGCATGAAAAACGATACCCGCTTGTTTCGTGCTGGCTTCCCCACCAAGGTAAAAACCATAATTCAGGTCCATTTTCCGAGCATATTTTTTTAGGCGTTGAAGGCGGTCTTTATCGTTGGCGCCGTTTTCGAAACCCACCATGACAAAGCGCACGGATTTAAAATCGTCTTTTTCTTTCAGGCTCATGAAATACCGTGTTTCATCCAAGCAATTCGGACACCAAGTCCCCATGATTTGCACTACACTGGGTTTTCCTTGAAAAAAACCTGGGTCTAAGGTTCTTTTTTTTCCTTTGGAATTTTTCACTTGAAGCGTCAACGTAGCGTGCTCTACGAGCGGGCGCGAAATGGAATAAGGAGAGGTTAGTTCGGCATTTGGATTGAGTACCCCTGTCCACGAAGCTTGATAGCGGGTTCCTGAATAAAAAGTTCCCGACAGTCCATTTCCGCTTGTTGATGTTGCTTCAAATAGAAAAGCGTGCACCCCATCGAAGCAACTGAGCCGCATAGTGCCGTTCACTACCCCACCCGAGAGATACCGATAGTCTCCGGTTTCTGTACGAAAAGTACCCTGAATTTGGGAGCCGCTCTGTTGGAAAATCCCAATGGCTTTTTCCGTTCCTTTGGCGTCGGTGAACACCACATCGTAAGTGCCTGTAAAAACATGAGGAAGGGTGTCCAGTCTTTCGTCCAAGCGCACGTTGTACAACAACGATTGAGCTTCGTAAAACTGAAACGGTATTTGCAGGGGGAGGGTTTTATTCAAGTTCAACCAGTACCCTTTTCGGTTGGTTTTGTGAAACACGATGCGTCCAGCAATTTCGGGGAACTCAAAGTATACGGAGTCTTTTTTTTCCGTTAAATACCGTAGTTCTATGCGTTCTTCCCCGTTGACTACCGTTAGCTTTGGCCCTTTGTCCTCGTGGTATACCACTTCAAAGGGGAGGCTCAATCGGTCGTTTAATTGGAGTTCTGCATGGAAGGAGGTTTGAGAAAAAAGCGCTATTTTTCCGCAGCATATGAGCAGCGAAAGTAATCGGCCAAAAGTTCGAGGATTGAAGAAATTAAAAGTTTTTTCCGCCATAATGCAACGTTGTTGGGTTAAAATTAGTCATTTGTCCTGAGCCTATGGAAGATGTGCAGCTCGTGAAAGAGTGTTTAAGCGGAAAAGCAAGGGCTCAAAAAACGTTGTTTGATAAGTTTGCCCCAAGGATGATGGCGCTTTGTTTTCGGTATATGAAAGACAAAGACGAAGCGGAAGATGCCTTTCAGATTGGCATGGTTAAAGTGTTTTCAAAGTTAACAGAGTTTAAGTTTGAAGGCCCTTTGGAAGGTTGGGTTCGCCGCATAATGGTGAATTCCTGCCTCGACCAACTCCGCCGAAACCAGCGCTTTGTTGCTGACGTAACGTATGATGATGTTGCGTACAAACTTGAAGTGCAAGAAACCGTGACCTCTTCCTTGAATACCGAAGTGCTAATGGGTTTGGTACAATCCATGCCTACAGGCTACCGTGTGGTATTTAATTTGTTTGCGATTGAAGGGTTTTCCCATCAGGAAATTGCGGAACAAATGGGTATTTCGGAGAGCACTTCGAAATCGCAGTACCTCAGGGCCAGGGCATACCTACGTCAACGAATAGAAGAAAAAGACCATGGAAAAGAATAGTTTTGAAAAGTTATTGAAAGATCAACTGGGCAACCACGAAATGCCGGTGGATCCTGCTTTGTGGAAAAACGTGGCGGCTCAAGCGGGAATTTCTACGGGAGGCACAGGACTCGGACTTGGTGCGTGGTTGGGCATTGCAGGTACTGCGGTATTGCTCACGGCAGGGGTCTTCTATTATAGCGCATCAAAAGAGAATATTTCAAAGCCAGCGCCCCATAAGCAAGAGCCAAAAACGAAGGTTAATGAGCCGATAGAAGCGGAGAATAACGTCAGCAACGTTCAAATCGGCGTAGAATACGCGCCTTCAGTAGTTCTCACAGATCCAACGGAAAGAGTAATCCATTGCTCAGGAGGTGAAGAGGTCGTTGTTTTAGAGCCCGAAAAAATCCAAGAACCCCTTGTTTTACGAGACGATCAGGCAGCAGAAACGGCGGAAACTAGCAATCACGACCCCTTGGCTTCGGTTCAAACTCCTTCAAGCCCTTCTTCGCAAGAAGTTTCCATGGCGGAATCACCCGAGGTGAATGCAAAACCTAAGAACCTGGTGATGCCGAACGCGATAACCCCGAACGGAGATGGGGTCAACGACGCACTTACCCTAGATGCGGAAGGCCTGATCGACTTCAGTGTGGTAGTATTGGACGCGAGCAACAAGGTGGTTTTTTCCTCTACCGACCCTGAATTTGTGTGGAACGGGTTCCTGCCGAACGGAGATCCTGCTCCAGCAGGCATGTATCAGTACTATTACACCGCCAAAGATGCCAACGGACGTTGGTGCAATCAGTTTTCAATGCTTACCGTTCTTCGGTAGTCCTTTGGATTTCTAAGAAATGTTGTATATTTGCCTCCTCAAATTGAGGCCCCGGTGGCGGAACTGGTAGACGCGCTGGATTCAAAATCCTGTTCTTTCGGGAGTGCCGGTTCGATCCCGGCCCGGGGTACTAAAACCAGAGGGAGGTAACACTGCTAAAGCGATGTTCTGATCTCTGGTTTTTTTGTATTCCAACACTTTTTCTCGCTTTTTACTTTCCGACATCTTTCAAAAAAAGTGTAACCTAAACAATAAACTTTCGTATTTCTCTCAAAAAAAACTATGAAAGCTTTTGTGAGAGAAAATTGGTACAAATTATTGATTGGTTTATCAATGTTGATTGCAGCAACTGGTTTTTTGATTTTTACGATTTCCAAAACATCTAATAACTCATCCAATAACTCATCCAAAGAAAATTATCCCTACACTAAAGAAGGATTTGCTGAATGGGTTTATTCTCGTGGATATACTAATCCTGATTTTAACGGATTATGGTATATGGACAATACAGGAACAGATAGACAAGCTAAATATATAAATAAAACTTTCATCCCATAATTTCTGTATTCAATAAAGTAAATCATTATTGAATTGAACTTTTATCTCAACTCCATTTTAATATTTAATGTAATAAAGCCCATTCAATTTCGTGATAGGGTATATTTTGGCTTTCTTTTCGAGTTAAAATTTCTTGCGGGCCTTCCATTTTTTAAGTTCTCACGGTTTTAGCCCGTTTAACTAGTTCCAAAAGGCGTTAGGAAGGGCCTAGAAATGCTTGGTAATTTGATTGTTTATTAAGCATTTACTTCCAATGGTCTTGCCGCCGTCGTGAAGGTTCGCGTGTATTTATAATGCTTATTTTTGACCCGATGAATAAAATAGTACTCCTCAACATTCAAGAACTATTGCAAGTGCGCCCAATGCCTACGCAACCGTTGAGAGGAGAAGAATTCACAAAACTTCCCAAGATAACAAATGCCTATTTGGTTTTGTGCGACAATGAGGTAGAGCGTTTCGGTGAAATGTCGGAGTTAAATCCGGATGTTTTGCGGGATTCTGAAGTGATTGACGCCACGGGTAGATTGGTTTTTCCGGCTTTTTGCGATTCTCATACACATGCCGTTTTCGCATCGCCCAGAGAATCTGAATTGGTGGATAAAATCAAGGGATTAAGCTACCAGGAAATTGCGGCAAGCGGGGGAGGTATTTTGAACAGCGCAAAAAAAGTTCAGCAAATGTCGGAGGAGGAATTATTCCTTCAATCCTTGGAAAAAGTCGAGCAGATAATACAAGGAGGGACCGGCGCTTTAGAAATTAAGAGCGGTTATGGATTGACGCTTAAGGATGAGTTAAAAATGCTTCGGGTAATCAGCAGGTTAAAAGCCCATGTGGATATTCCAATCAAAGCAACTTTCCTGGCGGCACATGCGATTCCTGCTGAATTTGAAAGGGATAAAGAAGCTTTCATGGATGAGGTGGTTCATCGATGGATTCCGAAAGTCCTAGAGGAGGGACTGGCGGATTATGTCGATTTGTTTTGTGAAACCGGTTATTTTGATGCGGGGGATGTCCAAGCAGTCGCTCAAGCTATTCAGGGAACGCCGTTGAAATTGAAAGTACATGTCAATCAATTCACCGCCATTCAAGGCATTGAGGCCGCGGTAAAAAATAAGGCAATAACCGTAGATCATCTTGAAGTTCTTGATCATCAAGACCTTGTTGCTTTGAAATCGGGAGAAACCATTGCAACCGTGCTTCCCGCATGTTCATTTTATTTAAACATACCTTTTTCACCGGTTAAAGAACTTATCAAAGAAGGAATCCCCATTTCTTTGGCAAGTGATTTTAATCCCGGTTCCTCGCCCTCCTCCAATATGTTTTTTGTTTGGTCATTAGCTTGTATTAAAATGAAGTTGACTCCAGAACAGGCCCTGAATGCATTAACCGTAAATTCCGCTTTTGCGATGGGCTTAGAGGCGACCCACGGCGCCATTTTTAAAGGGTACCGAGGCAAAATAATTGTAACGAACAAGGTTCCATCATTGGCTTATCTTCCTTATGCTTTTGGAACCAATCATATACATCAAATCTTGAATTAATGAGGTTTTGGAACAGCATCGTTTTTTTGGTTTCAGTGCTTTCCTCGGCTTTTTCCCAATCCTACAGCCGATCCGGTGAACTCCTCTGGGAAATTGATTTCGGCAACCATAAATCGTATCTTTGGGGAACGCTTCATACCAATGAAAAAGAGCTTTTCGAATTTCCTGATTCGGTGTTTTGGGCCTTTGACAGATGCCAAGTCGTAGCGGTGGAGATTGATGTTTTCGATTATTTTTTGGAGAAAGAACCGATAATTGAATACCCGAAGGTTTCGTTTGACCAAAGAGGAAAAATGTACACTTCTTCTGAAGAGCCAACTCAAACCTATTATGGATCCGAAGACGGCATGCCGCAGTTCATGGATGCTTTTTTTCAAGAAGTGGCAGAAAGAGAGGGTAAAAAAGTGGTGCCTCTCGAATCACCGGACCTTCAAACCAAGGCTTTGGATGCAGCACCATTGGTAGAGAAAGAACTCTACGGAGGTTCAACGGAACATGTGCTGTTGAAATCCTATTATTTACAAGGCAGAATTTCTGCTATTGACCAATTGGTTCGAGCGAAATTTTCCCAACAGAAACAAGCATACACGGAACTTGTGGAAAAAAGAAACCAACACCTTACCGACCAACTGTACAAAGAGGGCAAGTCGAATCCCGTTTTTTGTTCCGTTGGTGCAGCACATCTGTATGGGGAAAAAGGCATGCTTAATTTATTGAGAGCGAAAGGGTGTAAGGTTCGAAAAATGGAACTAACGACCTCTCAAAGCAACGAGGTAAAAGGCTTCCCAAAATCTCGAAAGCATGAGTTTGTTTTGTCGATGGAACAAAGCCTAATAAAAGCAACTTTTCCCGGCCTACCACGGAATATTCCTTCTGGAGTTGTGTTCAAGGAATTGGGTCAAGGAAATACGTATAAAATTCAATGGCAACCAAGGGACACTGCCGTGACGCTTTTAGAATATGCCGAGATTTTAATGGCACCCCCCCCTAACAGTCCCTATTCCATCGGGGTTTTGGACGATGGAACAGAATACGTTCAAGGCTTAAGCGATGCTTACCCTGAGCCATTGACATGGAAAAGAATCATATTGAACGAGCACCATGTTGCCATATTAACGTGCCACGGAGGCAACAAATTAATGAATTCCAATCGCCCAACCCGATTTTTCAATAATGTAGTCTTGGAGTAATGCTGATGATGGAAGAAGTCAACGTAAATCAGATACTGAATCAACCAATAAGTTTGATTTTCACTCCCTTCCCGGAGGAATTAATGCGGGTGTTGATAGAAAACACCAACGCCGCAAACATTTACGATTGTTCTAACCCCTCTCTAGTAAAAACACTGCTTCAATTGAATGAGGAGGAATTGCTGTTTTTATGCTCTCAGGCTGAATGGTCAATTTTTTCGCACGTTGAGCGGCTATCCGTGTTCTCAAAAATGCTAGAACTTTTTTGCAATGGGCCAACAAAAGTTCAAGTCATTGCCATGGGTCAAAGCCAATCGCACATGGAAAAACTTGGGTCGCTTGCTCAAATAAAAACGCAGGTGTTTTACGCAGCAAATTTCCCAGA
>Ga0208229_1000287_pt1 | contig 13264 bp, 7 predicted proteins | sample LakMenEpi22Aug11_FD_150725 | JGI IMG/M metagenome (GOLD analysis project Ga0208229, IMG submission 150725) | Freshwater microbial communities from Lake Mendota, WI - 22AUG2011 deep hole epilimnion (SPAdes) | ecosystem: Environmental > Aquatic > Freshwater > Lake > Epilimnion/Euphotic zone ... | reverse complement strand
CATTTCGTGTATAAAAGCATTGAACTAAGGAATGATACGTTGGTTTTTGTGAGGTGATAAGATCTCATGTAAAAGGGCCAAAGCTCTATGTAGCAGCGGATAAAGTGCTTGGTTTTTCTTGCGATACGTTATAATGTAAGTACTTTTATGCCATGGATTCTTTAACACAGATCGTTCTTGGAGGAGCGGTAGGAGAGTTGTTGGCCGGTAAGAAATTGGGCAATAGAGCCGTGTTGTGGGGATCCGTGGCAGGAACCATTCCCGACTTGGATGTTTTTCTCAGAGCATTTTACCATCCCATCGAGGCCGCCTTGGTGCATCGCGGTTTTTCACATTCATTGCTGTTTGCCTTCTTGGCATCTCCCATTTTAGGTTGGATTTTTAACCGGATATCTCAAGGCCATCATGGATTTTGGTTGTGGACGCATTTGTTCTTTTGGGGGATCGTTACGCATCCCATACTGGACATGTTTACGAATTATGGCACGCAGTTTTTATGGCCCTTGGATGCCCGCATTACCTTCAATTCCGTTTTTGTAGTTGACCCCTTGTACACGCTGCCTTTTATGGGGTTGCTGATTTGGGCTATGCGCTTGGATCGAAGCAGCACGAAACGTAGGAAAATCAATGCTGTTGGATTAATCTATTCAACCTCGTATTTGCTCCTTGGTTTATTGATCAAAGGATATGTCTGGAACCATACCGTTTCGTACATGAAGGATCACCACCCGGAAGTTAAACGAATCATGATAACGCCTATGCCCTTTACCAGTTTTTATTGGTACATACTGGCAGAAACCGATAATGAATTTATCGTGGCAAACCGGTCCATCTTTAACCGAGAAATGGATGAAAAGCCGCGCATAATCGACCGCGGACTCCTACGCATCGATTCGTTGAAGTGGCAAGGGAGGTCCCAAAATCAAAACCTGCACGTAGTGACCAACGATTACTGTTGGATAGAAAACCGGGGAGATACCCTATGGGTCTATGATTTGCGTTTTGGTTTTACGGGTAAATTCACCAATAATCGAATCGATCAACCTCTGATGGGATATCAGTTAATTCAAAGAAACCGGCTCATCCATCGTTCGAAGTCCTTTCGGGGCGTGGATTGGGAGGCGGTCGATTTTAAAACCTACCTGAAGTACGTATTCGGGTTGGGTTAGTATCTTGGAATCTTTTGCTTTTCACGAGATCAACAACATATAACATTACGAATTCCACGTTGTATAGAAGCTGTGAATCATGTTCCATCACCAAAATGAGACTCGTTCTGATGGGGAAATGTACCATGAAGTGACAGGGATTTAGCGTGCAAAGTTCATAGGGTTAGCTAAAAATAAATCGCCGAACTGTTATAAAGCGAAAGGATATTCGTTAGGTGTCCGCTGCATCACAAAATGACGCTTCCGAAAGTAACCAATACCAAAACAAAGATTAAAGAACCATGAGTTTAACCATTGCCCAAGCCTTAAAAGAGAAAAACAAAAAACTGCAACTCCTTGCTAAGCTTTGGAGAAAGTTAGAGTCGAACAACAGCATCCCCGAGGGGAATGTTCGCACCTTTCAACCTGAGGAAATCCTTGTCCAACTGAGAGAGGAAACCGAAGCGTACATCGCTTTAAAGACTCGTATACACCTCTCTTGCGATGCGGTTAGGGAAAAAATCTTCCGTTTGTCGGAACTCAAATCCTTTGTTAAGCGTCTTAAGGCGGTGAATACCGATAACGGTTTTATACGAAATCGGTATGATTCCAGTTTGGTGAAGTATGAAGCCTATTACAGTGAGGCTGCCTTGGAAGAACGTACCGATGCATTGGAGGCAGAAATAGAGGCTATCCAAGAGGAACTGGACCATTTTAACCATACCCACTACCTCCAATAACGGGAGGTGGTTCAGGCACTTACGGAGAAAAAATGAAAACCATTCGGTTAACTACCTTATGATTGATCCGATGATTGATTGCGACACGTATTCAAAACTCATCATTCACTGGTCAAAAATCAAAATTCAGTCATCAAAACTCCTTTTATTTCATTCTTTTCGAAGTAAGTGCTTTTTTTGAAAAAGTGCTGAACCCAACGCTGAGGGAACCTGGATTTGCTTCGCCGGAGGGAAGAAATCAAAAGCGTTTGAACACAAAAGTCAACCCAATAAGGTGCGTATTTGTTGGTGGACATACCATGTTATAATGTGACCATTTAAATATTTAGTAAAATGGTTCTAATAACGAAAACAATGGTTTTAGAAACGAACGCTACAGGGACGGTGAGGAATATTTATCAAACTCAATCTTCGATGGAATGAAGCTTTTGAATACGAAATTTAGTAGATAAGCACTTTGCTTACTCTTCCTTGATTATTTTGCCTAATTCCTCCTTGACTTCGGACGAAATTTCCGAAGGATCATCGAAGGTTAGTTGCATGAGGGTCATGGAAAGCCTTAGCGTTGAACGCGTATGGGATTGCGACCGATAAAGCCCTAGTAGTACGCCCATGGCGATTACAGCCAAAACCAGAGCAACGACCAAGCCCCACAGCAAATAACACCCCACAACAACGCTGAGTGCAACAGTACATGCAACTATAAACTGAAGGTTTAATCGCCGGTACTTGCGCTGATACCCCTGATATTCTTGATATTCCTCGGGACGATCCTCCTTAAAGCGGCGTAGGGTTTCGTTCATAATGGAATTGAAATTATTGAGTGATGCATAATTCCAAAACTACGCAGATAATTTAATATATTGGAGCCGTGAACCTCGAACCCACCTACCTGCGTTACATCTACGACGGCCTCATCAATGGAAGCATTCATCCGGAAAATGCCGCTGAGTTACCAGATGGACTCATTGGGATGTACGAAGAAGCGTTTGACGAGCGCACTTCAGTGATCGAACGCCAAAAACTACTGCGGCGTTTTGCCATTTGGGCACTTTTAAAGAAAGAAGTGAGTGCAGCATTCGTTGCAGAAGTATTGGGTGAAACTGAAGACGACATTCAAGAATTCATTTCCACCTACAGCGCCTGGTTCAATAGCCCGGAAAGTGGCAAATACCAGTTGTATCACGAGCGTTTAAAAGTGTATTTGTTGCAGAAGTTGAGTGAAAATAACTTAAATGAATTATTAAGTATTCTCTTAAAAAGACTTATTACAAGAGAACAAACAAAAGAACTTAAAATTTATTCGAATGAGTGGCGAGGCTTTCATTCGTTACTCTATGGAGATCTGAAGGTTGGCCTCAAGTTTTTGAACAAGAATTTAAATAAACAACATGAAAACTGGTGGGAAATTACCGTTGATTTATTTTTCACCATTCTAGGCATCGGAAACAATAGAAAAATCAGCCAGGACGATTTTAATTTTTTTACACGTATTAAAAGTAGAAGTTACTGTACTTCCGCAGCAAAAATTATCCTAAAAAATTTTGAGTATATTTCATGGGATGATTTTAAAGTAGATAGCTCATCGGAAACAAGATTTCATTATGTTCTGGCTGAAATGATGAACAAGCGTTTCGAGAAATTTACTGCTGATTTTGCATGCAAAGTAATACTCGATGAAACTCATTACCTTTCTTATACCATGGCCTATGCCTGGAAATATCATTGCTGGACAAATGACAATATATTATATCCAGAGATCATAGAGGAAATTAAGAAGAAAGGATCGCCGTACCTGCGTATATTGCTACGACAAATTGACGGCGGCAGAAGGATGCTTAACCAAAGTCCAATTTTTAAAACCATGGACTATGAAGCAGATTGTTGGGAATATGTATCCGAGGATTTCCTCGATTTTATTAAATCTGGAAAGGAGCAATATCTTGAGAAATTTCTAAATAATTCTGAATTCCAATCATCTCTAAAAAATTCAACCATAGCATTTATATTGGAAGAATTTTCCTCCCTCCATATTCAAATCGAGAGAATACAAGGATTGGAAAACACCATTCAAAAATCGCCTTTTTTTTACGAAATCATTGAAGTTTTGTGGCTTCATCCTGCATGGGAAATCGGTGAGATCGCGAACGATTTAGTCAGAAGTAAATTGAATGGCACAAAGGATGAAAGTGAAATAGATGAATGCGTAAACTGGATATCTCGCTTAGCAAAGCAAACAAAGACATATTCGATTGCGATTCTGATTTTTGATATAATTGAGGTTATCGAGGTTACAAATGAGTATGTCATGGACATAATAAATTGTATACTTAATTGGAATGATGCCCAAGTGCGCGGGCAATTAATCTGCAGCGCTGTTGACTTCTTTAATGTTAATCACGATCCGAGATGGTTAAAATTATTGAAAGAGGTGTTCTATACGTTGTGTAGTTTAGCGAGTGATATTTGGGAAACACAAGAAATTATTGAACTTCTGAAAACTTTAAAGAATCGACTAAGTCCAAAGGAAATTAATGATCTAATCCAAGCTCATAGGATCTTAAACAAAATCCCGAATGCTCTTGCATTGGATTGGCTTGAACTTTGGAAAATTGCTGAAAAAATGAGGATTAAAGGCGATATTTAAACTACAAAAACATCGTTTCAATAGCAGTTTTACTCGATTCCATAGCACCATGAACCGTTTGGTGATTTCCGTTTAAATTCATGGCCTCCCCTGCAAAGAATAATTTCTTACTTATTGACTCTGCCGCAAACTCCCTTGCCTTACCCATTCCTTGGGTACTGAAACTATAAGCCCCCCTTATGAACGGTTTTTTCTTAAAGTTAATTACCTCATGGTTTATGTAGTTTACAGATGCTAATCCACTGAACATATTATCCAAATCTGCCAATAATAATTTGATGATTTCATCATCACTCAGATCACATAGTATTTTTGCTTGGTTTCCCATTACAAATGCAATTAAAATATGATCATTTGTTTTTTTACCGAGAGTGTCATTGTAAAAGGCAGCACAAATATTTCCGCCATAAAGATTGTCAGGATAAAATTGTTCCTTGAATTTGATGAATACCTTCAAACCTGGACCCATTCCAATTTTTGAAAATGCGTTGGTTTTTTCTTCTGGTAAATCAGGCATGAATTGAATTGTTTTAGCTTTGAGAATGGAAATTGGTACGGTGACCAAAACTTTGTCCGCTATAAAATCAGTATCATCCTTAGTTTTTACAACTACTTCCTCTTTTGAATAATCAATAATTTTAACTTCGGAATTATAGATTATTTCATTAAAAATCGGTCGTGCCAAAAACATATCCAAAACATCATAATAGGTTTTTTCAAATTTAAAGTCGCCCTCCCCGGATGTAGATTTAGATGACTCAAAATAATTCCAAAATGCGGATATTTCTTCTTTGTCTGCACCGTTAATCCCAGCAATGGCATCGAAAATTCGGTTGTAAGATTGATTAAATCCTTTTTGTTCAGCCAGTGCTTTAAAGGTCAAATCCGGTAATTCGCTACCTTCAAAAATAAAGGGATCGCGTGGAAGTTTAGGTACAATTTTATTTTCAAAATAATACGAATATGGCGTGTCATCCAAGGCGATTGGAATGTTATGTTGTTGCACATAATCACCCATAATATTTTGTTGCCCGTGGAGCCATTGAGCGCCAATATCGATATCATAGTCTGCAAATCCAACGATTTTACCAACTCTACCTCCGTGATTAGAACTTGCCTCTAAAATTTTAAAATCAATCTTGAGTTTTTTTAATAAATATCCCGCATACAGCCCAGCAGCACCTGCTCCGATTATTAGCACGCTATTTTTTTTAACTCCCTTAGAATTCAAACTACAACGAATTAGAGGCGGTGTTAAAGTTAACCTAAAGTGTAAAGAAAAATAGTTTTATTAAAGTCATTTCGATTCATAGTTTATAAATTTATAAAGAAATATAACTAATGCCCCACCTCGAACCCACCTACCTCCGCTACATCTACGATGGCCTCATCAATGGAAGCATTCATCCGGAAAATGCCGCTGAGTTACCAGATGGACTCATTGGAATGTACGAAGAAGCCTTTGACGAGCGCACTTCTGTCATTAAACGCCAAAAACTTTTGCAGCGTTTTGCCATTTGGGCACTTTTAAAGAAAGAAGTGAGTGCAGCATTCGTTGCAGAAGTATTGGGTGAAACTGAAGACGAAATTCAAGAATTTATTTCCACCTACAGCGCCTGGTTCAACAGCCCCGAAAGTGGCAAATACCAGTTGTACCATGAGCGTTTGAAAGTGTATTTGTTGCAGAAGTTGCGTGAGGGGGAAATTCATACGCTTCACGAGAAACTGATTTCTCGTTTAGAAAGAGCCATTGAAGAGCAAAAAGCGGATGAGTTTGAGTGGTATGGGTTGGAGTTTTTGGCAGGGCATTTGTCCCTTCATTTCCATTTAAATCGTAATCCAAGATTAATCGAAAAAGTAAAGAAACTTGCTGAAAATGGTTTTATCGAACGACAAATTATTTATTCAGGTCGTTATAACTGGACTTTTGATTTTTATCATCAAGCTATTGCCTCTTTTGAATTATGCGATGATCGGTTCAAATATTACTACTATTATAAACTTCTGAAGTACCAATTAGAGGAGGAAAGCAGAGTAGAACAAATTATCCGTGAAATTGAAGTTTTCCCAGCAGAGATTATTATCGAAAGTATAGAAAACCTTGGCAATGAGTCATTATTCGAAAAACAACAACAATTTGCAGCCTATTTCAATGCCATTTTCAATCTTCTAAGCGCTAAAAAATTTGATATTGAGAAGTTGACATTAGTTAATTCTAAATTAGAACAATGCACTATTGAACTACTAAACGAATCTAACAATAGAAAATTTTCTTTTTTCCCTTATCCTTTAGCCTTATTGTTAGGAGCTAAACTAAGTTCATTAAAGTTAGATATCGATTACCTATTTGAGCATCATGAAATCTATCGATATATTGGCGATACAATTACACAATTTAATGAAAAACATTTATTTGATTATTTGAATTTAAACCCAAAAGATTATTTTGAATTCATCGATAAGCTATCATCAAAGATTGAAAAAACATTAGCGTCAAATGGCAAAAATGTTATTCTGGAAGAGGAATCATACGATCCTGATTTGCGGGTTAATTTATTTTGGGATTTAAAAATCAAACAACTGGATTCGTTATTGTATTTCTCTTATGAATTCAAGCATTACAATGAGTTTTACCATCTATTCAACAAGTTAAACTCATTCCAAATAGAGAAGTATCTATCGCACTTTCCATCAAATCTTGACGGCGCCTTAGCTAAAAGTCTCTACCATAAACTGGAAGGACAAAAACAATTTAAAGGATGTTATTTAGCCATACAGCATTTCGAAGAACTTAACTGTGAAAATGAGCTCGCATCTATCGATTTAATCTTAAGTGAAAATATATTTTCCCCAGAAGCCATTTGGTTTCTCCTTATGAGTGCCTTAAATATTGATCCAAAAAAGTTAAACTCTTATTTTGATTCTTATATCGATTTTGTAGCCAAGAATAAATTTGATTACAACGTAATGGATGAACTGTTTTCTAATTGTTTTCAGTTATATTCTTCAAGTCGATTCAGCGAAATTATAAAAGTGAATGAAATTCTTTTTTCTGAAAAATATGAGGAAGAGATTAATTCCCTACCATATTCCGATAGCCTATATCTTCTTCGATTTTTTGAAAATCATGGTGGTGTAGGACAATTGAATTTTCAAGAGATGATTGACTTGAAAAAATTTGATTTGAGTTTTTTGGCCGAGAAGGATAAGCAGGTGATAAGGAAAATTATTGTCAATAAAAATTTGGAAGATGAACGGGAATTATTTTTAAAAAATCGAGATTCACATAATGATCCTCACGATTATTACACAACGTTCGAATTATCTGTTTGTGAATTGGCAATTAAACTAGGATTCTATGATTTCGTTTTTCAATTAATACCAAAAATACATTTTGAATTTCGTTTTGAACTTTTATTTGCATTTTCTAATTCAAAAATTGATAAAGAAATAGCAAAAAGCATCGATGCAGTAATTTGTTTAGACGAAAGGAAAATTGGTCTTGATAGTGATCTGAGTACTGAAAAACTCAAATTGAGGTTACTAACTAAAACACTCTTTTTAGGACATCAACAATTTCTACAACCAGTCAATTTATTTGACAAAAAAGAAGACAAGGTAGAACTATCTTCATTTAATCAGGAAAATTATATACTAAATTTCGGGAAGGTTCACTTGGAAAACAATGAAATTCAAAGGGCTATAGAACTTTTGCCAGTCCTAATGAATTATACGATTCCTTCACTTTCATTTGAAATTGCATTTACCATTCTCAAAATAAATAGAAATTGGGAAGAATTTGATTCGATTTCCAACGAAATGCTGGCTTTTATGGCAGAACAGCATGATAGAGACTATGGTAGTTTCAACCTAACGATTGACTCAAAAATCAGGAAAACGAAACTTGAGACCATATTAAGTATTGCCCATGAAATTAATACCGAACCTTCGCTTGTTTTAAGTACGTTAATGTTATTCTTTGATTTACAAAAATTACCATACCATTTAACCTTTGATGAAATATCAAATTTTAAAGGTGTAAATCAGGGTTATTTAAGATTATTAATGCAAGAATTAATATCGAACAAAGAGATTAACAGAAACCCTGTCGAACAAATTTACCTAGTTTCAATGCTTCCCATTGACAAGTCTTTTGAAGAAAATACAATTTCAACCTTGAAACATCTATTTGCTTCAGTAGAACCAATCAAAAGCAAATTTGAAGATTTATTGAAAATATACGAAAATGCAGAGGTTTTGATTAAATTTTATCCGAATGAGATCGATGATTTTTTAATATCAATTGCACAATCCAGGGAAAATGACTTGGATAAGGTTTTACTTTTAGGGTTTTTACCGAAATCGCCTAAAGTAAGCGATTCAATTAATCTTCTTCTCAAGCAAATACCATCAAACATCGTAATTAATGAAACTGATGGAAAAGTACTTTCATATTTTCTTCAATTCAAAACAAAGCTTAAAGATCTATCAATAGTTCCTATTTTGGAAAATATTGCCTATAACCACAAGCTCAGTATTTACACCATTTGGGATGAAGATGATGGTATGTTCGTTGAATTTCCTCATGTTAAGAATATAGTAGGAAAATCTACCTTGGTTCGAAATGAAGTGGCGCAATTAAAGTCTGAGAATTATATAGAAAACGGTATATGGTATTCGGATAATGAACGTGTAGCCATGGTGGATGAAAATGGATTCGTTACTGCTGTTGGGATTGGAAAGGCTAAAATAACATTAACCGTTCATGGCATTTATTCTTCAAGTAGCGGTTCAAATTTTAAAGCCATTGAAGTAATCGAACAGTATACTGAAACCGTTGCGGAACGAATGATACAGAATGAACTAGACAAACCGGTCGATCAGATTAATTTCTCTCCCATACTTTACAACACGATGAAGGACAATAAGAAGTTCCGTAAAATGATTGAACAACATGCCGTTTATAAGACTTATTTCCCAGAAATGGAGGAAAACTATTTAGAATTGGCCCATGAACTTTTTGACCTTACTTGGATGAATTTTACCCAAGAAACCAACGAATAATGCCCAACCTCGAACCTACCTACCTCCGCTACATCTACGATGGCCTGATCAAAGGAAGCATACACCCTGAGAATGCTGCTGAGTTACCAGACGGTCTCATTGGCTTGTACGAAGAGGCTTTTGACGAGCGCACTTCAGTAATCGAACGCCAAAAACTACTGCGGCGTTTTGCCATTTGGGCACTTTTAAAGAAAGAAGTGAGTGCAGCGTTTGTTGCTGAAGTATTAGGTGAAACCGAAGACGATATCCAAGATTTTATTTCAGATTACAGCGCCTGGTTCAACAGCCCAGAAAGCGGTAAGTATCAGTTGTATCACGAGCGTTTGAAAGTGTATTTGTTGCAGAAGTTGAGTGAGGGGGAGGTTCATATGCTGCAAGAGAAATTTATCGGAAGATTGGAACAAGCAATTGAGGAGCAAAAGGCAGATGAGTTTGAGTGGTATGCCCGAGAATTCTTGATTTCACATTTAGCAGTTGCCGCAATGCTCAATGGTGATGGTAAGAAGCTAATCGATCTTGCCTATTCCCAAACACATTGGCAACGCCAATTGAAAATAAGCAAAGGTTATTCCTGGACTAAAAATGGTCTAAAAGAAGTGATGAGTTGGGCTTCTAAATACAATGACGATGAAGTCATTGAATGTGGCTTACAAATGGTCGATTTGCATCATCAGGAGCAGAATGCGGCGCCTCAAATAGTGGCATTAGTAGCCGAAGGAGATTTTGACGCTGCACTCAAACGTATTGAGCAATTTGGAGGAAGTGATAAGGAGGGTTTGCAACGGAAGTTCATCTTGTATATGCTCTGCTTGATGGAGCTTACTTTACTAGATAGTAAAGATAAACCATATAGAAAAGAGGGAATAGAGAAACTATTAATCCACATTGATAAGCAACTCCCTATTGACCACTCGATTTTAAATTGGAATGATTTTTTTTCAAGCTATACGCTTTTTTTAATCGCATGCGAATGTTCAAATTTGAACCTGGATTTCACAATTCTATTCAAACGAACAGATGATTGGGAGAAAGAATGGTTAAATGAATTAGGTCCTTATAGCGAACTTCAGTTTCAAGTACTGAAAGATTGTTTCCATTGCATTACTTCGGTTAAAACAAAAAAGAAGACTTTTGAAGGAATCATAAAAGAATTCGTTAAACAAAGTATGCTTGATTGCGCAATTGAATTCTTCCAAAGCACCAATTCATATAGCATAGGGAGTAGTTCTATGTATTTAATTGTCAATAAACTGATACAGCTAGGTGAGCTCGATAAAGCTGTGAAATGCGCGAATGAAATAAGCTCAAGTCAAACTAAAAGTAGCGCATACACAAAATTATCTTCCGCCTACTTTAAATTGGGTATTAGTTACCAAGCAAATGACTTGTTGAATGAAGCGCTAACTTGCGCTAGGTATGTAAAGTCAGATAATGGTAGATGTGAAGCACTTATTGAAATCTCAAGTGCGCTATTTGAACAAATTAAGGTTAAAGAAGCTGAACTTGTTTTGGAAGAGGCTATTGAGAGTGCCATGCGATTGGGTAAGGAATTTGGTGATCAAAGTTTTGCTTTAAAAGCAATTTATACCGAAATGGCTAAACAAGGTAAGACAGAAAAAGCACTGCTAAGTGTTCGTGAATTAGACAATAACTTTGAAGATAAAAGTCTAGCTTTATATTCCATATTTGCTATTTTGAACAATCAAGGAAAAACGGAAGAGGCTTCTTTTGTCTTGAAGGAAGCTATGGAATGTGCACGAAATATAAGCTCCAGTGAATGGAAACAAAGTGCTCTTGTTGAAATTTCCGCCGAACTCACCAAACTAGGTAAGATTGAAGAGGCTTCTGCTTTGATAGAAGAGTCAGTGCAAGAGATTAAATTGATGATAGGAGGTAAGGTAAACGAAATGGTTAGGACGGAGATTATCAATAAGATTGCTTCTTTGGGTAAATATAAAGAGGCATTCGAATGTTTAGAAAGTATCCCAATAGAAATGCAGAGAAGTTCTGCTTTGAAGGATATTTCAAAACAAATCTATGTCCATGGGGAAATCGATCAAGCCATAGATTGCGCCCATCAAATAAAAAATACGAAAAAAAAGTGCGAAGCCTTATTGTCGATTTCCACTGGTTTGTATAAACAAGGGAAAACAGAATTTGCTTTATTGGTGATGAATGAAATCTTCGAACTTGTAGGTTCAACAAAGGATGAACTTGACAATGAAGAGTTTTACAATGAATTCGTAAATCATCTTGGTATCCAGAAAAAATTCAAAGAATTAGTCCATTTGATGCAAGAAAGTTTAAAACGTTCTTGGGGAGTATCGAATGTAAAAGAGAGGAGAATCGTCCTAAGAGATATTTCTATGCAACTTGCCTCTAATGGTGAAATTTCTCAAGCACTTGATATAGCAAGAAGTATCAGTACAATCATGGAAAAAGGTACTGCGTTAAAAGTAATCTATTGTAAATTAGCCAAGAAAGGATTGAATAAGGAAGCTGAAGATGTTCTTTTAGAGAGCATTCAATGTGCTCGAAGTAGCGCTGATTACAATGAAAAAAGTAGCTTGCTCAAAGATATTTCAAAAGAAATGTTTAAGCTTGAGAAAATTGACGAGGCTAAAACAACCATAATTGAATCCTATCAAACGGCTATAAACATAAGCGATGATTTTATTAAAAATCTTACGCTAAAAGACATTATTTTAGAATTGGCAAAACACGGTCAATTCGATGAGGCACTTGTCCGTGCGAAGTCTATCCTTGATGATTCAAGCAGAATTCGATTAATAGGAAATATTTCAACAGAAATGGCTAAGCAAGGGCGGAAAGATGAAGCAGCTTCCTTGCTTGATGATAGCCTTTTTGAGGCGAGGTTCCTCGACTCTAAAATTTCGAAAAAATTCGTAATTTTAAATCTTTTGCTTCAATTAGTCCATCAGCAAAAACTACAAAAGGCAATTGAAATTGCGGATGGATTGCCTTCCTTGAGAGATAAATACAATGCTCATGCTTCTATTGCCGTTGCATTGGTTAAACAGGGCGATTTCGTAAAAGCAGTTTCTATCATGAAAGAGATTCTCGAGGGGCCAAGAGATAGAAATTTTGAATTAATACAGCGTGGCGAATTAGTAAACTTCATTGCCGAATTAGCTGAAGCGGGTGAGTTGGATTTCGCTTTTGAATTCGCGCAGAGAATAACTGAATCGTCATCAAAGAGTATGGCACTTATGATTATTTCAATTGAAAGAGTAAAAAGAGGAGATTATTTGAAGGCCGAGGAAATAGGGTTTCAAATCCCACAACTTTCACAACGTTATTTCTGCTGGGAACGAATTGGAAAATACAAACTTTCAAATTCGAATTGGGTCGATGCCACAAATCAAGCATTCTTATGGCAAAATGTTGAGGCAAAAACTTACTATTTAAAAGGTATTGCCAGTTCAATGAAAATCGTTGACTGTGACAGAGAATTTATTTTAAGTACACGTAAATTCTTTTTATCTGATATTGAAACCTTTGAACAACTTGTGCAGCAATACGGTTTAAATATGCTATTTTTTCAAAATGCTAATCCCGCAGTAATAAATCGCTTCAATCACACACTGAATTTCCAATGGGCTATTGACATAAAAAATCAACTTCCAAATTAATGCCCAACCTCG
>Ga0208229_1000278_pt1 | contig 13508 bp, 12 predicted proteins | sample LakMenEpi22Aug11_FD_150725 | JGI IMG/M metagenome (GOLD analysis project Ga0208229, IMG submission 150725) | Freshwater microbial communities from Lake Mendota, WI - 22AUG2011 deep hole epilimnion (SPAdes) | ecosystem: Environmental > Aquatic > Freshwater > Lake > Epilimnion/Euphotic zone ... | reverse complement strand
TGGCATCGGCGGAACCCCGTTAATATTTGGCTTAGACACCTGTATTAACGCGCCTCACGGCTGTTCCGCCGACCTCCTCTCGTGAAATATCCGGGCTAGAAGCGATATGGAATTTCACGGAATGGGCCAAGGCATGGATTGGGGCCAACGGCGGCAGCCCTGCCGTGGAAGCGCTAATCATGGCCGTCCTCAAGGATCTGAAGGTTGTCTTGATTCAATTGGAGAAGGGTGACGACGCCCAAGTTATTTTCGAGACGTTGAACGGGCGGGGAGCAGAACTTCACGCCACCGACCTCATCCGTAATCACCTTTTCATGAGCGTGGACCAGCGATCCGAGGATCCGGCGAAGCTTTATGACGAAAAGTGGAAGCAGTTCGAGCAGACCACCTGGAAAATTGGTGAGCGCCGGGGACGTATCACCAAGCCGAGGCTGGAATGGTTGATCTTCTCCGCGATCCGAGCCGAGACCGGGCAGGAAGGCGACTTAGGCCGGCTCTACGTCGACTTCAAGGGCTACGCCCAGAATGGCAACAAGCCATTATCCGCGACCCAGCAACTCGACATGCTGGACCTTTACGGCAAGCACTACCTCGAACTGATTACTGGTAAGGGCGACTTGCCCATCGCCCGATTTGGTCGGCGCCTGCAGGTCTACGACACCACCACGACACATCCCCTCGCGCTAAAGATATCGACGGCAGACATCACGCAAGCTGAGAAGGTGGCGATGTTCAATACGATCGTGTCGTACATCGTGCGCCGAGCGGTGTGCGGACTCACGCCCAAAAACTACAACAACTGGTTTATGTCGATCCTTCGCCAGTTGTCCAAGGGAACTCTGTCCAGTCAATTCCTCAAAGAGCTGATGAGTGCATCCAACACCGATGTATCGCGCTGGCCGGACGATGCAGAGTTCATTAACGGATTTTTGACCGGCCCGACCTATCCCGGTCGTCTCGACCCGGCTCGGTGCCGAATGCTACTAACTGAACTGGAAGGCTGGATGCGGACGCAGAAGCGGACGGAAGAGCCGCAGATCCCGGAATTATCCAATCTCGACATCGACCACATCATGCCCCAATCCTGGTACGAGTATTGGCCGCTTTCTAGTGGGGCAAAGGCCACAGAGGCAGAAGCTTCCGCGGCCCACATGGTAGAAATCGTTGGCGGCGTGCTCTCGGATCACCAAGCCGCGATTCGAAAACGCGCAAAGATCATTCCCACGCTAGGGAATCTGACCTTGCTCAACCTCAGCGTCAACCGGCAAGCCCAGAATAAGACGTTCCCGGTCAAGAAGGATCTGCTGATCGAAAACACGAATCTTAGCCTCAACGTGAAGTTGCTTGCGTTGGAGTTCTGGGACGAGGGCGCGATAGTTCAACGTGGAAAGATGCTGGCGGAAGCGGCGGCGAAGCTCTATTCAAGGTGAGTTCGTTGTGTGTTCTCTGTCCAATGGCACGCTTGGGATATGTTTAATGCGTATTGAGTAGGAATATTCAGGGACAGACAATGGTTATCCTGCATCCAGTCTGGAAATCCGTTTGCCTTTATCGTTTTTCCGCCGCCTTGTAGACCGCGTTCCGATCGCGCTTCCCGACAGCCACGACGAGAACGATCAGCTGCTTTTCGCGTACCTCATAGACAAGGCGGTAGCCGATGCTGCGCAGCTTGATCTTGTAGCGGTCCGGGTGGCCCGAGAGCTTGGCGGATGGAATCCTCGGTTCGATCAGGCGCTCGGCCAGTTTTTTCTTGAACTGCTCGCGAACCGAGCCGTCGAGCCGCTTCCATTCGGCTAGCGCTTCCTCAAGAAACTCCAGCTCAAAGCTCATCCAGCTTGACCTTGATGCGCTTCTGCCCGGCGCGAGCCTCGGCGGTGGCGTTCAACTCGATATCCTCAAGACGCTCCATCATTGCTTCGAATGCCTTGGCCGGCACGCAATAAAAAGCCGGTTCGTTGCGGTTGAGGATGGCAACGGGAAAGCCTTCGCCCGCGGCCACCGTTCCCATCGGATTCCGCTTCAGCTCGGAAATGCTCGCCGCAGTTTCGGACAAAATCTGGTGTGTCATGGCAACTCCAAAAGACCAGTTAATGGTGTTCATTGTAGCACTCCAAGAAGGGCTCCTTGGCGTGCTGATCCCGGCCACCCGCGCTCAGCGCGCAATCCGTTCCGCGATCCAGGTTTTGAGCGCGGTCATGTCGGCGGCGAAGTCGCCGACGCGCAGCAGGCTGACGCCGAAGACGTAGGCGTAGAGCATGACGCTGCGCGCCTGGGCTTCCTCTGCGGGCAGGCCGCAGGCGAGGAACAGGCGGCAGGAGCAGGCCAGGCGCTCGGCGTCGACGGCTTCGACGACGGCGACGGCTTGCGGGTCGCGGCGCGCCCAGTTGCGCACGGCGGCTTCGATGGCGATGCCCTTGCGGTTGCGCGCCGAGGCATAGACTTCAATGGTGTGGAGCAGGGCGGCCGCCTCGCCGCCGGGTTCGGCCTGGGTCTGCTTGCGGATGTCGCGGATGCGGCCGTCCTTCCAGAATTCCAGTACCGCGTCCTGCAGGTCGCGGCGGTCCTTGAAGTGCCAGTAGAAGCTGCCCTTGGTCACGCCAAGGCGCGTGGCCAGGACTTCCACGCGCAGCCGCTCGGCGCCGTGCTCGGCCAGGATGGCGATCGCGCCCTTGATCCATGCGTCGCGGTCGAGCATGGTGCGCGGTGTCTTGGCGGCTTTGTTTTCCATACGGTAGGGTATTGAACTTTGTGTTGCTCTGCGGTAGTATCTCATATTCCATACCAAAGCGTATGGAAACGCAGGCCCGAATAGTCGTTAGAATCAACCTTTCTTAGCTCAGCCCAAATCAAGGAGACTCGCTTGAAAATCCTCGTCCCGGTCAAGCGCGTGATTGACTACAACGTCAAGGTTCGCGTCAAGGCAGACGGCACTGGTGTCGATCTGGCGAATGTGAAAATGTCGATGAATCCCTTCGACGAAATCGCGGTCGAAGAAGCCATGCGCCTCAAGGAAGCCGGCAAGGCGACCGAAGTCGTCGCCGTCTCCTGCGGCGTCACCGCCTGCCAGGAAACCCTGCGCACCGCGATGGCGATCGGCGCCGACCGCTCCATCCTGGTCGAGACCGACGTCGACTTGCAGCCGCTGGCGGTGGCCAAGCTGCTCGCCGCCGTGGCGAAGAAGGAAACACCGCAACTGATCATCCTCGGCAAGCAGGCAATCGACGACGACGCCAACCAGACGGGCCAGATGCTGGCCGCGCTGCTGGGCTGGTCGCAGGCCACCTTCGCCTCCAAGGTCGTCATTGCTGGCGACAAGGTCACCGTGACGCGCGAAGTCGATGGCGGCCTCGAAACCCTCGAGATCACGTTGCCGGCCATCGTCACCACCGACTTGCGCCTCAACGAACCGCGCTACGCGACGCTGCCCAACATCATGAAGGCGAAGAAGAAGCCGCTGGAAGTCGTCAAGCCGGCCGACCTCGGCGTCGATGTGGCGCCGCGCCTGACCACTGTCACTGTGACGGAGCCGCCCAAGCGCAGCGCCGGCATCAAGGTTGCGGACGTCGCGACCCTGATCGATAAACTCAAGAACGAAGCCAAGGTGATCTGATCATGAGTATTCTCGTCATTGCAGAACACGACAACGCCGGCCTCAAGGCCGCCACCCTCAATGCCGTCACTGCCGCCGCGAAGATTGGTGGCGATATCCACGTCCTGGTTGCCGGTGCCGGTTGTAGCGCCGTCGCCGAGCAGGCCTCCAGGGTCGCCGGCGTGAGCAAGGTCAAGGTCGCCGACGCCGCCCACTACGGCGACCAGACCGGCGAGAACCTCGCCGCGCTGATCGTCGCCAACGCGGCCGGCTACAGCCACATCATTGCGGCGGCCACCAGCATTGGCAAGAACACCCTGCCGCGCGTGGCGGCACTGCTCGACGTGGCGCAGATTTCGGAAATCATCAGCGTGGTCGATGCCGATACCTTTGTGCGTCCGATCTACGCCGGCAATGCGCTGGCGACGGTCAAGTCGAGTGACGCGACCAAGGTCATCACGGTGCGCACCACGGGCTTCGATGCCGCGGCGAGTTCGGGCGGCAGCGCGGCAACCGAGGCTCTGGCTGCCGGCCCCGATCTGGGCCAATCGAAGCTGATCAGCCGCGAGCTGACCAAGTCGGCGCGCCCGGAACTGGGTGCGGCGAAGATCATCGTCTCCGGCGGTCGCGGCATGGGCAGCGGCGAGAACTACCACAAGGTGCTGGAGCCGCTGGCCGACAAGCTCGGCGCCGCGATGGGCGCCTCGCGTGCCGCGGTCGATGCGGGCTTCGTGCCCAACGACTATCAGGTCGGCCAGACCGGCAAGATCGTCGCGCCGCAGCTCTACATCGCGATCGGCATCTCGGGCGCGATCCAGCATCTGGCCGGCATGAAGGATTCGAAGGTGATCGTGGCGATCAACAAGGATCCCGACGCGCCGATCTTCCAGGTGGCCGACTACGGCCTGGTGGCCGACCTGTTCCAGGCGGTGCCGGAGCTGGTGGCGGGACTTTGAGTTGAAAGGGGGACGGCTGCGCCGTCCCCAAAACCGAACGAGTACGGAGCAACAACCATGAGCAGCTATACCGCCCCCCTGAAGGACATGCAGTTCGTCCTCAACGAACTGGCCGGACTCGACAAGGTGGCCGCCTTGCCGGGTTACGAGGAGGCGACGACCGATGTGGTCGAGGCGATTCTCGACGAATCGGCAAAGTTCACCGGAGGCGTGCTGGACCCGCTCAACTACAGCGGCGACCAGGAGGGCGCGAAGTGGGCCGACAAATCCGTGACCATGCCCAAGGGCTTCAAGGAGGCCTACCGGCAGTTCGTCGATAACGGCTGGAACGCGCTCTCGGGCAATCCCGAGCATGGCGGGCAGGGCCTGCCCAAGGTGGTTTCGGCGGCGGTGCAGGAAATGTGGAAGTCCGCCAACATCTCCTTCTCGCTGTGCCCGCTGCTGACGCTGGGCGCGATCGAGGCGCTGGAACTGGCCGGGAACGACCAGCAGAAGGCGATGTACCTGCCGAACATGATTTCCGGCAACTGGACCGGCACCATGAATATCACCGAGCCGCAGGCCGGCTCCGACCTCGCGGCGATCCGCTCGCGCGCCGTGCCGCAGGGCGACGGCACCTACCGCATCTTCGGCCAGAAGATCTTCATCACCTACGGCGACCACGACATGGCGGAGAACACCATCCACCTCGTGCTCGCCCGCACCCCGGATGCGCCGGAAGGCGTCAAGGGCATTTCGCTGTTCGTGGTGCCGAAGTTCATGGTGAATGCGGATGGCTCGCTTGGCGAACGCAACGATGTCTATTGCGTCTCCATCGAGCACAAGCTCGGCATCCATGCCAGCCCGACTTGCGTCATGGTTCATGGCGACAACGGCGGCGCGATCGGCACGCTGGTGGGTCAGGAGAACCAGGGCCTCAAGTACATGTTCGTCATGATGAACGCGGCGCGCTTCGCGGTCGGCCTCGAAGGCCTGGCGATCGCCGAGCGCGCCTACCAGCACGCCGTGGCCTATGCCCGCGACCGCGTGCAGGGCCGCGCCATCGAAGGCTCGGCGAGCGGCGTGGCCATCATCAAACACCCGGACATCCGCCGCATGCTGATGCTGATGCGCGCGAACGTGGAAGCCATGCGCGCGCTGGCCTATTCGGTCGCCGCCGCGCACGATGCCGCCGCGCGCCATCCCGATGCCGCCGAGCGCGCGCAAAACCAGGCCTATGTCGATCTGATGATTCCCGTGGTCAAGGGCTGGAGCACCGAGACCGGCAACGAGATGAGCTACCTCGGCGTACAGGTGCATGGCGGCATGGGCTTCATCGAGGAAACCGGCGCCGCGCAGTACATGCGCGATGCCCGCATCACCACCATCTACGAAGGCACCACGGGCATCCAGGCCAACGACCTGATGGGCCGCAAGATCGCCCGCGAGGGCGGTGCCACGATCAAGGCTGTGCTCGGCACGATGCAGCAGACGCGCAGCGAACTGGCGCAGCAGGCGGGGGCCGAGTTTGCCGCCATCGCTGCGGCGCTGGGCCGCGGCATCGAGGCGCTGCAGCAGGCGACCGACTACATCGTCGCCAACTACAGCAGCGACGTGCGCGCGGTGGCGGCCGGTGCCGTGCCTTTCCTGCGTCTGATGGGCGTCGTGTCCGGCGGCTGGATGATGGCACGCGCGGCACTCGCGGCGCAGGGCAGGATCGCCGGCGGTGATGCCGATCCCTTCTATCTGGCCAAGATTGCCACGGCGCATTTCTATGCCGATCACGTCATGGCCGCGGCAGCCGGCCTGGCGCAGGAAGTGGTGCAAGGCGGAGCCAGCGCCCTGAAACTGGATGAAGCGATGTTCTGAAGCCGGGGCTTTGATCGGCAACTACGGGAACCCGCGGGTTCCCGTATTTTTTGCGGCCGCGATTTTTCTTCGGAGGGGGCAATGATAAGCACCGCCGACGCGTGCAGGGGCTGGTATTTGTCGCCGCAAAAGCCAGGAGTATGATGATTGGCTCATTCATCGGAGGAGTTCGATATGTTCGCGAAAACCAGCATCCGAACATTGCTGACATGGGGATTCGGCATCGTCATCGTCCTGATTGCGATCATGGCCACCGTCATTGCCCAGCGCGGACGCACTGTCGCCAGCCATGTTGTCGACATGGCCGAAGATTCCTATCCGAAGGTGGCGGCGGCGGGGGAGCTTCGCCTCAATGTCATGCGCAACTGGACCAACACGCTGTTGTTGATTCAGCTTGCCGATGCCGCCGAAATCAAGCGCGTCACCGACGAGATGGCCGTCAACAGCAATACCATCACGGAAAAGTTCAAGTTCCTCGAAAAGGCGGTTGCCTCGGAGAACGGCAAGACGAGGCTGGCCGCCATGCTGAAGGCGCGCGCTGACTACACGGAGCACCGCAAGAAATACATCGAACTGGTGAAGTCGGGCAGCAAGGATGACGCCAACCGGTTCCTCATGGGAACGCTGAAGCCCAAGCTCGATGCCTACGTCGGCGCCATCACCGAGCTGATCACCCATCAGTCCGCCAAGATGGAGCGGGTCAGCGGGGAAACGCTGTCGCTGACGGCCAACCTCACCACGGTCACCATCGCGCTCTCCCTGCTTGTCATCGTTGTTGCGGTGGTTACCGCCGTTGTCGTCGTCCGCGTCGTGGCCCGGGCGCTGGGCGGCGAGGTCCAGTACGCCAATGACATCGCGCGGGAAATTGCGAACGGCAACCTCGGGATAGAGATACGCATGGAGCCGGGCGATTCGACCAGCCTGCTGGCCTCGATGAAGGCGATGCGCGACCGCCTGCGTGAAATGGTCGGCAAGATCACCACCGGTGCCGGGCAGCTTGGCCAGGCATCCCGGCAACTGGCGCAGGCCGCCAGCGCCGTGGCGGAGTCCTCGGCGAAGCAGAGCGAAGCGACGAGCTCCACCGCCGCCGCCGTCGAGCAGATGACGGTAGGCATCGGTCAGATTGCCGACAGCGCGAGCGAGGCGCATGGTCTTTCGGTCCACTCGGAGGAACTCTCTCGCCAGGGTAGCGGCGTCATTCACAGCGCCGCGTCGGAAATGAGCAAGATCGCCGATTCGGTCGAAGCCTCGTCGGCAATCATCAGCACCCTCGAGCAGCAGTCGATGGAAATCTCGGCCGTGGTCAACGTGATCAAGGAAATCGCCGACCAGACCAATCTGCTGGCGCTCAATGCCGCCATCGAGGCGGCACGTGCCGGCGAGCAGGGAAGGGGCTTTGCGGTGGTCGCCGACGAGGTGAGAAAGCTCGCCGAGCGGACCACGCTGTCGACCCAGGAAATTGCCGCCACCGTGGAAAAAATCCAGAGCGGTACACGGGATGCGGTGCAGAGCATGGTGGCCGGAGTCGATCAGGTTCGTTCCGGCACCGAACTGGCGAAGCAGGCAGGATCATCGATCGTTGAAATCCAGACTGGCGCCCAGCGCGTGGTGGGTGTCGTGAACGACATCACGAATTCGCTTCAGGAACAGAATGCGGCCAGCAACGAGATCGCACGCAATGTGGAAATGATCGCCACCATGGTGGAGGCAAACAACGCCTCGGCCGAACAGGCGGCGACGGCAGCCCAGCAACTGGAGCAGCTTGCCCAGGGACTTTCCGCCTCGGTGGGTTCCTTCCGGCTGTAAGCCTCCGGCGCCAGGGTTGATCGGACTGGTGCCGGGTCTGGCTACATCTGGGTGTAGATCGGCCCTTCGCCGCCCTGCGGCACTACCCAGGTGATGTTCTGCGTCGGGTCCTTGATGTCGCAGGTCTTGCAGTGCACGCAATTCTGCGCGTTGATCTGCAGGCGCGGATTGTTGCCGTCGTCTTCACGCAGGATTTCATAGACGCCGGCCGGGCAGTAGCGCTGCTCGGGGGCGTCGTAGATCGCGAGATTGGTGGCGATCGGCACACTCGCATCTTTCAGCTGAAGATGGCAGGGCTGGTCTTCCTCGTGGTTGGTATTCGACAGGAAGACGGAGGAAAGCCGGTCGAAGGTCAGGACGCCGTCGGGTTTCTCGTAGGCGATCGGTTTGCATTCGGCGGCCGGCTTGAGCTTCAGGTGGTCGGCCGTGTTGTGCAGGGTCCATGGGGCCTTGCCGCGCAACAACACCTGGTCGATGCCGAACATCAGGGAGCCGGTCCATAGTCCTTTCGCCATCCACGGCTTGAAGTTGCGCGCGGTATGCAGTTCATCGTAGAGCCACGATGCGCGGAAGGCTTCCGGATAGGCCGTCAGGGCGTCGTTGGCGCGGCCGGCAGCCAACGCGGCGGCGGCGGCATCGCCCGCCAGCATGCCGCTCTTGATCGCGGCGTGGCTGCCCTTGATGCGCGAGGCAACCAGCATGCCGGCATCGTCGCCAATCAGCGCGCCACCGGGGAAGTCGAGCTTCGGCAGCGACTGCAGGCCGCCCGCGGCCAGCGCGCGGGCGCCGTAGGCCAGCCGCTTGCCGTCCTTGAACATGGGCGCGATCTGCGGATGGGTTTTCATGCGCTGCATTTCCTCGAAGGGCGCGAGGAAGGGATTCTTGTAGCCGAGGCCGACGACGAGGCCGACCGACACCAGATTTTCGCCGAAGTGGTAGATGAAGCCGCCGCCGTAAGTGTCGGATTTCATCGGCCAGCCGAAGGTGTGCATCACCAGGCCCTTCTCGTGCTGCTCGGGATCGATCTCCCACAGTTCCTTGATGCCGATGGCGTAGGTCTGCGGATCGGATTCGGCGCGCAAGCCGAACTTTGCTTCAACCTGCTTGCCCAGATGTCCGCGGCAGCCTTCGGCGAACAGCGTGTATTTGGCCAGCAGTTCCATGCCGGGCTGATGGTTGGCCGTGGGCTGGCCGTCGTGACCGATGCCCATGTCGCCGGTGGCGACGCCGCGCACCGCGCCCTTGTCGTCGTAAAGCACTTCGGCGCCGGCAAAGCCGGGATAAATCTCGACGCCCAGCGCTTCGGCCTGCGCACCGAGCCAGCGGCAAAGCTGGCCCAGGCTGATCACGTAGTTGCCATGGTTCTGGAAGCAGCCGGGCAGCAGCATCACCGGCAGGTCGACGAAGCCGTGCTGCGTCAGGAATGCAAAGCGGTCGCGGGTCACGGCGGTTTCCAGTGGCGCGCCCTGCGCCTGCCAGTCGGGGATCAGTTCGGTCAACGCACGCGGGTCCATGACGGCACCGGAAAGAATGTGGGCGCCGATTTCAGAGCCTTTTTCGATCAGGCAGACGTTGATTTCCGCATTGATCTGCTTCAGGCGGATTGCGGCGGCTAGTCCGGCCGGACCGCCACCCACTATGACAACATCAAACTCCATGGCTTCGCGCTGCATGCTGACCTCGATCGATTGAACTAATCGGCAGATTATAATCTTGAACTCTTCTATAACACTCGGGACCATGTGCCCATGGAACACCACCGCAAGCTCGTCTACAGCAACCGGATGCCTATTCGCTGGGGCGATCAGGACGCCATGGGGCACGTCAACAACACGGTCTATTTCCGCTACATGGAACAGGCGCGCATCGAATGGCTGGAGAGTTTCGGCTTCGGCACTTCGGCGACACAGACCGAAGGGCCGGTGATCGTCAACGCCAGTTGTACCTTTCTGATCCCCTTCACCTATCCGGGGATCATCGACTGCCGCATGTTCTGCGGCGCGCCGGGTCGCAGCAGCGTGCCGACATATTACGAAATGCGCCTGGTGGGCGACGATCGGCTCTTTGCCGAGGGTGCGGCCAAGCTGGTATGGATCAATCCCTCCACGGGGAAGTCGATTCCCCTGCCCGAGGCGATGCGTGCCAGCTGCCTGTAATTCAATCAAGAGGATCACGATGAACACAACAACCGCGCCCATCTGGCAGCCCTCCGCCCAGTGCATCGCCGGCACTCGCCTCACCGCTTTCACGAAGGCCGCGGAAAAGCGCTGGAATCGCCGTCTCGCCAGCGCCGACTATTCGACTTTGCATGCATGGTCGATCGACCACCCGGAAGAATTCTGGGCGTCGGTCTGGGAGTTCGGCAAGTTGCGCGGCGAAATGGGTTCCACAATCGTCGTCAACCGCGAGAAGATGCCGGGCGCAAAGTGGTTCCCGCAGGCGCGGCTGAATTTTGCCGAGAACCTGCTGCGCCGGCGCGATGATGGAGATGCGCTGGTGTTCTGGGGCGAGGACAGGGTCAGGGGCCGCGCCAGCCACGCCGATCTGTATCGCGCCGTGGCGCAGACAGCCGCCGCGCTGCGCGCCATGGGCGTGGTCAAGGGCGACCGCGTTGCCGCCTATCTACCCAACCTGCCGGCCGCGGTGGTGGCGATGCTGGCCACTGCCTCCATTGGGGCGATTTTCTCTTCCGCCTCGCCGGATTTCGGCGTGCAGGGCGTGGTCGACCGCTTCGGCCAGATCGAGCCGAAAGTTTTGTTCGCCTGTGATGGCTACTTCTACAACGGCAAGACCATCGATTGTCTCGGCAAAGTGGCCGACATCACCGCGCGCATGCCTTCGCTCGAACGCGTCGTTGTCGTTCCTTATGCGGGCGGAGACGGGGACATCGCCGCCGTGAAACACGGCGTGGCGCTGGCCGATTTTCTCGCGCCTTTCGCCGGCGAACGGGAAATCCGCTTCGAGCGGCTGCCCTTCGACCATCCGCTTTACATCATGTATTCCTCGGGCACCACCGGCGTGCCAAAATGCATCGTGCATTGCGCCGGCGGCGTGCTGCTGCAGCACATCAAGGAACACCAGTTGCAGAGCGACGTGCGCGCCAACGACCGCCTGTTCTACTTCACCACCTGCGGCTGGATGATGTGGAACTGGCTGGTGTCGGCCCTGGCCTCGGGCGCCACACTGCTGCTTTACGACGGATCGCCCTTCATCGGACGCGGCAACATCCTGTTCGACTATGCGGATGCGGAAGGCATGACGCATCTCGGCACTTCGGCCAAGTTCATCGACGCCATTGCCAAGATCGATCTCAAGCCACGCCAGACGCACAAGCTGGAACACGTGCGCGCCGTGTTCTCGACCGGCAGCCCGCTGGTGGCGGAGGGTTTCGATTACGTCTACGCCAACATCAAGCAGAACGTCCAGCTTGCTTCGGTTTCCGGCGGCACCGACATCATTTCCTGCTTTGTCATCGGCAATCCCAACGGCCCTGTGTATCGCGGCGAGATCCAGTGCGCCGGCCTTGGCATGGCGGTCGGCGTGTTCGACGATGCCGGTCGGCCAGTGCGCGGCGAAAAGGGCGAACTGGTGTGTACCCGCAGCTTTCCCGTGATGCCGATCGGTTTCTGGAAGGACGAAGGCGGCGCAAAATATCACGCGGCCTACTTCGAGCGCTTCGACAACATCTGGTGCCACGGCGATTTCGCCGAGATCACCGCTCATGGCGGCTTCATCATCTACGGCCGTTCCGACGCGACCCTGAATCCGGGCGGCGTGCGCATCGGCACCGCGGAAATCTATCGCCAGGTGGAGAAGCTGCCCGAGGTGGTCGAGTCCATTGTCATCGGCCAGGACTGGCCGCCGGGCAACAGCGGCGACGTGCGCGTGGTGCTTTTCGTCAAGCTGCGCGAGGAACTGGTGCTCGACGATGCGCTGGAAAAACGCATCAAGCAGGTGATCAAGGACAACACCACGCCGCGCCACGTGCCGGCGAAAATCCTCCAGGTCGCCGATATTCCGCGCACCAAGAGCGGCAAGATCGTTGAGCTGGCGGTGCGCAACGTGGTGCATGGCGCCGCCGTGAAGAACGTCGAGGCGCTGGCCAATCCCGAGGCGCTGGAGCACTTCCGCGATCGCGCCGAGTTGCAGCGCTGAGAGGAAGGCGTTTCAGTCTTTTTTCGTACCCTGCTCGAACTGGTCGACGCTCCAGACGGCCCGTTCGTCCAGCGCCAGTGCAGCAGCAAGGAAGGGCAGGCATTCTTCCAGCGCGGCCGTCAATGTCCACGGCGGATTGATGACGAACATGCCGCTGCCATGCATGCCGTGACCTTTCGTTGCCGGTGCGCGAACGCTGAGCGTGGCATGCAGCCAGTGGCTGGCGCCGGCCTTCTTCAGTTTTTCCGGCAGCTGGTTGGCTTCGATGGTGGGCAGCATCGGGTGCCAGACCAGGTAGGTGCCGGTGGCAAAGCGTTTCAGCGCGTCCTTGACGGCGACGACGACCTTCATGTAGTCGCTCTTGATTTCGTAGGACGGGTCGATCAGCACCAGGCCCCTGCGTGAGGGCGGCGGCAGAGCGGCCTTCAGCACTTCGAAGCCGTCGGCCTGTTCCACGGAAATGTGCCGCCCGGCATCCTTGAACTGGCGTCGCAGCAATGCAAAATCCGTCGAATGGAGCTCGCATAGCCGCAGGGTGTCGCGCACCTGGGCCGTGTCGCGGATCAGGCTTGCGGCGATTCGCGGCGATCCGGGATAGCGACGCAGGGTGGCGCTGCCGTTCAGGGCGCGTACCAGGGCTACATAGGCGACCAACGGCGGCGGCAGGTCCTTGCGTTCCCAAAGGCGGCCGATGCCTTCCACATACTCGCCGGTGCGTTTGGCCTGCTCCGCATCGAGGGCATAGAACCCTGCGCCGGCGTGCGTATCGACCAGGGTGTAGGGCTTGTCCTTGCTGTTCATGTGCTCGATGCAGAGCATCAGCACGAGGTGCTTGAGGACGTCGGCGTGGTTGCCGGCGTGGAAGGCGTGGCGATAGCTGAGCATAAAATTCCTACTGAAATAGGCTCTGAGCGCAGGATAGAATGCGCGACCATGAATGATACGCAGGGTATCCGGGTTTCAAAACTTTTGGCGGAACGCGGGCTGTGCTCGCGCCGCGAGGCCGATGCCTTCATCGAACGCGGGCTGGTGTTCGTCGATGGCCAGCGGGTCACGCAACTGGGCACCCGGGCCGCCGCCGACGCGGTGATTACTCTGGCGCCGGAGGCGCGTGCAACGCAGGCACGGCAGGCGACCATCCTGCTGCACAAGCC
>Ga0208229_1000277_pt1 | contig 13555 bp, 7 predicted proteins | sample LakMenEpi22Aug11_FD_150725 | JGI IMG/M metagenome (GOLD analysis project Ga0208229, IMG submission 150725) | Freshwater microbial communities from Lake Mendota, WI - 22AUG2011 deep hole epilimnion (SPAdes) | ecosystem: Environmental > Aquatic > Freshwater > Lake > Epilimnion/Euphotic zone ... | reverse complement strand
GGTGGAGAAGCCCTGCACGTAGATCTCCGGCGTGTCGCGGCCCTCGGGCTCCAGGAAGATCTGGTGGCTGTCCTTGCCTTCGAAGCGCACGATCTTGTCTTCGATCGAGGGGCAGTAGCGCGGGCCCTTGCTGTCGAGGAAGCCGCCGTAGATCGGCGTGAGCTGGAGGTTGTCGCGAATGAGCTGGTGGGTGGCGGCGGTGGTGCGGGTGATGTGGCAGCTCATCTGCTCGCCGCTCACCCAGCTCGTGGGATCGAAGGAGAAGAAGCGGTCGGCGGCGTCGCTGGGTTGCTCCTCCAGCTGATCGAGGGCGATGCTGCGCCGGTCCACCCGGGCCGGAGTGCCGGTCTTGAGGCGGTCGGTGCTGAAGCCCAGGGCCTGCAGCGCCTCCGTGAGGCCCACGGCGGCCTGCTCGCCGGCGCGGCCGGCAGCCATCGACTGGTTGCCCACCCAGATCTGGCCGCCGAGGAAGGTGCCGGCCGTAAGAATCACCGCACCGGCGGCGTAGGTGCTGCCGAAGTAGGTGCGGATGCCGCTGATGCGGGCCGCCGGGCCCTGGCTCGGCTCCCAGGTGCTGCCGCCCCCATCGGCCGCGCCCTCCACCAGCAGGCCCGTCACCATCGCCTCGCGCAGGGCCAGGTTGGGGGTGTGCTGCAGCAGCTGCAGCATCTGGCGGGCGTAGAGGCGCTTGTCGGTCTGGGCGCGCAGGGCCCACACTGCCGGGCCGCGGCTGGCGTTGAGCACCCGCTTCTGCAGGGCGGTGGCGTCGGCCAGCCGGCCGATCACGCCGCCGAGCGCGTCCACCTCATGCACCAGCTGACTCTTGGCCGGACCGCCCACCGCCGGGTTGCAGGGCTGCCAGGCGATGCGGTCGAGGTTGAGGGTGAACAGGGCCGTGTTCAGGCCCAGCCGCGCTGCCGTGAGGGCCGCCTCACAGCCGGCGTGGCCGCCGCCCACCACGATGACATCGAATTGTTCGCTGGGGGCAGGCTGTTCGCTAGGGCCAGCAGTAGCCACGCGTTCGCACACTGGATTTGCACACTGGAATGGGCTCTGGGCGGATGGTCACCACTCCAACCAAAGAATAAAACGGCAGGGTTGGACATGGCAGGCCGGCCGGTTGTGTTGCCTCTGCCTAGGTTCCCCAGGGTTGTGCATGCCCGTTGTTCGCTATGGCTCCATGTCGATTGTGCCGCGCCATCTCTGGATGCTCTGGTTCCAGGGGGAGAAGAATGCACCGGAAATCGTGCGGCGCTGCATCAACTCCTGGCGGCGGCTGAATCCAGGCTGGACGGTTTATGTGCTGGATCGCCAGAGCATCCGTGACGTTGTCACGATCGATTTGTCGGAGGCCACTCTGCAGAAGCTTGCCCTGCCCATGCAGGCGGATCTGTTCAGCCTGGCCTTGCTCAGGCAGCATGGGGGCGTGTGGGTTGATGCCACAACCCTGTGCGTGAGGCCGCTCGATGATTACATCGACGCAACCGTTGCGGCCAGTGGATTTTTTGCGTTCCGCAATCGAAACCGGGAGCGCATGATCTCGAATTGGTTCCTGTCGGCCACCCCGGACCACCCGATTGTTGTGTCAGTTCTATCGGCTCTGGTGCACTACTTTCTTGTCCATCCCCCCGGCAGAGCCAGCTCCTCCCTCCAGGTGCTGGGCCACAAATTGGTGCGGGAACTGCTGCGGCAGCACCGTGCGCTCACACCCTTCTGGCTGCACCCCTGGATCATTCGCATCAGCGGCCGCCATCCCTATTTCCTGTTCCATTTCACTTTCTATGCCCTCACCAGGTCTGATCCGGAAGTGGGTGATCTGTGGGCGAAGACAACGGCTGTGTCCAACCGCTCCGCCAAGGTCCTCTCCCGATTTGCCGATCGCAGTGGTGAGGATCGAGAGGCCATCGAGGCGGTGCAGCAAGCGGGCGCTTGGCTCTTCAAATTGACCTGGAAGAATGCCAGGGTCGCCGCGATTCCGGCTGGCACCGTGATTGCCCGCTACCTGGAGCCCTATTCCGCTTCCTGACCTTCCCTCGGCTGGTGTGAATCCCGGCCAGCCGCCGGTTTCTCCCGCCCGTCGATGCGAAGCAGGGCCCACGACAGGGATTGCTGTTGGTCGGGCAGCCAGAGCAGGCCCTCCTGAATGGTCTGGTACGGGATGGAATCGGGCCGGGTGTGAAGGTGCTCGCCGATCACCCGATCCAGGCTTTCTGCGGTTGCTTTCTTGTCGTCGGCACCGCGGATGATCAGCACGGACGATCCCTCCAGCCCAACCGGGCGCCTGGCGAGGGCGTTGGCGCTCAGCACCGGCAGATCGGGGTGGAGCAGCCGGGCATTGCCGGCCAGGAGGGAGCTGCTGGCCAGGAGCAGGTCGGGCCTGGCGTCGGCGATGGGAAGGCGCACCAGCAGCCGTCGCAGCGGCATGTTCGGCCGGCTGTGTTGGCCGAATATGCCGGCGAACACGGTGCGTCCTGGCAGCAGGACGCTGGCGGCCAGGGCCGCCGTGGCGCCGGTGGCGGTGACCACGCGACGCAGGCGGCGCGGCTGGCTCGGACCCGCCAGGGAGGCCACCACCAGCGGGGCATAGGCGAGAAGACTCTGATACCAGCGATCCTTGATGCGGGTTGCGCCTGTGATCAGAATTACCACCAGCATCACCGCTGCCGTGGTGGCCGGCAGGCGCCGCAGCAGCTGCTCACCGGGGGCGGAAGTCGGTTTGAGGCGACCCCAGCAGAGGGCGGCGGCTGCGATCCACAGGGGGGTGAGGAATCCCAGGGCATTGACCAGGGCACTGGTGATCCCCTGGAGGCGACCCAGGAGCATCGATGCGCTGCCGACTTCCAGCTTGTCGAGGCCATCTAGGGCCTGGAGCGGATGGGACAGGGCCCAGATCCCGTGGCCGGCCACTAGCAGGCTGAACACCAGCAGGGACAGCACGGCCCTGGGGTTCACCATGGTGCGCCGGTAGGCCGGAACCAGCAGGGCTGCCGCCAGGAGGCTGACGACGAAGGGGGCGTAGGGGTATTTGCTCAGTACCCCCGCTGCGGCCACCACGCCCGCCAGCCCATAGTTCAGCGTCGTTTTCCTGGCCTCGGTGGCCAGCAGCTGGTGCAGGGTGAGCAGGGACATCACCGCTGCCAGCACCGAATGGGTGAGGTCGCGCTGGGCTTCCCAGGCCAGCTGGGGGATCAGGGCCAGCCCCACCACCGCGAGGGTCTGCTGGCTGGGGGAGAAGCGCAGCCGCCGGCCGATCATCAGCGTGGCGGCCACGATCGTGCTCAGCAGGGCCACCTTCAGGGCCCTCAGCGTCCAGAGAGAAGGTCCGGTGACGCGGAAGAGCAGATGCACCAGCCAGGTGTAGAGCGGCGGCTGGCTGCCGTAGCCCCAGGCGAGCCACTGGCTGTGCACCAACTCCCCCGACTGGTCCACGTCCGCCGTGGTCGACACCAGTCCCTGGGTGATGGCGTTGAAGGCGATGATCGCCGTGGCCAGCAGCCAGAGTTTGCCGTCACTGGATTGGATCAGCTTGCTGCCGGGGAAGGCGCTGGGGGCTGGGTTGGCTTGGGGCATTCAGGGGGACGCCGGTGGGGGGTGCGATCTCCCGGGCATTGATCCCTCCGTGCAACCGGGTGACCCCGGTGAGCTTCTCTCGGACCAGACGCCCATGCCGGCTTGCTGATGCGAACGGACGCAGACCGGAACACGAGAAGTTTCTCCCGCTGCGCTCCGCTGCACCAGCCTTACGCTTCGGGGCCGCCGTGGGGCCTGCGATGGAACCCAACCCAACGGCGTGTACGCCGGAACCGGCACCACCGGCACCACCGGCACCGCTGGCGCCCGCCGCCGGCGGTGGTGGCCTGCTCCACATCCTCGGCCTCGGCTTCGGCCTGGCTGGGGCGGTGGGTGGCTCGATGGGTGCCGGCATCCTGCGCACCCCGGGGCTGGTGGCGGCCCAGCTGGGCAGCGCTCCGCTGATCCTGCTGGCCTGGCTGGTGGGCGGGCTCTATGCCCTCTGCGGCGCCTTCGCCCTGGCGGAACTGGGGGCGGCCCTGCCCCGCGCCGGTGGCTGGACGATCTACGCCCGCCGCGCCCTCGGCGATCGCGCCGGCTTTGCGGTGGGCTGGATCGACTGGCTCGGCCATTGTGCCGGCCTGGCCTGGGTGGCGATCACGATCGGTGAGTTCGCCCGCGGCCTGGTGCCGGCCCTGCCCCCCGGCGGCAAGGCGGTGGCCCTGCTCACCCTGGTGGGCTTCGCCCTGCTGCAACGGCTGGGCCTGCGGGCGGGCAGTCTCAGCCAGCAGATCCTCAGCCTGCTCAAGGCCGTCGCCTTTCTGGCCTTGATTGGCGCCTGCCTGCTGGTGGCCCCGCCGGCCGCAGGCACGAGCACGCCGCTGGCGACCCCGAGCGGCACCCCGCTGGCCCTGGCCGCCGCCGGCGTGTTCGCGCTTCAGGCCGTGATCACCACCTACGACGGCTGGCAGAGCCCGATCTACTTCGCCGAGGAGTTCACCGCACCGGCCACTGACCTGCCCCGTTCCCTGATCGGCGGCGTGGTCGCCGTCACGGGGGTCTACCTGGTGGTGAACGGGGCCCTGCTCAAGGTGCTGCCGCTGGAGGCGATGGCGGCCTCCAACCTGCCGCTGGCCGACGCTGCCGCCCGCCTGTTCGGGCCGTTCAGCGCCCAGCTGATCACCGCCCTGGCGCTGCTGTCCTCGATCGGGCTGGTGAACACGGTGATCATGTGTGCGCCGCGCATCCTGTTCGGACTCAGCCGCGATGGCCTGTTCCTGCCCGTCTTCGCGCGGGTGAATGGGGGCGGCACCCCTGAGGCGGCCCTCCTGTTCACCACCACCGTGACGGCCACCCTGATCCTCTGCGGCGATTTCCAGCTGCTGCTGGGGCTGTCCGTCTTCTTTTATGTGCTGCTGTATTTCACCGGCATCACGTCCCTGTTTCTGCTGCGCTGGCGGGAACCGGAGCTGGAGCGCCCGGTGCGGGCCTGGGGCTACCCGCTCAGCGCGGCGGTGGTGTGGCTCGGCTCGCTGGCCTTCCTGCTCAGCGCCGCCATCGGTGATAGCACCAACAGCCTTATCGCCGCCGGGTTGATCGCCCTCAGCCTGCCGGCGCAGCTGCTCAGCCGGCGGCTGAGCCCAGCAGCTCAAGGCCCCTAGGCAGGCAGTGGCGCTGCAGGTCAAAGCGCTCCACCACCGTGGCGCGGGCCTGGCGGCGCAGGCTCTCCTCCTCAGCGGGCGCGTGGAGGGCGCCCAGCACCTGGGAGACCAGCTGCTCGGTGTTGAAGAAATCCACAAGCCAGCCATTCTTCCCGTGCTCCACCACCTCCAGCACCGGTGCCACCGCTGAGGCCACCACCAGGCAGCCGGCGGCCATCGCCTCCAGCAGCGACCACGACAGCACGAAGGGATAGGTGAGATACACATGCACAGCCGACACCTGCAGCACCTGCAGATAGGTGGCGTACGGCACACGGCCGAGGAAGTGGATGCGGCTCCAGTCAACGCGCCCATCGAGCTCGGCGCACAGGGCCTGCCGGTAGGTCTGGCCGTCGGAGCGGGCCCGCCCATAGCTCACCTCATCGCCGCCCACAACCACGATCCGGGCGTCGGGGTGGCCGGCCTGGATCGCCGGCAGGGCACGCATGAACCGGTGGAAGCCGCGGTAGGGCTCCAGGTTGCGCGACACATAGGTGACCACCGGATCACCGGGCGCCAGCTCCAGCTCGCCGATCCGCAGGCGGGCCGCCGAATCGGGCTTCACCCGGTCGGTGTCGATGCCCTCGTGCAACACCTCGATCCGCGGCTGGAGGATGGCCGGATAGAGGCTGCGCTGCCAGAGGGTGGGGCTCAGGCCCAGATCGGCCGCTTCGATGGCGGAGAGATGGCTGAAGTTGCGGGCCCGGATGCGGCCGATGTCGTCGTCTTGGGGGGGAAACTCGGGATCGAAGCCCACATCCGCCCCCTCCGCCCGGTAGAAGAATTCGCAGTACGACACCAGGCGCGCCGCCGGGTACACATCGTGGAGGAACAGGGTTTCTCCCCAGCCGGGATGGCCCACGATCAGGTCGGGGCAGAAGCCGTTGGTCGCCAGCTGCCGGGCGATCTTCGACACCACCTGGCCGCGGATCACGGCCGCCTCCACATCCTTGAGCCAGGGGTTGGTGGTGCTCACCCGCTGGCCCTGGAGGCTGTAGCCCAGCCGCCGGATCGCCGGATGGCAGGGCCCCTGCCGCTGGAGATTGGTGGTTTCGCCGATGGCCACCAGCTGGTGGGCCGGATCGGCTGCCAGGGCGGCGGCCAGATGGCGGAACTGGCCGGGAAAGTTCTGGTGAACGAACAGGACGCGCATCAACCGATCGGATCAGGCCGCCGGAAGGATTTTGGATCGCGAAGATCCCTCACTCTGGCCAACAACGGCAATCCGCCATGGCTCAGCTGGCCACGATCTGGATGTCGCTGGCCAACAGCGACGGCAGCCCCGTCAGCGTGGCCAGGGTGGTGAGCACACCGGCGCCGCTCCCATTGGCATCAAAGCTGAGTGTGCCGGTGGCGCCGTTGTAGATGAACACTGGCGCGGCCGGCAACGCCTGGCCGCTGAGACGGAAGTTGCCGGCAGCAAGGGTGCCGAGGGCGAGCCCGCCGAAGGTGGAACTGCGCGCTTGGATCCTGTCGGTGCCGCTTGCGAAATCAGTGATCACGTCGGTGCCCTCTGTAGGGGAACCGAACCTGAAGGCATCCTGTCCGATCCCACCGGTGAGAGTGTCGTTGCCAGCGCCTCCAATCAGGGAGTCGTTGTTGTCGCCGCCGTCAAGGCGATCGTTGCCCGTGCCGCCATCGAGGAAATCGTTGCCTAATCCCCCCTCCAAGGTGTCAGCGCCAAGCCCGCCGAAGAGAGAATCGGCGCCCCCTTCGCCCTGGATCGAATCGTTGCTTCGTCCCCCATCCAGCCGGTTGGCGAGATCGGAACCAATGATCGTGTCGCGCCCTTCGGAGCCCACCACGTCCTCGATCAAGGCCAGGGAATCGATATCAGTTGGGCCAAAGTCGGCGATACCGGTGGTGAGGTTGATCGTGCCGCCCAGCGCATAGCTGTAGTCGACCAGATCGATGCCACCCTCACCATTGAGACTGTCGGCACCGAGGCCGCCGATCAACGTGTCGTTGCCCGCTCCAGCAAGAATCGTGTCGTTGCCAGCGAAAGCATCGAGCCGGTTCGCCTCGCCGGTTCCGGTGATGGAATCGCTGCCGGCCCCACCAAGCACATTCTCGAATTCTACGATCGAGCTGGAGCCGCTGGTGAATGTGGATAGACCTGTGGCGAGGTTGATCGTGGCGCCATTGGAGGCGCTGAGAAAACGGAAGTCCACCGTATCGACACCACCGTCACCCCTGAGGTCGTTGGTGCCAAACCCACCGCTGATGGTGTCATTGCCCAATCCGCCACGGATGGCGTCGTTGCCGAAGCCACCGTCCAGGACATTGTCGGCATCTGAGCCTGTGATGTTGTCTCCTCCAGAGCTGCCAATCACATTCTCGATTGAGGTGAAGGATTCGTTCACTCCACCAATCGTGCTCACACCCGTCGGTAGGACGATGATTCCCCCCGTGCCTGTGAAGCTGAAATCGAGGGTGTCGATGCCGGTGCCGCCGTCGAAGACATCAACGCCGTTGCCGCCACGCAGGGTGTCGTTCCCCCCGCCGCCGATCAGGGTGTCGTTGCCTTCACCGCCCCGAAGATCCTCATCGGCCAGGCTGCCGGCGACCAGATCGTCGCCACCCTGGGCATCAACGAAATCGAGACCGACTATCGTGAGGCCCGAAAAATCGATGCTGTCATTGCTGGTGGAGCTGAAGGTGGAGCCGCCGTAAATCTCCTGGCCATTGGCCTGAATACTCTCAATACCGTTGCCCAGCTGGCTGAAGCTGCTGCCGATGAACCACCAGCTACTCACGATCGACACCGTGTCACTGTCGTCGCCGCCCTGAATGTCGTAGGCCCGATCCGACCACACCTGAATGAAGTCGTTGCCGGCATCGCCACGGATCGTGTCGTTTCCCAGCGCAAAGATAGAGTCGTTACCATTGCCACCCACCAGAGAATCATCGCCAGCAGCATTGCTGGTGTCGCTGTCGAGGATGTCGTTGCCGTTGCCGCCGATCAGGGTGTCGTTGCCGCCATCGCCACGGAGCGTGTCATTGCCAGTACCACCCTCGACCCAATCATTGCCAGTGCCGCCCAGCAACCGGGACGACCCGGCCAGGCCCCGGATGGTGTCGTTGCCGCCTTGACCGGAGACAAAGTCGAGATCTGTGACCGTGATCCCGGTGAAATCCAGGATGTCATCGGTGACGGCACTGAAGTTGGCACCTCCGTAAATCTCCTGGCCATTGGCTTGGATGATCTCAACGCCGTTACCTGCGGGGCCTGCCAGGCTGAAGCTGCTGCCGATGAACCAGAAGGAGCTCGCCAGTGAAATGGTGTCAATGTCATCACCACCTTGGATGTCGTAAGCCTGATCCGACCACACCTGAATGAAGTCGTTGCCGGCATCGCCACGGATCGTGTCGTTTCCCAGCGCAAAGATAGAGTCGTTACCATTGCCACCCACCAGCGAATCACCACCAGCGCTGTTGGAGCTGTTGCTGTCGAGGATGTCGTTGCCGTCACCCGCTAGGAGTGTGTCATTGCCAGCATCCCCAAACAGGGTGTCATTGTTGGCACCGCCAACGATTAGATCATCGTTGCCGCCACCAAGGATCCTGGAGGCTCCCGCTAGCCCCTGGATCGTGTCGTTGCCGGCCTGGCCATCGATGAAATCGAGGCCCGTGACGCTGATACCGGTGAAGTTGAGGTTATCGGCAGTATTGGCGCCGAAGCTGGCACCGCCGTAAATCTCCTGGCCGTTGGCCTGGATGTTCTCGACATTGTTGCCTGCGGGGCCTGCCAGGCTGAAGCTGCTGCCGATGAACCACGAGGAACTCGCCAGCGAGATGGTGTCGCTGTCAGCGCCGCCCTGAATGTCGTAGGCCCGATCCGACCAGACCAGGATCAGATCGTTGCCCCCATCGCCGCGGATCGTGTCGGCACCGAAGGCGAAGAGGGTGTCGTTGCCGCTGCCGCCCACCAGTGAATCGTCACCAGCCCCATTGCTGGTGTCGCTGTCGATGATGTCATTGCCGTTGCCACCGATGAGGGTGTCGTTGCCGCTATCGCCGCGGATCGTGTCGTTGCCAACACTACCCACGATCCGATCGTCGTTGGCGCCGCCAAGGATCCTGGAGGCTCCCGCTAGCCCCTGGATCGTGTCGTTGCCGGCCTGGCCATCGATGAAATCGAGGCCCGATACGCTGATTCCGGTGAAGTTGAGGTTGTCGGCAGTGTTGGCACCGAAGCTGGCACCTCCATAAATCTCCTGCCCGTTGGCCTGGATGCTCTCCACGCCGTTGCCCGCCAGGCTGAAGCTGCTGCCGATGAACCACGAGCTACTCACGATCGACACCGTGTCGCTGTTGCCGCCGCCCTGAATGTCGTAGGCCCGATCCGACCACACGAAGATCAGATCGTTGCCCGCATCGCCGCGGATCGTGTCGGCACCGAAGGCAAAGAGGGTGTCGTTGCCGCTGCCGCCCACCAGAGAATCATCACCAGCACCATTGCTGGTGTCGCCGTCGAGGATGTCGTTGCCGTTGCCGCCGATGAGCGTGTCGTTGCCGCTGTCGCCGCGGAGCGTGTCGTTGTTCCCACCAGCCACGATCCGGTCGTTGTCGGCACCACCGCGGATCAGGGCAGCGATGGAAAGCCCTGAGATCGTGTCATTGCCACCCTGGCCATCGATGAAGTCGAGGCCAGAAACGGTGATGCCCGTAAAATTCAGCACATCGCTGGTGGTGGCGCCGAAACTGGCGCCGCCATAGATCTCCTGGCCGTTGGCCTGAATGATCTCAATGCCGTTGCCAGCCAGGCTGAAGGCCGAGCCTGCCAACCAGAAGCTCGATGCGATCGAGAGGGTGTCAGTGCCCGTTCCCCCCTGGAGAACGTAGGCCTGATCACTCCAAACCCGGATCAGATCGTCATCGGCGCCCCCGTCGATGGTATCGGCACCGAAGGCAAAGAGGGTGTCATTACCAGCCTCACCAAGCAAAATATCATTGCCGCTGGCCGCGGAGGTGTCAACGTCGAGAACATCATTGCCTTCGCCACCGATCAGGGTGTCGTTGCCGGCATTGCCATTCAGCGTGTCGGCGCCATTGCCGCCGGAGATGGAGTCGTTATCAGTACCGCCACGGATGAAATCTGCCCCACTGGAGCCTGTGATCGTGTCGTTACCGCCCTGGCCGTCGATGAAGTCGAGCCCTGTGAAGGTGATGCCCGCGAAGTTCAGTACATCGCCGGTGGTGGCCCCGAAACTGGTGCCGCCATAGATCTCCTGGCCGTTGGCCTGAATGATCTCGATGCCGTTGTCCTGGAAACTGAAGGCTGAGCCTGCCAACCAGAAGCTCGATGCGATCGAGAGGGTGTCAGTGCCCGCTCCCCCCTGGAGCACATAGGCCTGGTCACTCCATACCTGGATCAGATCATTGTCAGCACCCCCATCGATGGTGTCGAGCCCGAAGGCGAACAGGGTGTCGTTGCCGGCACCACCCAGCAGCAAATCATTGCCGGAGGCTGTGGAGGTGTTGGTATCGATCAGATCGTTGCCGGCGCCGCCTTGAACGGTGTCGTTGTCGGCGTCACCATTCAAGGTGTCATTGCCACCCGCACCATCAATCAGATCGTTGCCGGCAGCGCCGGAGATCTGATCGGCAAATTCAGAAGGAACCCCGCCGATGATGCCATTAGTGAGGTCATCCAGCGTGATGACATCTGCGTTGATCGTGCCGTTGATGATGGCCATGGCGACATGTCGAGTATGAAAGGAGCCGAATGCTTTCCGGAAAATCCCTGAGAGCAGAGAATTGGCTGATGTCTTGGAAAAACTGCCTCGGAAAATATGCTAGGTAAGCCAACGGGAGAAGTCGGAGGTGGGAAGCCGGGTTGAGAATGCCGGGCTAAATGTGGCGGAGATGGAAAGGTTGAGCTGAAACGAAGTCAGCGGATGCAATCTTGAATGCCAAGGCCGGAGAGCCCCAGGTGATTGCCGAGCGGAGCATACGGTACCTTGCGGAGCGTACGGCTGGTCAAGATGAAATCTCAACCAGGTTTTAAGATCTTCATGCTGCGGTCAACAAGGGGTGTCCGTTGTAGTGACCCGTGCTTCTGTATGTGGCGCCGCATCCCTCGGCCCGTGCTCTCCTTGCTTGACAGGCCCCGCTCGACCGTGGTGGCGGCGGCAGTAGCTTTGGCTGCCTGCTTGGTGGCTCAGCCCCCGGAAGGGCTCGCCAGATTCCGGAAGCGGGTGAACTGGGGCTCGAACAGCAGCTTCACGGTGCCCACCGGGCCGTTGCGGTGCTTGGTCACGATCACCTCGGTGATGCCCCGGTCGGGGGTTTCCGGGTTGTAGTACTCGTCGCGGTAGATCATCAGCACCAGGTCGGCGTCCTGCTCGATCGAGCCCGATTCGCGCAGGTCGCTGAGCATCGGCCGCTTGTTGGTGCGGGCCTCCACGCCCCGGCTCAACTGGGAGAGGGCGATCACCGGCACGTTCAGTTCGCGGGCCATCTGCTTGAGGCCGCGGGTGATGCGGCTGAGCTCCTGCACCCGGTTGTCGCTGCCGTTGCCCTCCATCAGCTGCAGGTAGTCGATCACCACCAGCCCCAGCTCCTTGCCGCTCTCGGCCATCAGCCGCCGGCAGAGCGAGCGCATCTCCAGCACGCCGGCATTGGGCTTGTCGTCGATGAACAGGGGCAGCTGGCCCAGGCTGTTGATCCCCTGGCCCAGCAGCGGCCATTCCTCCTGCTGCAGCCGGCCCGTGCGCAGCCGGCCGCTCTCGATCCCCACCTCCATCGCCAGCAGCCGGTAGGTGAGCTGCTCCTTGCTCATCTCCAGGCTGAACAGGCACACCGGCAGGTTGTGCAGCTGGGCCACGTTCTTGGCCAGGTTGAGGGTGATGGCCGTCTTGCCCATCGCCGGCCGGCCGGCCACGATGATCAGGTCGCTGCGCTGTAGCCCCTGGGTCATGGCGTCCAGGTCGTAGAAGTTCACCGGGATGCCGGCCACCGCCGTGCCCAGGGAGCGGCTCTCGATCTCGTTGAAGGTGCTGGTGAGGATCTCGGCGGTGGGGATGAGGCCGGTGCTGGGTTTCTCCTGGCTGACGGCGAAGATCTTCTGCTCCGCCTCATCGAGCACCTGCTCCATCGGCTTGCCCTGGTCGTAGCCCAGGGCGATCACCTCATTGCCGGAGCGGATCAGCTGGCGGCGCAGGTGCTTGTCGTTCACCAGCCGGGCCACCTGCTCGATCGAGGCGGTGGAGCTGATCCGCTCCACCAGCTCCACCAGCCGGCCGCTGCCGCCCACCCTCTCCAGCTTGCCGGTGTCGGCCAGCCAGGCCGTCATGGCGGTGAGGTCGGTGGGTTTGCCCTGGCCGTGCAGCATCAGGGCGGTGCGGAAGATCTCGCGGTGGGCGCTGAGATAGAAGGCCTCCGGCTGCAGCACGTCGGCCACCCGGCCGATGGCATCCGGGTCGAGCAGCACGCCCCCCAGCACCGCCTCCTCGGCCTCCAGGTTCTGGGGGGGCAGGGAGTCGGGCAGGGCCTCGAACTGGGCCTCGTCCCCGCGGCCGCCCCGGAGCTGGCGCGACGGGGCCCCGGAGTTTGATGGGCTTGGGGGACCGGGGTTTGGGGGCGCTGGGTTGAGGGGGACGGTGACCATGGGAGCCGGGAAGCTGGTGAACCGTGGAGCAGGTGAACCGTGAAGCTGGGACGGGGTGGCGCGGTAGGCAGCGGGTTGTTGATCATCGCCGCTCAGGCGGGCTTTGGCCAGCCCAGCGCAGCCCCAGTGGTGGGGTTCCAACAAAAAGGCCACCCCAGGGATGGGGTGGCCAGGGATTGCCGCAGGGCCCAGGCGTTCAGCTGCTCAGGACCGGCGCTGCAAGGGTTGCTGCCGCCCGGCCGTCAGTGGCTCACCACGTCGAGGTTGATCTCGGCGGTGACCTCGGGGTGGAGCTTCACCTGCACCTTGTAGGTGCCGGTGCGGTGGATCTCGGGCACGGTGATGTCGCGGCGGTCGACGTCCTTCTTGGTGGCGGTCTCGATCGCCTCGGCCACGTCGCCGTTGGTCACGGTGCCGAACAGCACGTCATCGCCGCCGGTCTGCTTCTTCACGGTGAAGCGGCCGATGGTGGTGAGGGCGGTGCGGAAGGCCTCCGCTTCGGCCTTGAGGGCGGCCTGGCGCTCGGCCTCCTTGGCCCGGCGGGCCTCCACCTGGCGCAGCACGGCGGCCGTCACCGGCACGGCCTTGCCGGTGGGCACCAGGAAATTGCGGGCGTAGCCGGGGGCCACATCCACCAGATCCCCGTCCTTGCCCAGGCTGAGGACGTCTTCGTTGAGAACGACTTGAACGCGCTTGGCCATGGGGTTAAGACGGGAGGTTGATCACGAGCCGA
>Ga0208229_1000272_pt1 | contig 13620 bp, 17 predicted proteins | sample LakMenEpi22Aug11_FD_150725 | JGI IMG/M metagenome (GOLD analysis project Ga0208229, IMG submission 150725) | Freshwater microbial communities from Lake Mendota, WI - 22AUG2011 deep hole epilimnion (SPAdes) | ecosystem: Environmental > Aquatic > Freshwater > Lake > Epilimnion/Euphotic zone ... | reverse complement strand
CTGCCGTTCGCCGGCGGCGGAGGGTGTGTTTCTGCACCTGCTGGCCCGCGAGGGCCTGGAGGATCGTTTCGTGGTCGACAGCGCCGGTACCGGCGGTTGGCATGTGGGCCGCCCGGCCGATCGGCGCATGCGCGCCGCTGCCGAGCGTCGCGGCATCACACTGCCCAGCCGCGCCCGCCAGCTCGAGCGCCACGATCTGGTGGCATTCGATCGCATCCTCACCATGGATGACGACAACCTGGCCAGCGTGCGGGCTCTGGCCCGAGAGCTGGCGGTGCCTGCGCAGCAGCTGGCTGTGATTGAGCCGATGACCAGCCACTGCCAGCGGCTGCGGGCCAGGGAGGTGCCGGATCCTTACTACGGCGGCGATCAGGGCTTCGAGGACGTTCTCGACCTGCTTGAGGATGCCTGCGGCGGACTGCTGGACACCCTGCGGCTCGGCTGAGGGCTGCCTGTCAGCGTGCCGGATCCGGCCAGGCTTCCTGCGGCACCCGCGTTCGGAAGAGAGTCACCAGTCGTTCGATCACGGCCTCGATGCTCAGGCCATCGGTGATCAGCTCCTCGGCATCGTGCGCTTGGGTGAGGGGTGCCACCTCCCGGCTGGAATCCAGGTGGTCGCGCTCGGCGATCTGCGCCTCCAGTTCCATCAGCGGTGGCACGCTGAAACCCCGCTGCTGCAGATCCAGGGCCCGCCGCCGCGCCCGCTCGGCCACGGTGGCGGTGAGGAACACCTTCAGTTCGGCGTCCGGGAACACGGCGGTGCCGATGTCGCGCCCTTCGGCCACCAGCCCGCCCCGCTCGCCCATGGCCTGCTGCTGGCGGGTGAGGGCCTCGCGCACGCAGCCATGCGCCGCCACCAGCGACACCTGAGCCGTCACCTCCGGTGAGCGGATCGCCTCGGTGACGTCATCGCCGTTGACGCGCACCCGCTGGCTGCCGGCGGCGGCGGTGCTGAGCTGTAGATCGAGCCCCTCCAGCAGTGGCGCCACGGCGGCGGCATCGGCCGGATCGACGCCGCGGTTCTGCACCAGCCAGGTCACGGCGCGGTACATGGCGCCGGTATCGAGATAGATCAGCCCCAGCCGTTCGGCAAAGGCGCGGGTCACGGTGCTTTTGCCCGCTCCGGCGGGGCCATCGATGGCAACGATCGGCTGGCGGCTCATCAGAAACAGGTGATCGATCAGGCGGCCGGGGCCGCAGTGGACGGCGGCCGCCAGCAGGGTGAGCCCCTGCAGTTGGCTGCGGGGACGCAGGCTGTGGGGCTCGACCGCCTCCACATAGTCCACCACCAGGCCGGCGGCCTCCAGCTCAGCGCGAACAGCCGCCGTGGCGGCGGCCAGATCCTGGCCGGGGTTTGCACGCGCGCGGGCGTTGCGCAGCGCCCGCGGCAGGGCGGCGGCGCTCTGCCGTTCCGCCGCACTGAGGTAGCGGTTGCGGGAGCTGAGGGCCAGCCCGTCGTCCTCACGGCAGGTGGGGCAGCCCACCACCTCCAGGGGCAGTCCCAGATCGGCGATCACGCGGCGCAGGATCACGAGTTGCTGCCAGTCCTTTTCGCCCAGCAGCAGACGATCGGGGCGGATCAGCCCCAGCAGTCGCAGCACCACCGTGGCCACGCCGTTGAAGTGCCCCGGACGGTGGCGTCCGCAGAGCACCTCCTGCAGCGAGTCCGGAGGCTGCAGGCGCGTGAGTTCAGCCTCGCCTAGCGGGTACAGCTCCGCCAGCGCTGGTGCGAACAGCGCGGCGGCGCCTGCGGCAGCGGCCAGTTCAGCGTCCTGCACCAGCGTGCGGGGATACCGGGCGAAGTCTTCATCCGGACCGAACTGCAGCGGGTTCACGAACACGCTCACCAGCACCTGTGGGCGGGTCCCGGCCACGGGCTCGACGCCTCTCTCGATCAGGCTCTGGTGGCCGCGGTGCAGTGCCCCCATCGTGGGCACGAAGTGCAGCAGAGCCGCCTGGCGTCGCCACTGCAGCAGGTCGGCGCGGCTTCGAAGCAGTTGCACGGCATCGGCCCTGGCGGTGCTGGCTGACCCTACGCAGGCGCGGCCAGCTCGCTTCCAGGCCAGCAAAAAGCCCACCGACAGAGCCGGTGGGCTTTCAGGGTGATGCCAAAGGCAGCGCAGGCTGGAGGCCTGCGCCAACCCATCACTGCAGAACTTCCAGCTTCACGCTGGCGACACCGCTGGCCACAACGCCCAGTTCGTGGGCGGCTCCGTGGGCCAGGTCGATCACCCGGTTGCCGTGGAAGGGGCCGCGATCGTTGATGCGCACCACGGTGGAGCGGCCGTTCCAGAGGTTGGTCACCCGAACCTTCGTGCCGAACGGCAGGGTGCGGTGGGCGGCTGTGAGGGTGCCGCGCCGGAAAACCTCACCATTGGCGGTGCGGTTGCCGTAGAAGCCAGGGCCATACCAGCTGGCCTGGCCGCTGCTGACGGAGCGGATCCGCGGCTTGCTGGAGGGTGTGGCGATCGGGGGCGTAGGCGTGACGGGCTTGAGGGGCTCGGCCGATTCCGCAGCGGGCAGGGTCATCTCACGGATGGCCAGCTCGGTGGGAACTGAAGTGCCGGTGGGGGCGACGCGACCTGTGGTGGCGAAAGCCGGGGACAGGCCGGTGCTACCGGAGAGCAGGAGGGCGGAGCCGCTCAGGAGGACGAAACGACGCATAACAAGCGAAACTCGCCGCGAAGAACGCGGCAGCCACTGAAAAAAGGTGGCTCGCTAGCAGTGGAAACGCCCCAGGAATCGAAGAGAGACTGGAGTGAACTGCCGGTGGAGTTCCTAACGGGAATTGACGACGCGGCAAAGCTACCGGTTGTTCTCAGTAGTTCTGAACACAAACTGCAGGCCTTTGAATGATCAGCATTCGCGATCAGATTGCGGGACTCAAGGCCAGGGCTGCGCTTTCCCCTCGCGCCGAGGGGGCGCTCCCATCAGCAGGCGTCATCGGCTCAATAAGTCACGCTGATCAAAGCGTGTGCCGATTGTGGTTTCGTCCACGAACGGGGCGCCTGGGGTGCCGGCCCGGGCCTGGGTGTGCGCGGCGCCGGGGCAGGATCGGAGGATCCGCAGGACGGAGTCGATGGATTACCGCACAGCCGGCGTGGACGTCGTGGCCGGCAGGGCCTTCGTTGAGCGCATCCGCTCCAGTGTTGAGTCCACCCGTCGGCCGGAGGTGGTGGGAGGTCTGGGGGGCTTCGGCGGTCTCTGCCGCCTGCCGGCAGGTCTGCGCAAGCCGCTGCTGGTGTCGGGCACCGATGGGGTGGGCACCAAGCTGGAGCTGGCGCAGGCCCATGGCCGCCACCACGGTGTCGGCATCGATCTGGTGGCCATGTGTGTGAACGATGTGGTCACCAGCGGTGCCCAGCCCCTGTTCTTTCTCGACTACATCGCCACCGGCAAGCTGACGCCGGAGGCCATGGCCGAGGTGGTGGAGGGCATTGCCGATGGCTGCCGCCAGAGCGGCTGCGCCCTGCTGGGGGGGGAAACCGCTGAGATGCCGGGCTTCTATGGCCCCGGTCGCTACGACCTGGCCGGTTTCTGCGTGGCGGTGGTGGAGGAGGACGAGCTGATCGATGGCCGTCGTGTCCGGCCCGGCGATCGAATCGTGGCGGTGGCCAGCAGTGGCGTCCACAGCAATGGCTTCAGCCTGGTGCGCCGCATCCTCGAGAGCCATGCCGTGACGGCGGACACTCCGCTGGAACCCGGCGGGCTGCCCCTGCTGGAGGCGGTGCTGCAACCGACACTGTTATATGGCGCTCTTGTGCAGTCGCTGCTCAAGGGCGGTGTGGAGCTGCACGGCATGGCGCACATCACCGGTGGTGGCCTGCCGGAGAATCTGCCGCGCACCCTGCCGGCGGGGGTTCACGGCCGCATCGATCCCGGCAGCTGGGAGCGCCCGGCCCTGTTCCGTTGGCTGCAGGAGCACGGTGAGGTGCCCGAGGCGGACATGTGGAACACGTTCAATCTCGGCGTTGGCTTCTGCCTGGTGCTGCCGGAGGCGGCTGTCGCTCCGGCGTTGGCGGTCTGCGCTGCAGCGGGCCACCGGGCCTGGCTGCTTGGCTCCGTGGAGGCGGGGGATGCCGAGGGCGGTGAACCACTGGCGGGATTGCCGTACTGAGCCGCTTCCGCCCAGCTGCCAGATTGCATCAGCTTGCGGCTGATCCCCGGTCTCCAGGGTCTGGCCTGCTTATGGTTCGCGCTAACGCTCAGCGCGGCGGCTTCCGCCACGCCCGTGCCAGAGACGGCCACCAGATGTGGCCGATCGATTGATTCCATAGCTCCCGTCATTCATAAATTCCGGATCTGTATGTCCGCTACCCCTTCCCCTGGCTCCGCTGCGTTCGGCTCCGTCACCGCTGGCACTGGTCCAGCTTCTGTCAGCCCGACCCGCATCACCCGTCGCCGCAGTTCCGCCGGACCGGTGCCCCCCAACCGCCCGCAGCGTCCGCGCGATGCCTATCCCGCTCGTGGCAGCATCCGCCCGACCTACCTGACCCTGCGCGACCACGGCAAGGTGTTCGTGGCCGATCTGCCGCGCCTCTCCGATGGCCAGCTGTCCCATGTGGGCAAGGAGGCCCGTGAGGTGCTCGACAGCCTCACTCGGCGGCTTGAGGAGTTGGAGCAGCAGCTGCAGCTCAGCCCCCTGGAGCAGGAGACCCGCATCCGGGCCGCCACCAAGCGCGATGTGACCGAGCGCTTCATCCGCGCCGTTGAGGAAGAGCAGGAGCAGCGCCGCTCCAATCCGGCCCTGAAGGCGGCCGCCGGAGAATCCCTGGCGCGTGCCTTCCTGGAGATCGCCCGCCATCGCCTGCCTGGGGCCACGTTTGATTCCCTGCTTCAGGAAGCTCTCTCCGCCTGCGACGACGGCGAGGCGGAGCCGGAGGTGCAGCCCCAGCCCTCGCGCTCTCGCGTGGTGGCCCTGGTGCGCCATGGCGAGCCGGCCCAAGAGGCCGCCGAGGCGGCGCGCGAGCGGCTGCCTGTTGTGCTCACTCCTGATCCCTCACCAGCCATGGGTGGTCTGGCGGAGCCTCAGGCGCTCTGAAACGGGTTGGCGGGCATGCGTGCCGCCCCTTGAGCCAGCACCAGCGCGTCCAGTTGCTGCCGCTCCTCTCCCGAAAGTCTCCAGCTGAGTGCCTCGGCTGCCTGGTCCACCTGAGCGGGCCGTCGCAACCCGGGGATCGGCATCGCCCCGTGGGCGCGGCACCAATTCAGCGCCACGGCGGCCAGGCCTCCCGGTCTGCCGGCAGCCAGTTCCGCCATCACCTGCCGCAGGGGCTGAAGTTTTGGCTCCAGCCGGCGGAAGAGAGCGCCGCGTGGCCCTGCCGGCAGGGGGTGGGGATCATCGCTGCCCCGGCTCAGCAGCCCCAGGGCCAGGGGGCTGTAGGCGATCAGCTCCACGCCGAGTTCCTGGCACACCGCAGCCACTCCCCCGGCTTGCACCGCCTCCGGTGCGAGCAGCGACAGCTGAACCTGCAGGCTGGCCAGAGGCACGCCACGCGCCTGCAGTTGCGCATGCACCCGGCGTAGGCGCTGGGGCCCCATGTTCGAGACCCCCAGGCTCTGGACCTCACCGCCCAGCACCAGATCCGCCAGTCCATCCAGCAGCGGACCCTCCTGCCAGGGGGCGTAGCGGGCGGTGCTCCAGTGCAGCTGCACCCGCTTCATCTGCCCCTGAAGCCTGGCCTGGGAGGCCGTGAAGGCGCGGGTGTACCCCTGCCGCCCCAGACGCCAGGGGAAGGGGGCGAGCTTGGTGGCGATGGTGAGGCAGTCCCGCTCCTGGGGGCTGGCGTCGTGGGCAAATCGGCCGAGCAGCGACTCGCTGCGGCCGTTGAAGCGTCCGGTGCCGTAGGAGTCGGCCGTGTCGAAGAACAGCAGGCCCCGTTCAAGGCAGCGCCGGAAGGTGGCGGCGAGCCTGTCGTCATCCCGGGCCGGGTCGTAGCCCCAGAGGAACTGGTTGCCCCAGGCCCAGGTGCCGACGCCGATGCCGGGATCGCCCGCCGCACTTGCCATGATGGTTGGGTTCCGGGGCTGAACTGCGTTGAATTCTCCGTCGCCCACGGCATCAAGCCAGCTGGTGACAGACCATGCGGCAGCCGCGCCCATCCCCGCCAGCGCAGCAGTGGCGCCTGCTCAGGAGCCCGTGCTCTGCGGCCATTGCGGCCGAACCGCCAGCAACGGCCTGGCGTGCATCGGCATGTGCGTGGCGGATTCGGGCTACTGAGCCTGCGGGGATCTGAGCTGCGCCGAGCAGCGCAGAATGACGGACTCTTCGCAGCGATGCTGTCGTGTCGGTTCGCGCCACCGTCTGTGCGCTGTTGGTGCTGGCTCTTCCCCAGGCTGCTGCAGGGGTGGCGGCGGCAGCTCCGGTGCAGGGCCGCAGTGACGTCCTGGGCCGTTGGCAGCCCAAACCGCTCGAGTGCCGGCGCAACCTCGCGGGTCTGGCGGCGGCTGAGTGCGGCGCGGTGCTGGTGGATCAGCGTGGCGACGGTGTGTTTCGGGTGAGTTGGGCTGCCCGTGGCGCCAGCCCAGGGGGAGCCAGCGTGCTCACCTTCGTGGGCGTCCTGAGCGCGGCCGGTGAGCCGATGGCGTGCCGCCAGGCCAGCTGCAGCCTGGTCAAGCCGATGGAACTGAGTCTCAGCACCGTCAGCGAGACCCTGTTCGACGGCCGTGGCGTGGCCAGCAGCCTGCCCAGCGCCTGGCCTGTGAGCGGAACGTGCCGCCTTGATCCGACCCTTGTGCGCTGTGAGGCCCGTGCCCTCAGCGGTGAGAGCTGGCTGGCGGAGGCCAGGTTGCGTTGAGCGCGCTTCAGCGCCGCTCGGTGATCGCGGCCCAGTCCGCCTGGATACCGATGTCGGGAACTCCGGATTCCTTGTTGGTGCGCTCGATCCAGCGGACCCGCACGATTCTGTGGCCGTATCGCACCTGCCGCTGACCCGGCGCCGCTGCCGCCGCCGCGCAGGAGCTGTTGCCGGTCGCACAGGGGCCTGCCCCTGACGGGCTCGGCGGGCCACCGCATCCCACCAGAGCCAGCCCAAGCAGCAGCGCAATCCAGGCCGGCATCGGCTTCGAGATGGTCATGGCCCCAGTGCCCAGCGCCATGCCCTGCGGCATCCAGAGCCGTTGCAGCACTGCCGGCGGCCGCACTGGCTCGTTCATCGGATTCGATGCCCTGGAAGTCTGCAGCCGATGTTCTCTACGCTCCGCCCATCGCTGCCTTCACCGTGATGCCTCTGCTCCCCCGCTGGCGCTTCATGACCGATCAGTCGAAGGCGATGGTCCGACGCACAGCTGTTTCGGCGGCGGTTGTGCTGTTCGTGCTGCTTGTGTTCCGGTCTCTGCTGCCCTGGGTGGTGTTGGTGGTGCTGGCCTGGTGGCTGTGGCGTGCGGTGAGGGCGTAGCCCGGCCGCCGCTGCGGACCAGCAAAAAAAAGCGGACCCTTCCAGGACCGCTCGATGACCAACGCCACCATATGAAGTTCCGTGACATCGGCGTGGCTCTCGGGCCTGTCAACGTCAGGCCGACTGCGGTGGAGCCAACCGGGCTCAGTAGTCGTCGCCGTAGCGGATGCCTGTGCCGGCATTCATCAGGTCCACCGTCGTCTGATAGCCCTGTTGCACCGTGATGTCGTGCTGTGCCGCGATATCACGTAGAGCGGCGACATCGTATTCAGGGGCCGTGATCCAGCTGAATCCCTTGCCGAATGTGTTGTCGGGATTCACCACATACCAGTGACAGGCTGTATCCGGAACGAACACGGAACATTTGGTCCAGTCGTTGTCCCACTGGGGTACCTGAACAAACGAAAGGGCTGCGAACAGAAAACCGAAGAAGCTCAGAAACATCACGCTATTCCAGATGTAAATGATTGTAACACCAGGTCGCGGTCGGCTTCTGCCGTTTGCGCCTTTCGGTAGGTCGTCCGTTCCGTAGTGAGTGGATGCCTCGCGAGGCTGGTCAGTGGGAATGCCCCTTGGCATCACTGTGCTCTGTGCAGCCCCCAAGGCGTCGGTTGGGCTTCGCTGAGTCCGTTGAGGAGGTGCGCAAGGTCTTCACCGCCCTCTGTCAGGACTCAGATCAGCATCAGCACCACGCCAACCACAAGACCAGCGGCATGAACGATCACGGTGTCCCGGCTGCGGGGCGGATAGGCAAGCAAGGGATGACGTTGCCGCGCTTCTGTTCTGCTCGCCCAGATCAGTACGGAGAGCACCAGGAAGCACCCCAGCACTTGGAGCGCGTGCGCCAGTGCCTCCTCGGTTCCGAATCTGTTGATGGTCTCCAGGTGGTTGGCGAGATGCTGGATCTTGCCTGGAAGCACGGTGCTGACGGCAAAGATCCCGCCCATGCACAGCGCCTTACGTGGATCCCTGGCCGGCAGAAGCTGATGGCTCACTGGCTCAACGGAGCACGGTCAGGCTCCGGCGGCACCGGCCAGCAGACCGGCAGAACCAATGGCAAGCAATCCACCAATCGCAAGAAAGGCAATCGCCGCGGCTTTGGTCCAGGTGAGCGGCAGTTTCTTCAGCAGCAGAACGGTGCCGCCACACACCAGGGCGGAACTCGCCAACGCACCGGTCCACCAAAGGAGGCTGGCGCTGTCCTTGGGTGCCTCCAGCCCATGCAGCATGGCGTGAATGGAGATCCCTGCTGCCACCACGGCACCGCTGAAGGTGGTGAGGGTGTTGGGGTGGCTGGTCTTGGCGATCCTGCTCGCCAGCAGGATCACAGCGCCCACCGCTGAGATTGCGAGTGCCGCTAGTACCTCAGCAGAGGCAATCGAGAAACCCGTGAACCCCACGACAGCACCAAGAACGGCACCTCCCAGTGCCCACAGCAGCAGTTGGGATGAGATGAAGGAGGCCGCAGTGCCCACCGCCATCAGCATGACCAGGTGATCCAGGCCCAGCAGCGGATGGGTCAGGCCGCCCAGGGCGCCACCAGTGGCAGTGCCGTGAGCCAAGGCGGGATGGGTGCCCAGGACCACGGCGGATCCAGCGGTCAGGGCAATCAGGGGGGATTGGAAGCGTTTCATGGGATGGCTCGGTCCTCGCCGAGCACGAATGGGACTGGTGACGGCGAGTGTTCTGACTGAGGGGCGAACCCCATCACAGTTGCGGGACAGCGGCGGCCTTGGGGACTCCCTCACCGCACTTTCCTCGTTTGGCCACTGGCAAGGGCAGTGGGCCCGTCATCCCCACTATGGGTGTTGCTCGCAGGGCATCCAGAGCGATCCCATGGCATGGACGCCATGGCAGCCCAAGGCCTTGGCCTTCTGCAGCGCCACCTGTTTGCTGGGGTAGGCGTAGAGGTTCTGCGGCTGGGCCGACTGGTGCGCGTGGTGGTGGCTGGAGTGGATCGCATTGGCTGCTCCCAGGCGTTTCGGACCCATGCCGTCCATTCCGACCCACCACACGCCCATCACATTGACGCCCGCCACCAGGATTCCCATCCCCACCACGCAGGCGTTGATCACGCCCATGCCGACTGCCCCGATGCTGATCACTCCCATCGGCACCACGCCAATGCTCACCACGCCCATGGGGACGATGCCGATGGAGACGATTCCCAGCGGTGCAATGCCGATGGCGAGTGCCTTGGGTTTGCTGCCGCAAGCTTGAGATTGCTCAGTGGGCATGGGTCTTGGCATCGCCGTGCTTAGAGCAGGGCATCCACTTGTCGCCCATCTGATGTGCCCCTGTGCAGTTGAATTTGGGCGCTGCCTTTTCTGCTTCTGCCTTGGTGGCATACATCGCAGGAACCGCCCCGGAGTTGTTCGCTTGAGCGCAGGCGACAGAGGGAAGACAGGCGGAGGCAAGAGCGAGAAGGAGCAGTCGCTTCATGAGGGGCGCGAGGTTGTGCGTACCTTATGGGAATTGCCTGGTGATCCCGAAGGCCCATGCGTTGGGATCTCCAGGCCCTGACCTTCAGAGCCACCAGGCGTTGCCCAGCTGGGCAGGTTCCGCCGCTGGGTGGGATCGGCTGCTCCAACGCGCTGTTCGCTTGCCAGCCGCACTGATGCGCTTGGCGGCGAGATTTGCCTTGCGTGAGAGTTGCCAATGCTGCGTTCATCGGCACAAGATGTTGCGCAGCGCCGGCTCTCAAGCGCTGGCGACCCTGTCACAAAAGAGGCGGCACCCAGATTCGAACTGGGGGTAAAGGATTTGCAATCCTCTGCCTTACCACTTGGCCATGCCGCCGTTCGGGAGCAAACTCCCAGGAACGGATCGTATCAGTCACGGGATGCCCGGCCGTCTGCTGGTGCTGAGCAACGGCCACGGGGAGGACCTGATCGCCCAGCGGGTGCTCGATGCCCTGGGCCGGCGGCGGCCGGACCTGGAGGTCGTCGTGCTGCCGCTGGTGGGTGAGGGTTCGGCCTTCGCCGCCGCGGAGCAGGCCGGAGGGCTGCGGCGTGTCGGCCCGCGGCGGGCCCTGCCCAGCGGTGGCTTCAGCAACCAGAGCCTGCGCGGTCTGCTGGCGGATCTGGGGGCCGGCGTGCTCGGCCTCAGCCTGAGCCAGTGGCGGCTGGTGCGCCGCTGGGGTCGCTGTGGCGATCCCGTGCTGGCGGTGGGGGATCTGTTGCCGCTGCTGCTGGCCTGGGCCAGTGGGGCCCCCTACGGCTTCATCGGGACCCCCAAGAGCGATTACACCTGGGCCAGCGGTCCCGGTTCCGCCGGCCTTGCCGCCTGCTATCACGGCCTCAAGGGCAGTGAATGGGACCCCTGGGAGTGGGCGCTCATGGGGCGGCGCCGCTGCCGGCTGGTGGCCGTGCGCGATGGCCTGACGGCCCGTGGGTTGCGCCGCCATGGCGTGCCGGCCCTGGCACCGGGCAATCCGATGATGGATGGGTTGCAGGCTGGCCCGCTGCCGGAGGCGCTCGCGTCCCATCGACGCCTGCTGCTACTCGGTGGCAGCCGCATGCCCGAGGCCCTCACCAACCTGCGCCGCCTGCTGCAGGCCGTGGCAGGCCCAGCGGCTGTGCAACCCCTCGTTCTGCTCGCTCCCACCGGTGCACGGCCCTCGCCGGCGGAATGGGCGCCGCTGCTGCGGGAGCTGGGCTACGGGCCAGCCGATCCCCCGCCAGGCAGCGGTGCCGCAGCGGCCTGGCGCCGGGGCTCCCATCTGTTGCTGATCGGGCCTGGCCGTTTCGCCGACTGGGCCAGCTGGGCTGAGCTGGGGCTGGCGGCGGCCGGCACCGCCACCGAGCAGCTGGTGGGTCTGGGTATTCCCGCCCTCTCGCTGCCGGGGCCGGGGCCGCAGTTCAAGGGCGGCTTCGCTGCGCGCCAGAGCCGCCTGCTGGGTGGTGCGGTGGCGGTCTGCGACAGTCCGGCCGCCCTGGCCGCGCGGCTCGAGCTGCTGCTGCGGGAGCCGGCCCTGCGGCTGGCGCTGGGCCGGATCGGCCGACGCCGCATGGGGCCCGCCGGCGGCAGCGAGGCCCTGGCCGCCCTGGTGGAGGAGCGCCTGCTGCAGGCCGCCCGCTGAGGAGCTGGAGAGGAGCTGCCGAGCCAGAACGGGATGATGGGGATCCGCCGCTTGCCGCGACCCGCCATGGCCGCCCCTCAGGACAAGGACTACGTGACCGCCTGTGCGCGCCTGGCCACCGCTCTCAGCATCAGCATCGCCGCCGCCCGCCGCAAGGTTGATCTGGTGGCCTCCCGCCAAGGCGTGCGCGACAACGACGGCCGCACCCTGATCGCCCAGCGGTTGCTGCTGGAGAGCCAGGGTGTGAGCGAGCAGTCGCGGCAGCTGCTGGATGTACTCCTGGAGGCCGTGAAGGAGGAGGAGAACTACATCGGCGACGACTGAGACGGGCCTCCGCTCAGGAGCGGTGCTCGAAGATCGCGCCGTAACGGCCGCGGTCCAGCTCGGCGATCACCGGGATGCAGGCGAAGCTGCGCTGGGCCAGGTCGAGCCGCTCTTCGCGCCCCAGCATCTGCACCAGGCGGTCGCGGGCGGCCAGCAGGTAGCGCACGTCGTTGGCGGCGTAGGCCAGCTGGGCTTCACTCAGCTCCTCCACCCGGCCCCAGTCGCTGCTCTGGGAGCCCTTGTCGAGCTCCACGCCGCAGAGCTCCTGCACCAGCTCCTTGAGGCCGTGGCGGTTGGTGTAGGTGCGGGCCAGGCGGCTGGCCACCTTGGTGCAGAACAGCGGGTTCACGGCGATGCCCAGGCCCTCGCCCAGGGCGGCCACATCGAAGCGGGCGAAGTGGAACACCTTCTCGATCGCTGGATTCTCCATCAGTTGCTTGAGCAGCGGCGCCTCGCTCTGGCCGCGCAGGATGCGAATGCAGCAGACGTTGTCGGCGTCGTCGCTGATCTGCACCAGGCAGAGGCGGTCGCGGCCGTGCACCAGGCCCATGGCCTCGGTGTCCACGGCCACGGCGTTGGAGCGGCTCAGCAGCTCCAGCCACTCGGGGCTGAGGTCCCGATCGAGCACGGCGAACTGTGCCGGGCTGGAGCCTGCGGCGGGAGCGGAGGCTTGGCTGCTGCTTGCGGAGCTGGTCACGGCGGGCGACGGCGCGGGATGGGCTGTCGCCATCGTCGCGGATGCTGCGCCGCCCTCCAGAAATGGCGTAATCGCGTTTCGCTCTTGAAAACCGAAATGAGATTGCGCTAGCAGTTCTTCAGAGCCGCCCATCCGTCGAGTCCGATGCCATCCCGCCGTCTGCCTGTGCAACCCGGTCTGGAGGCGATCCGGGCTTTCTTCGTTCAGCCCCCCATCCAGCACCTGGGGCTGGAGCTGGCGGTGTGCTGGATCCTCGAGCGCCTGCTGGAGGCGGACAGCTACCCCACAGCGCTGATGCACGATCTCGCTTCGGTGCACCCGAAGCTGCGCCTCTCGGAAACCGTTCTGCAGCAGGCGCTCAGCTTTCTCGATCAGCAGGGCGCCATCAGCACCTACGCCCAGCGCTGCCCCAGTCGCGGTCGCCCGCGGCGGATGCTGCACCTGATCGAGGCGAGTCGTTGCGAGGCCCAGGAGCTGATGCCGCCATGGCATCAGTGGCTGCAGGAGAATGAACTGCATCTGCGCGGCGGCTCGCTGCATGCCCACAGCCCTGGCCTCCACCCTGCTGCTCACCCTGCTCCTGGCTGTCGGCCTGGTGTTCTTCCTGCGGGCTGCCAGTAAGGACCGCACCACCGTGGTGGAGGTGCGCTCCTCGCGTCCGCCCCTCGAGGTGCTTCCCGCCCTCGCTGAGTGGCTGCAGCAGCGTGGCTGGATCGCCGAGGAGAGCAATCCGGAACGGCGCCTGCTGCGCTTCCGCGGCCAGGTGCAGGCCAGCGGCACCCTGGCCCTGCTGCTCTCCCTGCTCGGCGCCGTGGGGGCCGGCAGCCTGGGGCTGGTGATCCGCCAGCTGCTGCCCCAGCTGGCCTGGTGGCCGCTGCTGCTGGTGGGCCTGGGCCCGCTGGCCGGATTGATCTATACCCGCCGCGCCGCGCGTGCCGAAACCGTGGAGTTGCGGTTGATCAGCCATGACCAGGCCACCGGCAGCGCCTTGCGCCTGCGCGCCCACCGCGATGAGTTGATCGCCTTGGAGCAGGAGATGGGGCCGCGGCTCGGTCTGTTCAGCGACGGCAACCTGCTGAGCTCGCCGATCTGACCCTGCGTCAGAGTGGCTCGATCCGCAC
>Ga0208229_1000270_pt1 | contig 13698 bp, 20 predicted proteins | sample LakMenEpi22Aug11_FD_150725 | JGI IMG/M metagenome (GOLD analysis project Ga0208229, IMG submission 150725) | Freshwater microbial communities from Lake Mendota, WI - 22AUG2011 deep hole epilimnion (SPAdes) | ecosystem: Environmental > Aquatic > Freshwater > Lake > Epilimnion/Euphotic zone ... | reverse complement strand
CTGACTGCAAATCGGCTAACAATGCCATACACCTGAGCCGCCCCCTAATGGTCTCTTTTGGTATTCCTGGCATTCGGCGGCCAGGTGATGGCAAGCGTTATATCGATCAGCCAAGTGACGATGGAAAAGCAGGAGTTTGAACTTCACGCAGTTCGCATGTTGCGGCAATCTGGCTGCTTGGACCATGGATCGGAGCTGCAGCTCGGTTCTGACCCACCGGATGTCATTGCAAAGATTGGGGAGATGAGAATTGGAATTGAGGTTCGTAGATTATTCAATGTTGAGAGAAGGAGCGGTAGTCCCAGCCGCCAGCGTCTTAGCACTTGCCAAGCAGTAGTTGATTCTGCTGCAAAACTCCACAGCCGTGTGCCAAGTCAGTCTATTCATGTAAGCGTTCATTTCTGTAAAGGTGAAGCGGTGAAGGCGGCAGATCCCGACCTGGTGATGCACCTGGCGGCCGAAAGTCATGTGGACCGCTCAATTTCCTGAGCTGGTGTGTTCATCGAGAGCAACGTGACGTGGACATACAACCAGCTGCAGGCGGTGCGGGAGCACTACGACAATCTCAACGGTGAATGCAAGGAGCGCTTCCACTTGCATCACATCAGCACCGATGAAGTGTTTGGTACATCGGGCACTGAGGGACTTTTTTCAGAGACAACGCCGTAAGCCCCTCGCAGTCCCTATTCCAGTAGCAAGGGGGCCAGTGAATATCTCGTCAGCGCGTGGCATCACACGTGTGGATTGCCGGTGGTGTTGACGAATTGCTCCAACCACTACGGACCTTGGCAATGCCCTGAAAACTTGATTCGCGTGGTGACGCTCAAAGCCGCAGCCGGAAAGTCAATCCCCTTGTACGGCGATGGGTTGAAAGTGCGGGACTTGATGTACGTTGAGAACCATGTCGATGCCCTGCTGCTGGCGGCTTGCGAAGGAGAGTCCGGTCGCAGCTACTGCGTCGGCGGCTATGGCGAACGCACCATTCGCGTGGTGGTGGATTGCATCTGCAGCTACTTGGACTATCTGAAACCGGACGGGGCACCCCATGCGAAGATGATCACACGAGTAACGGATCGTCCTGTCCACGATCGTCGGCATGCTATTCATCCGACTCGGATTGAGACCGAACTGGGCCGGAGTCCGCGCCACGACTTTTCGACGGCGACTAAAGCCACCGTGCGGTGTTACCTGCATCCCCAAAGCTGGAGCCAGAACATCTTAAACGGATCAAAAGCCTTCAATGATTGCGCTATGTTGGCCTGGAAAGCGAAATCACCTAAAAACAAACTAATAATGCTATAGTAAATTAACGATAATGACTGATCGGCATTTCTTGCTAACTCAAAGTGACTCTATCGCGATGGAAAGCCTGCAAAGAACACTAGAAGAGGCAGTTAAGTGCTTCAAATCATCTCAACTTTCAAACGAAATAAGGATAAATATAGCCAGATTAAAGTTAATTCAGATTTTGAGCTTCACTATATGCCAACAAGTGAATGAAAATACAAAGTACAAAAATACCTATAATATCTGCGAACACGGCAGCGCAGAACTAAGACTACCCTACCCTCCCCTTTTGCTGTCAAACAAAAGCATTAACATATCCATCTCTCATCAGAATGGTACTTGCTTTAATTTTGATGTTCGATGCAAGCAATGGCAAATAAATATTGAGAATTGTGAGCCAGGAAGGCTGACTGGTTGGATCGCTGTCGAAAGTCCTGCATTTGTGTTACGTCCATTTATTCTAAGTGTAAACAATAATGAAGTATCGTACACAACCAAAATTGGCGGCGAAAGAGTTGATACTACCGCAGCTTTAAAACAACACAATTTGAAGGGCTACGAGATCATTATATTTTATGCCATACCATGTTTTGATGTCGCTTCTGTCGATATTCTGATGTATTATTCTTTGCATAAGACCTCTTTTATGGAAAAAATATTTCCTGTTGATAGGTGGCAATTAATGGAAAAAAGCAATTTCTCAAGCCAGTTAAGATTGCCAAAACAAACAATAAATCATGCCAACTCTCAAGCAGTCAAAATTGCCGTATTGATGCCAATTTATAATGGAGTTAAAGAGACAATTGAAGCTATTAATTCATTCAAAAATTACTTAAGTTGCAACAAATACAGCAATCTTGAGGTACGATTTATACTAGGTCTCGATAATCCGGATAATCATGAGATGAAAGAAAGGATATTGAGTCTATATGGCTGTTATAGACAAATCACCATTATTTGCAATCAGGTAAATCTTGGCTTCATAGGCAATTGCAATAATATGTTTAAATTCGTAAGAGAAGACGAGGAAATACTTTTGGTGAATTCAGATATTATTGCACCACAGGCTTCATGGATTGAGAAAATGCTTGAGTATGCAATGAAGGACAGCATGATTGGAACAGTAACCCCTTTGAGTAATCAAGCAACCATATTTTCATACCCTATTCCCAATGAGAAAGCTCAATTTTTACTACCGCACATTGATATCGATGAAACGAATGCACTGTTATCTGATGTATCAATATCGGAATTAATCGATGTTCCCAGTTGCCACGGGTTCTGTGTGCTCATAATGAACACTAGGTTATCACTTGAAAGCCTTTTTGACCCTATTTTTGGCAAAGGATACGGAGAAGAAAATGACTTTTCTAGGCGAATTGCGAGTGAAGGCTATAGAAATATTTGCTGTCCGCATGTTTATATCTATCATTGTGAGTCCGTCTCATTTGGACCAGCTAAGCTCAACCTTGTTCTGAAGAATTTAGAAATTGTAAATCGCAGGCATAAGCATTATGCTCTAATCATCGAAAAATATTGCAGCAATGACCCGCTGCGTAAATATAGAAATAAGTGTTCCATTAAGTATCTTGAATATATCAAGAAAAAAAACAATAAAGAGCTGATTCTTCATGTTTGCCACGCTAGAGGCGGGGGCACTCATAAATTTATTGTTGATTATTCAAGAAAGAATGATCACGCTATTCACTGCTTACTAACTCCCCTAGAAGATTCAGGTTTGATGAGTTTGCAGCTAATACAGCCGGATAGAAGTGAAGGTACGTATATAGATACTGTTAAACTAGCCTTCTTGTCTGAAAAAGAAGTAATACAGTTTGCAAGCGTTCACATAGTTAGTAGAGCAATTCTTCATTCTCTCATAGATTTTCTTGATAATAGCACTTATGAGTGGGTTAAAATGTTAATTTCTCATTCTTTTTCGCAGCTCTATTTCCATGATTATCATTGGATTTCAGTTTTTGAAAACTTGCTAGACCCTAAACTTAAGTTTATTGGAAGCTTTCAACCGTGCGATTCTCTTGTAGATCTATATTTAGCTGCATCACAAAATAAACCACTTGTAATTAATAAGGGCTCTAATTTACATCGTAGAACAATGAAGGGCATTATCGATCAAGCGTCCGAGGTAATATTTCCATCAAAAGCCTCTAGAGATATTGCATTAAGTTCTTATAAGTTTGAAAATCAATGCCGCGTTATTCCGCACGATAACAGCACTAATAATGGGGAAAAGATATCCATGATGGCGTCCGCTGGCCAGGCGGGTGTAAGTAAGCGTATTGCGATTGCAATAATAGGTGCAATAGGACCAAATAAAGGAGCATACACACTTTTTGATATTTGTAGATATATTGATGAGCACGATCTTCCCCTTGATATTTATGTTATAGGCTTCACTTGTAATGATAATGAAATCAAAGGCTATCCTTTTGTTCATATAGTTGGTAAATATGACGAGAAAGATTTTCATAAAATTGTTAAAGACTTAAATATTAAATCCTCATTATTCTTGTCTCCATGGCCAGAGACGTTCTCGTATACGCTTAGTTTAGCGTTTGAACATAAATTGTGGCCGTTTGTGCTTAATATCGGTGCCCCCGCTGAACGTGTCATTGAGTCGGGATTTGGAACAATTCTAACTTCTGAAAAAGCAGATAAAATATGCCGACAAATACTAGATGAAGCTCATCTGTAATTGGATATGATATCTGTGTTGATTTCCGTCCATGGCAGTAGAAAGATCAATATTATATGTACTTATTATTAAAAGTAATTTTCTAAGAATATTAATTCAAAGCATCTCTATTTCTTTAGGGCGCGATTTTAATGAAGCAATAGCTTAAATCGTGTCAATATAAGGTAAAGACAACATACACAGTCTTTATTTGAATAAATGGTAATTAAAAGATCTATGAGTGCAAGGCGTGCTTGCAGATTATCTTTTATTGCAAATAAATTTGAGCTCTTTAATATTCCTAACTTCAATCAGTTGTTTCAAGTGCTCAACTTTTGATTGATCTATATTGAATGTGTCAACATCTATATTGCCCGTATAGTAGTATTCATGATTGCGAAAATCATCGTGTTCAGATATCGTTTCTAAAGGCATTTGAAATAAGGTGCTCAATAATTTACGATAAGATATAAGGTGGTGTCTAAAGCTATCCAGCTTTTCTATTCTTGGGCGATATTTTTCACCCTCTGAATATATATCTATTAATGATTTGGAAATAGTTTTATGTCGTTCGCTTCTTGTCCCATTGTCAAAGAAAGCTGCGGATTTGTTTAGTTTATACAATAAGACAAGGCAATCATAAGATAGAGATTCGTTCGCGGTGTCAGGCTTGATATATTCGTTGCTGGAATCAAGATTACACTTGATTCCATAAAAAAATCATCTATTATGTTGGAGTTTAGCATTGATGCACGGTCAAAAAATCTTGCTGTCAAGTCATCTCAAAAAACACTTTTCTACCTGTTGAAGAGTTGGGAGTGATCGGCGTCAAACAATTTTGGATTAAAGCATTTCTGTTTGGTACCGCCTCCACGCACATTTGTGCTCCAGGCCGACACACTGAAGCTTACTGGCTCTCTTAAATAACAAATTACTTGCAGCTTTTCAAAATATTTTTGCAGATAACACTTGATTTCTGCGATAGTCTCGATATCAAGACGCCATAAGTGTTCTGAACTGACTAGAACCGACTTTCCATCCAATTGACAAAAGCAAGCATCGAGCTTCTTGAAGGTACTAAGCTTAAAATTATCTATTTGTGAATAATTATCATAAATGCCGAGTAATTTTGCATATCTAGGATCATGTTGCGGGGCAAATGCGAACGAAAAATCACCCCATATTAAAGCGGCCCAAGAAATCAGGCACCAGTACATTAATATCTAGCAACTGTTTTTTGTTAATTGCAAAGAAATTGTGTAAATAGGTTGTGGCTGTTTTGGGGGCGCCAATGTGGAGATAAATGGTACTCATTAATTTCTTTTCTGAAATTAGAAATAACCTAACTGAATCATTTCGTATTTGCATGCTCTATTAATCTCCTCTCTCTCTAGATCGTTTAAGATTTCTATGTGCCTCTGATTTGGAGGATTGACGCTAATATTGGCAACCTCTTTTTTCTTATGAATATTAAATATTTCTGTGAACTGATTTGAAAAATGTATGGGATTTTCAGCAAATTCCTCGTATTTAATTAGTTTAATATTGAAACCGTGCGTCACTAATGAATTATAAATCGCGTAAGATTCTTTCCAGTAACATATAGCTTCTGTCAAGGAAGAAGTTTGGATTTGCCTTCCTGAATATAAACTTGCACAAGTATTAAATGGATGTCTTACAATAAAAAGTAATTTCGAATCAGGGAAATCTTCTGCAAGTAGCAAAGATGAATAAACATGTTGAGGTGTCTTTTCAAACCAGCCTTGGTATTTTTCAACAGACATTAACTTAACATGACCCTCTATAAGCTCTTTTCTGTTCTTGCATGTAGAATACATTTCTTGGAATTGAAGTTCGGATATTCCGTCAATTTGCCTATGCTTTTTTGCTAATGGAGTATTAATGCGATTGTGAAATTCTTTGCTCCCAAAAGGAAATGTCCATCTGTAGTAAAAGGTTTCTTCGGGAGATATTAAATTATAGTTTGCTTTAATATAGTCTCTAATTATTGTGGTTCCAGATCGTGGGCAGCCCAAAATGAAGAAAGGATTCATCGAACTCCATTATGCTAAAAGCATCAGCTATGAGATGCCTCATTTTATCATATCATTGCGCCCTGCAAGATGGGGTTGAGATGGGTGCCGATTACTGGACAGACCTCAGGGCTCCACGGGTGTGAGTGTACGGCTGTTCACGAACTGCTGTTCGTAGTCAATCGGGCTGACATAGCCGATCGTTGAGTGACGACGTTCACGGTTGTAGTAACCGTCGATCCAAAAGGACAAGTGCCTGATCAGCTGCTGTGGGCTGTTCAGAGTTGCGGCATCGTCGTCGAGCTCCAGTTCATGTTTGAGGGTGGAGAAGAAGCTCTCCACCGCGGCGTTGTCCCAGCAGTAACCTATGGCCGACATGCTGCAGGTGTTCTTTCGGCCTCCCAGCAGCTGCCGGTAGGCCATCGCCCTGTACTGGCTCCCCTGATCGGTGTGGATCAAGAGTTGATCCGGTTCGATCTGGCGGTGGTGACGTGGACCCCGGAGATCGGTCCAGGGTGAATGAGAGTCCTCATCCGGCCAGACTGGGCCGGGGACTCCACCATGAAACGAACCAGGCACTCAGCGGAGCAGATCATCCGCAAGCTCAAAACGGCCGAGCAGCTGATCGCCCAGGGCAAGACGGTCGCCGACGTTTGTCGCGTGATCGAGGTGACGCAGCCGACCTACCACCGCTGGAGACAGCAGTACGGGGGAATGCAGGCCGAGGAGGCCAGACGGCTGACTCAGCTGGAGAAGGAGAACGCCTGGCTCAAAAAGCTGCTGGCAGAAGCAGAGCTGGAAAAAGCGATGCTCTAGCCGCAGGCTTCTGCGAAGCAGTGGGACCTCGCCGAGGGAAACTTCTGAGCCCGGAGCGCCGTCGGCGGGCCGTCACGGTCCTGCAGGAGCGTTACCGGGCATCTGAACGGCTGGTGTGCCGAGTGGTGGGGCAGCACCGCAGCACTCAACGCCATTCGCCCAAGGTCGTCTCGATCGAGGAGGGAAAGCTGCGGCATCGTCTCCGCGAGATCGCCGCCGATCACATCCGCTGGGGCCGGCGGATGGCCTGCCGCCTGCTGCGGAGGGAAGGCTGGAACGTGAATCACAAGCGGGTGCAACGGCTCTGGCGGGAGGAGGGTCTGCAGCGGCCTCCCCCCAGGAAGCGCAAGCGAGCCCGGCCCGCCGATGGATCAGTGCGGCGTCACCGGGCTGAGTACCCGCACCAGGTGTGGGCCATGGATTTCCAGTTCGATGCCACGGCCGATGGCCGCAGACTCAAATTCCTGAACGTGATCGACGAGCACAGCCGCCTTTGCCTGGCCATCAGGGTGGGCAGGCGCTGCAAGGCCAAGGACGTGGTGACTGTGCTGGAGGAGCTCACCAGCGTCTACCCGGCCCCGGCGTTCATCTGATCGGACAACGGGCCCGAGTTCATTGCGCAGGCCCTACGGGACTGGTGTGCGGCCAGCACTACCACCAGCACGGCCTACATCGAGCCGGGATCCCCGTGGGAGAACGGCTTTGCGGAATCGTTCAACGGCCGGTTCCGGGATGAGTTCCTCAGCACTGAGCTGTTCACCACAGCTCCAGAGACTCAACTGCTGGCTGATCGCTGGCGCTGGGAGTACAACACATTCAGGCCTCACTCGGCTCTCCAGGGGCGTACGCCCCTGGAGGCAGCTCAACAGGGAGCTGCGCATGACTACGACCACACACTCTCATAAGCGCTGGACCGACAAAGGGGGTCACGTCAAAGGGGTCGTTATCCCCAGTACACATAAGGATGTCATTGCCGAGATGCTTGTTGATCTGGTTTCCCGGCTGAGTCTCCGAGTGGGCGAGGCGTTTCACCTTCGCTCAGAGGATTATTGGGGCCCGCATTGGCCAGAAGAGATTCTATGTGTAAGCGGTGGGCTGCTTGAAGAAGTTGGCCCACCATTCTGGGGCTTGAGCGATAGCGCCTGGGTCGGTGAAACCACGAATGAACTCATTTAATCTGCGCTGCACACTAAAGGGCTAGATCTTCTTCGTTGGCGGAACGAGGTATGCGAAGCATGGATCTTGATGGTCTTGGATGGAAGCGTGGAATCAAGTATGCTTCGGATTCATGAAGAGATATCAGCAATCGAGTATGCCAGCTGCTTTGATCATGCCTTTGTGATGGAGTTCTGCGGAATGACAGTTAAGAAGCTGTCGCTGACGCCCCTGGTGAAACCGGTATAACAAGTCCCTAGAGTGGACAGGCCACCACTACTTCCCTGCTATTGCCATACGGCTCCTGCCTGCCACTCAGGGGCAGCGTTAGAGAGATGGGGGCGAAGCGTTTGCAGTCCAGAGCTGGTATACTCCCTGTATAGCTGCTGGGTTGCTGTGCAGACACGGGTCCAGAAATGGGGAAACAGTCTTGGGGTGCGGATCCCGCGCGGCCTGGCTGAGGAGGTTGGCCTCGGCGCTGGCTCTGAAGTTAGCTTGAGTGCTAAGGATGGCGAGCTTGTCGTGAAGCCGTCGATTCCTGCTCGCCTCAGCCTCGACGATCTCTTGGCAGAGGTCTCAGAGGAGAACCTCCATTCCTCTATCGATACGGGCTCTGCTGTCGGTGCGGAGATTTTCTGTTGACTGCTGTGTATGTCCCTGATCGGGGTGACTTGGTCTGGCTGGAGTTCACACCGCAGACGGGTAGTGAGCAGTCTGGGCGGCGTCCTGCATTGGTGATCTCGCCGAAGGCCTACAACGCGATGGTTGGCTTGGCCTTGTTTTGTCCAGTGACATCACGCGTCAAGGGCTATCCGTTTGAAGTGGCATTGCCTGAGGGCATTGGTGTGGTCGGTGTCGTCCTTGCAGATCAGTTGAAGAGCCTTGACTGGCGTGCCAGGAAGGCGAAGCTGATCGAGCGTGCTTCGTCTGATGTGCTGGCGATGGTTACAGCAAGGATCCTGCCCCTACTTGTTCCCGACAATGCTGCCACTCTCTAACACGGCCATTCACCTGACCCGCCACCGCAGATTCACTGATCCCTCAGACGAGCTTTCCCCATAGATCACTGCGGGCAGGTGATAGCCAGCGTTAACCAGAGCAGGGGGATGCGCAGAAGTCGCGAACGTGGTTACAATGTGATCACGCCTAGAGGCTGTGGTCGTGGTTCGAGCGAAACTGGTCAAAATCGGCAACTCGAGAGGGGTCCGTCTCGCCAAGCCGCTGCTTGAAGTTGCGGGGCTGGCTGACGAAGTCGAGATTGAGGCGGCTCCAGGGGTGCTAACCATCAGGCCATCGGCTCAGCCAAGGGCTGGCTGGGCAGAGGCGGCATCGTCCTTCCAGCCGGAGGAACTTCTCGATGAGATGAGCTCCACACGATTTGATGATGAAGAGTGGTCCTGGTGACTGAAGAAAACGTCTCAAGAGGCGATATCTTCCTTGTCGCGTTGAATCCCACTCGCGGATCTGAAATCAGAAAGACAAGGCCTTGTGTCATAGTGTCGCCAGACGAGCTGAATTCTCACCTACGTACATTCATCGTTGCGCCACTCACAACAGGCGGTCATCCATACCCTTTTCGTGTGCGTTGTACGTTTGATGGTAAAGACGGTCACGTTGTAGCTGATCAGCTGAGGGCTGTAGATAGGGAACGTCTCCTCAAGCAATTGGGGAGACTGTCGGAGACTACGCTCAATGAGCTGCTGGGTGTTCTTCAGGCGATGTTCGCTGTGTAGAGGCCTGGCTAACGCAGCCATGCACCTGACCCGCCCCCTTCAGTTTCCCGCAGCCCAACGAGATACCGAACCAGCAGCTTTCTGGGGGCAGGTGATGGCAAGCGTCAGCCAGTCAATCAGCCATAATGTTGTCATCTCTATTCTTGAAAATACTCAACGATCAAAATGGGTAGAAAAGAATCAATTGCTCTAGCTGCATTCATTTCATGGCAATGGCTGGCGCACGCCCCAGTGCATGCTTGGGGTGGAAAGGCAAATGTGGAATCACTAAATCCACCATTTCAACCTGTACTTTTATCAAAGGAGACGGCGCACTCCGAGGCGAGATTCGGGATCATATCGACGACATGATAAAACAAGAGACTTTCATCCAATTGATTTAAACGTGCGCATCATGAAAGGCTAGATCAAGTCGAAAGAACGATTTTTCGCCACTAGATAAGACGAGGCAAAACCTAAGCTGTATGCATGTTGACCTATAAATAGTACCAAGACGCTTTAGGACATCGAATCCGCAATGGCTGGACTTGAACTCGGGATACATTGCGATTACGTCATCTCTTCTGATGTCAAGAAAGATCTGCGACCTCTGCCCACCATCGATACCTACATAAAGAGTTTTGAGCCGCCTGCCTTGGCTGTTGACCCAGCCAGTAAGTGTCAGCGTATTATTTGAATGGAGTACAGCGGTATCGATCCAAAGCATGCCGTCCACGCCAGCCACATGAGTAGCCGGCCCAATATCATTGATCGAGTGCGAATGACTATTATAACTAGGATGTGACTCTATCTTGACGTTAGGATATTGGACGGGAACTGACAAAGGATTGTCAAAACTATGCTTGGTGGACTTCATGTCGCCATGGCCATGCACAAACCAAAGGCGCGACACCCCTATTTCATGGGCAATCTCCTGAGCCTTGATGAGCTCATCTTGCGAATCATTCGAAGTAAGAAGTATATATTTCCAGACAACCCTGCCGCCCCTAGGAATCAACATCCGTACACTATCCCGTAAGAAAGCAAAAGCTTTCTCAATCTGCCCGTTTACCCTGTATTTGACATAGGATTCCTGAGTTGCTCCGTCAATAGAAACAAGCATCTCGTGAACCAGTTCACTTCCGATCTTCGCCTCGAAGCCATGATTACCGTTCGTAATTACGCGGATAGGAGTATTTGGCATCAGCTGCCTAGTCAGTGCAAGTAGCTGATTGAATTGAGGGTGATTCAACGGCTCACCTTGTCCGCAGAATTCAATCAATTGAACTGTGTATGAGTTGAAACTCAGTTCCGCAAGAAGATTTGACATCCATTCCAAGGGGAAATGCATAGGGCCATCCCGAATTTCCAACTGTGTCTTATTGGAGCAAGAGGGACAGCGCAATGCACAAGACAATGACGACTCGAACTGGATCTTCTGAATAACCCTGGTCGAAAGCAAGTCGCCGGAGAAAGCCTCTAGCCTCCTAAGAAATGCACATTTTTCACAGATACCAGGCCATGGCACTACACCGTTAGCAAACGAGGCCCGAATGTGGTCGTAATGGCGGTTGGCAAAGAGAGAATCAATACCTAAGCTATCACTTTCGTAATCTGGGATACCGAGCACAACTTGCTCTCCCTGGTCATCGTTGCAAAGGATCTCTCCATTGGCCTTGACGTAAAGAGTCCTAAGGATTTCACAATTCATTTTAATTTTCTCCCGTCAAGCGAAGCAAGTTCCTAGCATTATACATAAAGAATGTTTATGCGACCAGAGCCTGTTGTGCCGACTTATCCGACCAAGCCATTCAGCGGCGTCCCATGGAATAATGCGCCCAGTGCATCAATGAAGAGTTAACTTAAACAGCCGGAATTCTGGCAGTAGCCGACGGAAGCGGCAAAGAGTCGACGCTAGGTGGTGCATTAGGTGACACCGTGCGACGGCGCCTATCAGGAAAGAAGTCCGCTCAGGGTCCTGCGCACAGCCCCTCATGCATCCTACTCCGAGTCGTTGCTCATGGACTACGGGTTCGGGCAATGACAGTGCTCAAGTGCCTCATCTGATGCAGAGGATTGAGCGGCCGGCCCCCGGGCGGGGCTGAGGCCGCTCCGCCTCTTGCGGGCGGACCAACCTCATCTCCTGGGGCCTGGATTTCTGATCCTCAGGCAGCCACAGCTTCTTGCAGACGAGGATGATTCACCTGCACGATCTGTGGCTGAGACCAATCTCGTGGTGGTCTGGCCCGGCGGCGTGGATGACGTTGGCGAGCCTGCTCATAGGTCTGCTGACGGATCGAGCAGATCGCATCAGCCTCACCGTAGTGACGCTGATTCGGCGTCACGTACTTGATGCCGCTGTGGCGGTGCTCAGCGTTGTACCACTCCACAAAGCCATCCACCCAGGCTCGCACTGCGAGAAGATCCCGAAAGCGCCTATGTGGATAGCTCTAGTGGTATTTCAACGTACGGAATAATGACTCTGCATAGGCATTGTCGTTGCTGACACGGGGCCGGGAGAATGACATCTCGATCCCCAGTTCGGCAAGCTTGGCAGCCAAGGTGTAGGAGCGCATGGGTGCTCCGTTATCGGCGTGCAGGATCGTGGACGACCCCGAGCTGATCCCTTCATCACGGCAGATGCGATCAAAGAACTGCTTGGCCAGCTCGCCGCATTCCAGCTCATGCACCTCGACGCCAACGATGCGCCTGCTCCACACATCCATCACCATATAAAGGTAGTAGAGCTGACCCTTCACAGGCCCGGGCAACAGGGTGATATCCCAGGCCAGCACTTGATGGATGCCCGTTGCCTCCAGCGCGGGTGGCTCTCTTGGCTCCCGCGGCGGACGGCTCCTGCCGCGATGATTCAGCAGGCCCTGCTGGCGCATGATGCGGTAAATCGTCGATTCAGATCCCATGTAGGCACCTTCCTCGGCAAGGATCGCCACGATTTGATTGGGCGTGAGATCGGCAAAGCGTGGATCATTGACAGTGGAAAGCACCCTTTGGCGCTCCTCCTTGGTGAAACGATGCATGACTTGCCTGGACGCCCCCTTGCGTTGATCGCGGCTGAATCCCTGGGCTCGAATCATCAGGCCCCATCGCCTCAGCGTGCGTGTCGCAAGGCCGAACAGGTTGGCCACAGCCTTGGCTGAAGCGCCACGATTGATGCCTTCCTGCAGCAGCGTGACGATCGCCTCGCGATCCGCAGCTGGAATCAATGCTCCTCGTCCGGACGAAAGATCTGGTTGAACTTGTTTGAGAGCATCAACAGCGTTGCTGCTTCCGTGAGTGCTTTCTCCTTTTTATCCAATTCACGCTGCAGGCGGCGGATCTCACGCGCTTGCTCCTGATTCTTGCGCTGCAGTGCCCGCTGATCAGCCATGCTCGGAGCGCTGGGGCCATTGGCATCCTCAGCGGCCTGGCGCCAACGGGCAACCTGCTTGGGGTACAGCCCCCGCTCTCTACAGAACGACCCGAGCTGGGTTCCGCTCAGTCCTGCGGCCTGGATCACGGCCGCCAGCTTGTCGGCAGCGCTCCACTGCTCTGGTGGCTTGCTCGTTGCAGGCACCAGCTGGCCCTGCTTCTACCACTGGCTACGCCAGTGGTAGAAGCAGGGCCGTGATCACCGTGTCCCGGCCGATCTCAGCCACGCTCTCGCGGTTCGGAGGGCTCATCCGGAGGCGGACAGCTTCCCGCAGAGCGGCGTCATAAGGCGGTTGCATGGTCGTCGAATGGGCCCCCTGGTGGACGGGTCAGACCGAGCGGACAACTTTCCTGACAGTGGGGGCCACGGGAGTAAGCCATCGTGAGCCATTGATCATAGATGATGCCGACTACGATCTATTGGGATAACGAGGAGGACGAAGTGAGCGCGAATCCATTGCTTTCGAAGATCCGAGGGTTTTGGCGCTCCAAAGCCCGGCAAGAAGCGGGCCAAAGGGGATTTCAGGGGCATCAAGCTCAGCAACAAGACCCACCGCTCAAGCGTCGATCC
>Ga0208229_1000266_pt1 | contig 13778 bp, 23 predicted proteins | sample LakMenEpi22Aug11_FD_150725 | JGI IMG/M metagenome (GOLD analysis project Ga0208229, IMG submission 150725) | Freshwater microbial communities from Lake Mendota, WI - 22AUG2011 deep hole epilimnion (SPAdes) | ecosystem: Environmental > Aquatic > Freshwater > Lake > Epilimnion/Euphotic zone ... | reverse complement strand
CCCCCAGGACGGCTGGCTCAGCAACGGCCGCCAGGTGCTGCACTTCCGCCCTGTCCGCTACGAGCGCTTCTCCCAGGCCCTGGAGCTCACCAGCGGCGAGCTGATCCCCGGCCAGCCGCCGTTGCTCTAGGCGCAGCCTTCCGCGCAGCGGTAGTGCCGCAAGGAAATCACCCGGGAGCAGGCGATCCAGCTCTGGCGCCAGAAGCGCAAGCAGGGCTGGCAGCCCTGCGAGCCCCGGTGGACGCCGCCGCCCGAGGTGAAGCCACCGGCCCGTCGCCCCGCCGCCAGCATGGACTGACCTGGAATCCCGTCGTGCTGCCGAACCCCCTCTGTCCATTCACCACAGCCAAGGTGCTGGCCCTCAAGGCCACGGTGCTGCTGCTGCTCACCCTGCTGATCAAGGCCAAGATCCGAATCACCGCTTTCTCGGCCCTCGGCTTCTTTCTGCTGCTGCTGCAGACCCTGGTGTTCCTGGCCATCAGCGGCGGCCTGGTGCTGGCTGTTGGAGGGGCAGCGATCTACAGCACGCAGAAGCGCCGGGCCGCTGTGGGCTAAGCCCAATCCGTGATCAGAACAAGCCCTGAGCACAACAAAGCCCGGGTCGAGGCCCCCGGGCATATGTCTGCTCAGCCGTGGTTTTTCCCAGGGGATCGGTCCCAGGGGGGTTGGGCGCAGCTGCGCGAGGTTTTTGCTTGGCAACAGCCGTGATCGTTTTCAGATCAGGGTGTATTTGGTTGTGGGCGGAGATGCCGGCGCTGGCACCTGGGGCCAGGTGTCGATTGGGACGTTCCGTTGGGTCCGGGGCACCTCAGGCGATGCAATGGACGGCGACAAAGCTGTTGAGATCAACCAGCGACACGCCAGGAACATCAGAGATCCGTCGAGAGTGTTGGAGCAGGGGCCGGATCGTCAGCGCGCTCCTGATGTCTGCTGCGGGGGGGTGTCATCCATCCGTGGAGCCTCCGAATCCCGTTGCTACCACGATGGGCCGGCTGGCCCAGGCAAGCAAGCGAACACGCCAGGTCGACACCGATCGTGACCGGCGGCAATCGCTCTTCATGAAGGGGGCTTCATCGGTTCCGCCAGGAAACCGCTGCGCGCACTTCCCTGTGCTCTGCTAAGGCCACCACCGCAGCTCGAGCGAAAGCCCAGCACCCACCAACCAAAACCCAAGGCCTGATGACCGCGAGACCCCTGCCACCCCATCGCCCTCCCGAGATGAATGGGGAAGAAGAAGACCTCCTGGAGGATCGCGGCCGCGGTCTGGGCTTGCGATTGCTGGCACTGGTGGGTGCGTTTGCATTCCTGATGCTGGGGATCAGCAGCATTGCCCCGTTGTTACAGCCAGCCCCATCCCCGCCACTGCCGGATCAGCGCCGCAGCCCTGCAGCTTGATCGATGCTGGCCGGGTTCGACAGAAGCAAGACAACCCCCGCATCGAAACACCTCCCGTACAGAATGCCGCCATGGGGAAAGGGCTGCTGCTGGGATTCCTGTTGTCTGCACTGGCGGCGTGGCCACAGATTGCTGGTTCCCAGGGCATGCCCGCTACCGTGCTCTCCCTCAGCGATGGCGACACCATCCGCGTGCAGATGAACGGGAAGCCGATCACCGTGCGCCTGGCCTGCATCGGCGCGCCAGAGACGGTTCAGCGTCCCTACGGCCAGAACACCAGGCAGTACTTGCAGCAGCGCCTGCCGGCCGGCAGCGCGGTGCGATTGGACGAGAAGACCACCGATCGCTACGGCCGGCTGGTGGCCGAAGTGTTCAACGGCATCAACATCAACCTGGCGATGGTGGAGGACGGCCAGGCCTTTGCCTACCGCCAGTACCTGGGCAACTGCAACGCCAGGGAGTACCTGGACGCTGAGTACCGCGCCAGCCGGCGCCGCTATGGGGTCTGGCAGGTGTAGGGCGGCATCACCCGGCCGTGGGAGTTCCGCAAGAGCCGCAGCGCTGCTGTGATCCCCGATGGCACAACCCCTGACGCCCGCCGCTACAGCTGCAAGGAGATCGGCTCCTATGCCCGTGCCCAGGAGTTGCTGCGCCAGGGGCACACCTATCTCGACAGCAACAAAGACGGGGAGGCCTGCGAATCGCTGCGGCGCTGAAGTGCTCAAGCAGAGCGCGATTCACGAGCCACTGCTACCGCATCGGGTGATCAAGGGCAAGTCGGGAAGATCACCACAGAGGCCGAGAGTGGAAGCACGTCTCTGCAGCGACATATTCCTTATGCTTGAGAGAACATCAACGAACAAGCCATGCTCACCGGATCAGACCTGCTCGCCAAAGTCAAGGAGCTCGGCGATGCCTCCAAGTCCGAACTGGTGCGTGCCTCCGGCTACGTGAGCACCAAGAAGGACGGCAGCGAGCGGCTGAACTTCACCGCCTTCTATGAGGCGCTGCTTGAGGCCAAGGGTCTCAGCCTGGGCAGTGACTCCACGGGTCGTGGGAAGGGAGGCCGCAAGCTCAGTTACGTGACCACGGTGCAGGGCAATGGCAACCTGCTGGTGGGTAAGGCGTATACCGCCATGCTCGACCTGCAGCCCGGCGACGAGTTCGAGATCAAGCTGGGCCGCAAGCAGATCAAGCTGGTGCCGGCCGGCGCTGGAGAAGACGACGACACGGCAGCTGCAGCGTGATCCTTTGTTGCGCTGGCCTGCACGTCCCGTCAGGCCAGCTGCATCGTTGAGAGACGGCGTCAACGCCCTGGGCGCCCATCAGAGCCCCGTCTGGCGATGCCCCGTGGGGTGATGCCGCGGCCGCTCCGCTGGCGCAGCAGCGCCACCAGGTCGGTGACCGCCTCCTCTGCCGCCCGCTGCGGCCTGATCCAGATCTCCAGCTCCTCCGCCAGGGGTTCCGGCGGCGGCAGGGCCACCAGGCCAGCCTCTCGCCAGGGGGCGTGATCGAGGAGGGAGCCGGCGGCGGGCAGCAGCAGACGCCCCTGGCGCAGGCGTTCGATCAGGGCCTCCGCAGTGCCCTGCAGCTCGCGCTCCAGCTCCAGCTAGTCCAGCTGCTCCAGCGCCGCGGCCAGCCGCGTCGAGCCCGTGGCGGGCAAGAGAAACCGCGGCAGCCGGGCGTCTGGACGCCGCGGCCAGCCAGCTGATCACGGTGCGCCAGCAGCAGCAGGGGCCGGCTGCCAAGGGCGATCCGCCGCCAGCTGCCAGGCAGCAGCGGCGCCAGTTCTTGCTCCCTGGCGGCAGCAGCGCATGGCCAAGCATCACCGCGGTCATTGGCCCGCAGCCCAGCAGCCAGCAGCAGCCCAGCGCCGCCGCCCGCTTCCCGCTCTTGCTCGGGGCACTGCCCCAGGAGTTGCCCCAGCGGCACTCCCCAGCCCGCAGGGAGCAGGTCGGCCTGCAGGGGGCCGCAGCCAATGCGCAGGGGCGGTTCACCGCCAGTCGTTGGATGGTTGATGGCGCAAACCAGCCCTGGTGCTGGAGTCGGGAGCGAAATCCTCCAGCTCATTGGCTGCAACACGCAGTCTTCAACTGACAGCGACGGAAAATCCACCCAGGTCCACAGCAGCGCTGACATTCGCTGCGGCGCTGCAAACACTGCAAAAGGTTTGCCGCCACTCCAGTGCGCTGCCACCTGATGATTGGCGCGGCCTCCAGTGGTCGCACCACCGCCGCGCGCTTTGTTGCCGATGCGATCCAGCGCCGCGATGGGCTCGCGCCCGTCTACATCTCCAGCAGCGAGATCCGCTGGGAGCTTTACGGCTCACGCCGGGTCGACAGCCCCTGGGCAGCGATCGAGGCACGCATCCGTGAGCAGCTGTGGGCTGCGCTGCAGGCCGGACAGCCGGTGGTGCTCGATGCCACCTACACCAGACGCCAGTACCGGCTGGCGATCACCCAGGCCCTCGATCTCCCCATCCCGGTGGAGTGGGTGGGCTGGTGGCTCGATACCCCCACACACCTCTGCCTGCAGTGGAACCGCGAGCGCCAGCACCCCATCGCTGAATCGGTCATCAAAGAGCACTGCGCCCAGCTGCTCCAGGCCACCGGTGCACCGCAGCGGCGGGAGGGGTTTGCGGCGGTGGTGCGGCTGGAAACGCGCCACTGGAGCAACCTGGGGGCCTTCATTGCCAGCGAGTACGGCCAGCTGGAGGCCCGCATCCAGGCCGGTGCCTTGCGCGAGGGCGGCTACGCGCTGCACGGCTACTCCAGGCTGCTGGATCTCGAGCGGCTCCTCTACCTCATCGCGCTGCAAAGTCGCTATCCCCAACTGACAGCGACGGGAGCCGCCCGCGATCCGGAGCTGCTCCAGCTGCTCTCGCCCCTGCCCGCCGGCGGCAGCGCCCAGCTGGCGGCAGCCCTGCTGGAGACGCTGCATGGCCGCTGCTACGGCGATCCCCTGGCGGTGGCGGCCGATCTGGAGTGGCTGGATCAGCAGGGCTTCTCCAGCCGCTGGAGCCAGCACTGCGCTGAGGGCAGTGCGCCATTGCCGCCGGTGCAGCCGCCCCCCTGGCCGTGCGGGCTACCCCGGCCGTTGGGCGGCCTGCCGGCGCTGGCGGAGCGGCAGCGCTTCTCGCGCACCTTCTCGCTGCTGCGCCACCTGATCCACCACCCCGGCGACCGGCAGCCGGGCCTGCGAATCGATGAACACCTGGCCGCCACGCTCAACCGCCAGTACCCGGAGGCCGAACCGTGGCGGCCGCGGGAGGTGCATGAGCTGATCACCACCACCCTCACGCCCTATGGCTTCCGGCTGCCGGGCTGCAGCGGCAAGCAGGGCTACACCCTGGGGCTGGCGCTGCTGAGCCGCCAGCACGGTGATCCCGGGGCGGAGGGGCTGAGCAGGGAACTGGCCGCCCGCCTGAGCAGCTGCGGGATCGCGTTGCCCCGCCCCGAGAGCAGCGGCGCGGGGCAGGGCCAACGGCGGGTGCAGCTCAGCCGCTTTGACCGCGATCCCGGCCAGGCGGTGGAGCTGTGCGGCTGGCCCCTGCAGCTGCTGCACCACCGCGAGCGCTGGTGGTTGCTGCTGGAGCACGACCACATCGGCCACGCCTGCGGCCTGCTGGCCGCCATCCCGATTGCCCAGCTGCGCTGGCAGGGGATTCGCGACAGCCGCGGCCGGGATCCTCTGCGCCACGGCCAGGCGCTGCGCTGGGCCGAACGGCTGCGCCAGTTCTGCGCCGGCCTGGAGCTGGGCCCAAACCTGCAGGCCCAGCAGGCACTGCTGCAGGCCGGGGCGGCGGAACGCAGGGCCCTGCTGCACACCGTGAAGCTGCGCTGCACAGCAGCGGTGATGGCCGAGATCCAGCAGGAGCTGGGGCGCTTCCATCCGGCTGCGTGCGCCTGGCACCGCCCCTGCCGGGGGATCCCTGGTGGCCGTCCACCAGTGCGTGGTGCTGCCTGCGGGCTGAGCTGGGTGCCAGCCACCCCTATCCCCTGGAGCTGGATCTACCGCCCTGGGTGATCAGCAATGCGCAGGACCTGCGGCGCTGGCTGTTCTCCTGGGGAGCCGGGCTGCAGATTGAGGGCCCGGCGGGATTGCAGGGGGAGCGGTTGCGCTGGCTGGCGGCCCAGCAGCCGGCCAACCCTGAACAATATTGCGCGCAGGTTCAACGCAGCGCGCTGGCAGCAGATCCGTCGGCAAGGCAAAGCAAACGCCAGCGGATTCGCAAACGCATCAGCCCACCGGTACCCAATCACTGCAGATCGCAGTGAGCGGCTGGAGCGGCGGAGTCGCCGGCAGCAACCTGCTGCGGCGACAACCGTTCTGCCCTCTGCTTCATAGGCATTTGGCCTGCAGATAGAGCTGCTATTGCATAGGATGGAGTGAACCAATGCTTCTCCTTCCATGCTCACCGGATCCGACCTGCTCGCCAAGGTGAAGGAGCTGGCCGATGCCTCCAAGTCCGAGCTGGTGCGCGAATGCGGCTATGTGAGCCACAAGAAAGACGGCAGCGAGCGCCTCAACTTCACCGCCTTCTATGAAGCGCTTCTGGAGGCCAAGGGCATGAGCCTGGGTGATGGCGGCAAGGACCGCGGCAAGCCCGGCCGCGGGCTGAGCTACATGGCCAAGGTGCATTTCAACGGCAACCTGATGATCGGCAAGGCCTACACCGACCAGCTGGGCCTGAAGCCCGGCGATGAGTTCGAGATCAAGCTGGGCCGCAAGCAGATCCAGCTGCTGCCGCTGGGCTCCACGGCAGAGGGGGATACAGCAGCCGCCGCGTAACCGTTGATTGCGATCAACAGCGCCTTCTGCCAAGCCGGCTGCACCTTGGAGGCAAGGCGTCAATGCCCTCGACGCCCATCAGAGCCCCGGCTGGCAGTGCACGGCGGCTCCGGAGAACCCCCGCCATCCGCGGGGGTTTTCTGTTGGCAGGACCGATTGGCCGGGCTGTTTCAGCTGGGGAGCATGCACAGCAAAGGACTGACGAGCTGTCCTGGAAGACGGCAGGTGCGCCAGTCACCGGTGGCGGTGCGCACCTCCACGCCGATCAAGGCGCACTGGGGGTCGTCCTCCATCCGCGGCACGATCCAGTCCACCGCATCTCGGATGGCCTCATCCAGGCTGACGTAGTCGGTATCGAGTTGCTGGTGGGGTTGGCAGCAGCTGTCGATCAGGCGATAGACCCGTTGGGCGGTGGAGTGGGGGAAGGCAAGAGCCAATGCTTTCTTCTGCGCGATCGGTGACCCTCTGTCATTGCCGTGGGGTTGCGCTGTATCCACTTGCACCATCACGGCTGATCTGGCCAGTCCTGGTCCTGTGAAACTTCCCTGACGGATCAGGGCTGCTTGAGCAGGCCCTGGAGGTTGGAGCGCAGGGAGAAGTTCACCTCCCCGGGATAACGGATATCGGTGATGGGCCAGCTCTGGCCGGAAGGGCTGAGCACATAGTCCAGAGGCAAAGGCGAGGTCCGGGAGGGGCCAAGGCCAGCGAACACCTCCACCCGCATCAGCAGCAGACCATCGCCATTCCACTGGCAGCCGGCGATGCGGTGGCCATAGCTGCCCACCTGGCTATTGCTGAAGGGATCACAGGCGGCCGGCAACACCGATCTGCGATCTGAGTGATCTCCCCAGCGTCCGGCACTACGCAGAAGATCTGCTGAGGGCTGCGGAGCCGATCGACAGCCTGGTACGCAACGCCGGCCTTCAGGACAGCGGCGTCAGCGAACCGCGCTGGTCGGCGCAGGGCTTGGAGCTTACGATTGGCGTGAACCACCTGGCCCATCAGGTTCTTTTGCAGCGACTGCTGTCCCTGCTGCTGCGGAAGCAGGGCCAGTCCCTGCCAGTGCTCGCTTGGAGCCCAGGGCTGGTGATCCCGCGCAGCAGCGGCGGCTTCTTCCGCTACAGCCGAAGCCAGAACCCTTTCGGGCAGGCCTTGTTTGCGCTAGTCGCCCGCGACCTGCTGCGGCTGACCGAAACGCCACAGCGAGCCGGGGCCCTGCTGGCCGGCCTGGCCACGACCTCACAACCGGACCATGTTGGCTTTCAGTACTGAAGCAACCGGGTGCTGGGACCAGGCCTACTGCGGTTTTAGGCCGCCCAGCCCAGCGTGGAGGCCCGCTCCGATGACCTGGCCCATGAGCTCTGGACCCTCACCGCCCAAGCTGTTGCGAATGCAGGCGATAAACCCAGCGCTGGTGCGGGCACGTTCGGCAAGATGCGGGGTTGAGGAGCTCCATATCAGTCAAACGCACCAAAACCCGGAGTATTGGCTCCGGTCTTTGCCTGCTCAGCCGTGGTGCCCGCAAGGTCGTCGAAGCGAAGCTGTGCGTGTTTGCTGCGTGTTTGCTGCATAAGAACAGCATGATCGATTTCAGCTCAGAAGATCTATAATCGTGAGGCGCAGTTGACGGTGCTAGCACGTTGGGCCAAGTCACGAGTGGGAGATTCCGAAGGGTCCAATGCATTGAGTTCGCTAAGAGCGTGCTCCGCAGACGCACGTTCACCCACGCAGCGCGACCTTAATGCAATTAAGGTAAATAGTCCTAAATTTTTCTCTACCACCAATGTCAGTTCTCAATCGCTCGCTGCGCGCAGGCGTCGCTGCTCTATCTCTGAGCTTGTTGGCTTCAACAAGCGCTTTCGCAGGGGGTTCCACAATGCCCTCCAAGGACATCGTCGACACGGCTGTTTCTGCGGGCAGCTTCAAGACGCTCACAACTGCGCTCGAGGCAGCCGGGCTCGTCGAAACCCTTAAGGGGAAAGGCCCATTCACCGTTTTTGCCCCCACCGATGAGGCCTTCGCGAAACTGCCTGAAGGCACACTGAAGTCGCTGCTGATGCCTGCGAACAAACAGAAACTAAAGGCTATTCTTACTTATCATGTCGTGGCCGGCAATGTGAAAGCCGCCGATGTCATCAAGCTCTCGAGCGTGAAGACATTGAACGGTCAGTCGGTCACGATCAAGGTCGTAGGAGGCAAGGTTTTGATCAACGGGGCCACCGTCGTCAAGACTGACATTGCAGCGACGAACGGCACCATCCACGTGATAGACACCGTACTGATGCCAAAGTGATCTGCTGTTAAACGGATTGAAAGGGTGCCGCGCCTGGCCGCGGTACCCCAACGTACAGTCATGGACAATCGGAGATTGATCTTCGGTACAGGCAAAGCTGGCCCAATCTTTGTGAACGGCCTCAGTCGTCATGGCTTGAATCACCGAGAATGGCACTGTCATCGAGCGGCAATCTGATGGTGGGCAAGGCCTACACCGCCCTGTTGGGCTTGGAGCCCGGCGATGAGTTCGAGATCAAGCTCGGCCGCAAGCAGATCCAGCTGCTGCCGCTTGGTACTGCGGAAGAGGAGGACACAGCCGAGGCGGCGTGATTGGGGGTGGAGCCCGCGCTCGTTTGCATAGGCACGGGCTCCGCGGCGCGCTTCTATTCAGGCCTCAGATAGCTCATCGCGCGGACCAGCAGGGCTGTTGACAGACCTTCCCCATCCTGGCTGGATGGCGGATGCTGGGACCACTGCCTGCGAGATCAACCGCCGTGCCAGGATTCCACATCACCACCCAGGACGATCTGCCCGGGCCCGATGGGGATGAAGCCCTATGGGCTGTTCGTCAACGAGACGGAGTACGGCAACCGCCGCTTCCTGCGCACCAACGTCCATCCGGCCATTAGGGGGCCTGAAAAGGATTCAGCAGACGCACGCCGCAACCGGCGAAGTCATCGGTGTTGCGCGTCACCACGGTGAGGTCATGCAGCAGGGCGATGGCGGCGATCTGCTTGTCGATGGCGTTGTGGGGATTGGGCACCCGCAATCGCCCCCAGATCTGGGCCGCATCGCCATCGAGGTCCAGCACCCGATCGCCGTAGGTCTCCAACACATCAATGAGCCACTGCTCCAGCAGTTCGGCTTGCGGGTGATCACCCCGGTGGCGGATCAACTCCACGCCGCGGCGCAGCTCACCGATGGTGACCGCAGCAAGAAAGAGCGGGGTGTCGTCGCGGGCGGCGGCAGCCCAGAAGCTCTGCACACCCGCGTCAGCGCGGCGTCCTTTGCGCGCCTCGCTGATCACGTTGGTGTCAATCAAAAACATCAGCGGCCACCGCTGGCTCGTCCTGGCGCTGGAAATCAGCATCCACGCCCACATCCGGCATGGCCGCCAGCAAGTCCGCCAGGTTGCGCCGCGGTGGGCTCAGCAACGCAGCGGCCAGGATCGCCCGTAGCTCGGATTCCTGGCTGCGGCCATGGGCCCCGGCCCGCTTCTTGAGTGCCTGCAGGAGAGCGTCATCGACACCCCGCACCAACAGGTCAGCCATGGCGTCACCTCAGCGCTGATAGCAATGCTATCGACTCTTGGCTGTCTGGTCAGGCCAGCCGGTGAAAGAGCTCTTGGTTCTTGCTGAGAACGCGATCCGCAGCGGCCTGAAAATCAACCGATTGCCGAGAAACCAGATCCCGCACTGCTGCAGAAGCGAGATCGGCCTCACTGACATGGAGACGCCGTGCTGTTTCGCTCAGGGCTTGGGGCTGCTGGTCACTGAGCTCGATTGCGATTCCCACGGGCGCTCCCCACCTGGAGGACTAATGACACCCAGGTTGGCACCCCCGTTCGCGGATGGCTTGCAGCGGAATGGTCGATACTTCGGGGAGGGCTTGCTCCGGGCCTCTCCAGACTGAGGCCCTCCTGCCGTCGGGCCTCCGCCGGGTTCGGTCCCGTCGCTGCGCCGCTCTCGGCGCCGATCACCATGGCCATCCAGTCCACTGGCTTTTCTGCTGCCGCCTCACCGTTCTGCCGGCCAGAAGAGGATCCATTTCTGCTGCTGGAGTCCTGCGGCAAGGCCATTGAAGGCATCCTGCGGGGTCATGCCGGCCGGCCGCTGCGGCGCACCTGGATCCAGCACCCCTATGGAGAAGAGGAGCTCAGGCTGCTGGAGGAGGAGGTGCTGCCGGCCATCCAGCGCTGCATGTCGCGGGTGGAGGAGATCGATCAGGCGCTGCAGCTGGAGCAGGAGCTGGAGATTCGGCAGCACCTGCTGGCGGCTGAGCGTGAGCAGCAGGAGCTGATGGCCGAGGCCGGGGTGGCCGGCATGGGCTACTGAGGCCCTGCTGGGGGCTCGTTTGGGGTCTGGCCGAGCAGCCAGGCCCGGGGGAGTCCCCGGCAACCGGTCTCGGTTGTTGGCAGCCGAACAGCCACCGGGGACTGGGCTGCTCCGCCTCTCGCGCCTGCTCGGCTCCGCGGCTCAGGCCAAGGGATGAACAGCCACCAGGCGGGCCGGGCTGAATCAGGGACGAGATAGCTGGGGGGCTGCAGGGCGGGCAAGCAGGAAGCCGTTCCGCGGCAGCCGCATCAGTCCTGACGGGAGCAGCTGGCCAGTCTTCGATCCCAGGAGAGCCAGCACCTCTGGTCGCCTGGCGCGGTGAGAAATCAGGGCGGCACTTGCACGGTTGCCACTGGAGGCTGGCTGGCCGGGCGGAGCGAAATCCCTCCGCAGCATGCCCCTGCGGCTCGCGGTGTTCTCCGCTCCATCCCAGCCATGGCCATTCCCCAAGGCCCCGTCTGTGAAGTCCGCCTGCTTGTGGTTCACCGCTATCAGCTCGGCGTTCAGAAGCGCGGCACCACCCCCTGTGAGGTCGAGTTCTTGGGCCGCCGCGGCAAGCCCGTCAAAAAGATGCGGCTGATCCCTGCCGAGAAGGCGTTCGCCTTTGCCCGCAAGCTGCAGGGCACCCCCGGCTACACCGTCTCGGTCTGCTGAGCCTGGGGCTCAGGCACGGCTGCCGGTTGGTGGCTGGGCTTTGAGCAGTGGGCCCAATAGCAGCAATCAGGTTACTTGGTCGATAGCGACATGCCAAAGAGATTAACAATGTGCATTATGCAAATAGACCGATCTACCAACAAACAATTTACACTTGATCGGCGTTGCCGATTTAACGCCACGTTAGGTGCTTGATCTGTCTTCGCGACTCAACAGAGTTGCTGCTTCGCTGTATCAGTTCGCATAGCCAATGGATGATGCACTCATTTTAGGCATCAGTATCCGAGTGTCATTACTAACGGGCTGATGAACTTTAAGTTCATCGCTCAAGGAGCAATCGATTTCACAGGCCCCAAGGGCTGTGTTTGAGGACTAACTATGGGTCCTAGAGTGGATGGCGCAGCACTTTCGACGGCCTTGATGTCTTCAATCGTCCGCGTCTGATTCATCCCTAACCCAGTAACTGCAGCTAGTTCATTGACAAGGCTTTTGACGGGTTTGTCATTTTTAAACTCAAATTGCATAGAGACTTGCCTGCCATTTGCGTCATATCCGTTAATGAAGAAATTGTACTGGTGGTTTTTCGCAAAGAAACCAAGCAGGCCAATTCCACCGAAAAGTATAGTTGTCGCAACTCCTGTGCCAACCGAGGTTTTGCTTTCACCCGAATTGCCCCAGTAGGTTACTCTTTGGGGAGGAATAGTGCCGAATGGAGATATAATGCCTGACGGGGACACTGAAACAGTGCACTTGGTGCCGCCACATAGTGCTTCGTACTGGCCTGCAGCAGCTGCCAAAGGGAATCCAACATGGAGGCCGGCGATGATGAAGAATATCGATGCACCCAGAGAAGAGTGCGTAGTTTTGTAGCTAAAGATACTCACCGGAGCTGGATCTTGGGCGCACAAGCCTAGCATCTTATTTTACGTTTGCATCAGCTGGATGGTGGATTGGAGCTGCTATTTGGGCTACACGGCGAACCGTGATGCTGAATCGTTACGCCGTCAGGGCAATGGCCCGGTCCCTGTCGTCGGTGCTCATCACCCGATTCACCTTGGGGCGATGGCGGAACAGATCCTCCGGCTCGTACTTGGAGGGCACCAGCACCAATCGGCCGTGCCGGTCGATGGAGGCCTGCAAACAGGCTCCCGGTGCCAGGCCGAGCGCATCTCGCAACTGCCGCGGAAGCGTCAGCTGTCCCTTGCTGGTGAGCGTCACGGTGGCCATGGATCAAATGTAAGGCGGTTGGCCTTACCGAGCAGGGCGCAGCCAATGGCGGTAGCTGCTTGCTGCCGGCGGGCCCGGGCTTTGGAGCGAGCAGTGCCGAACTGGGGGCTGGAACCGTCGCGGCGACGGCGCACCCAGGTTCCCTTCCTGATCAGGCGGGCGTCCTGGGGGTTGGCGCGGCGGGCGGCCAGGATCACCCCATAGCCCTTCTTGTGTCAGGGCTGGGCACGGGAGCGGGCCTGGCCGGCGCTGGCAGCCGGCAACACCGTGGCGGTGGACCGGTTGCGCCAGAACACCAGATTCCAGGCCATCGCTCTACCGGCGGGATGGTCAGCGCCGTGGTGCAGGAGCCCTGGGGGTGGTGGCCTTGACCGCCTCTAGATACAGCTCGGCAGTGCTTAGCGTCTGCAGACTGGGAGCAGCGCTGTGGTCATGGCCCGCCTCTGCAACCGTGCCCGCATAAAGGCCACTGCGCTGCTGGAACAGGAAGCTGAATACCGGGTGGCGGCGTAGCTCCTCCATGTAGTCGCCATCGCACAGCGCCACCCCATCGGCGGTGAGGGGTTGGCCCTTGCCATCGACGGGAAGCAGCCGCTCACGGCCGTCCACCTCCCCCAGCTGGAAGTGGCCGCCGCACAGCGTCACGAAGGTGTCAAAGAACGTCCCCCGCTCGTCGCCACCCACACGGCCTTCCGCTTCTGAGAAGAGGCGCTCCAGCAGCCGCTCCTTGCGCAGGTTCTGCACCTGGGAGCGGGCCTCATCCCGTTCTTTTTCAACGCTGCGCACGCGGCGGATGTTGGTCTCATTGAGCTGGCGTTCACGGTCGCCCACCTGGCGCTCAAACTCCTCGCGCTTGCGTTCGGCGTCCTGCAGGCGGGCGTACTCGTCGGGGTTGATCTCCGAGAACCGCGACAGCTGGGCGCGGGCCTTGCGCAGCTCCTTTTCCAGCTGGTTGCTGCGGCGGCGTTCGGCGCGCAGGGGATCAGCAGTGCTGGAGGTGGCAGCGGGGGGATCGTCGTTGTCGCCGCTGCCGCTGGCACCAGGGTCCTGGGACAGGGAGAGATCGAGAGTGTCGTCGCCGGCAGAGCCGCCGTCAAGGCTGCTGGCCTCGTCGTCGTCCTCGTCGAGGGGGGTCGAGGTCTGCGGATGGTGGAGCAGTGGCACTGGCAGGGCCCTGGTTGGGCTGCTGCTGGTGCTGCTGGCGGTAGACCTGCCAGGTAGCGGCAGGAGCCAGGGGGGCTGGAGCAATGCCGCTGTTGGTGCGGCTGGATTGAGAAAGGAAGAAAGAGGGCATCACCCATCACGGCTGTGGTGCTGCGGGCGCCCCGTCCGGGCTGCGCTCGCTCTCCCTGTTGCCATGGGCCCAGGTGTCAGGCCGGAGGG
>Ga0208229_1000261_pt1 | contig 13853 bp, 6 predicted proteins | sample LakMenEpi22Aug11_FD_150725 | JGI IMG/M metagenome (GOLD analysis project Ga0208229, IMG submission 150725) | Freshwater microbial communities from Lake Mendota, WI - 22AUG2011 deep hole epilimnion (SPAdes) | ecosystem: Environmental > Aquatic > Freshwater > Lake > Epilimnion/Euphotic zone ... | reverse complement strand
ATCATTGATTCGCACTTCATTCAACGCGGACGTTTTGGACGGCTCACAGAGGCTGTAGCTAAGTTTCCGGATTTAATCGGCATCGGTTTAGCAGAAGATACGGGATTAATCATTCGTAACAACGACGAATTTCAGGTGATAGGATCAGGAATGGTCATTATTTTTGATGGTAGAAAATTAGAGCATAACAACGAAGCGATTCTCAAAGAGGGATGCGCAATGACCCTAACGAACATGGTTACTCACGTTCTCTCGAATGGCGACCGTTTTGAGATAAATACTCGAAAAATCAAGGTGCTTCCGATTGGATCGCCTTTTATTTAATCTCCGTAAATTGCGGCGTAACGGCTGCCATCGCTGTGCCGAAATCCGCGGTACATGCCTTCTGTGTTAAACGAAAAAGCAATGTTGCCATTTGAATTTACGGCGATAAGCCCACCGTCGCCCCCCAAGGCTAATAGCCTTTTTTTAATGACTTCGTCGCAAGCCGCCTGAAGGTCGAGTTGACAATGTTCGATGAGGCATGAAACGTCGTAGGCGACGGCTCCTCGAATGAAAAATTCCCCGCTTCCGGTGCATGAAATTGCGCATGTTTGATTGTTGGCATAAGTACCGCTTCCGATGATCGGGCTATCGCCAATGCGACCAAATTTTTTGTTGGTCATTCCGCCAGTTGATGTCGCAGCGGCAATGTTGCCATGCACATCGCATGCTACAGCGCCAACGGTGCCGAATTTTCGGTCGCTATCCGCATGATCTAGTTGGGTTTTATCGGTTCCTTTAATTCCTTGCCACTGATCGTAGCGGAACTGATCAAAAAAGTAGGAGGGAGGAAGGATTTCGTAGTTTCGTTGTGCTGCAAAGGCCATAGCCCCTGCTCCAGCGAGCAATACGTGACCGCTGTGTTCCATGACGTCCCGGGCCAATAAAATCGGGTTCTTAATTCCTGTGACCATGGCTACAGCGCCCGCCTGACGCGTTGACCCTTCCATGATGGAAGCATCCATTTCATGGGTTCCCTCGGCGGTAAAAACACTGCCCTTACCGGCGTTGAATAGAGGGCAATTTTCCAAAGATATTACGGCCTCCGCAACTGCTTCCGTTGCCGAAGCGCCCTTTTCCAGTATTGAATAACCCGCTTCTAAGGCAGCGTTGATGCCTTCTAAATAGGAGCTTTCTTTTTCAGGGGTCATCATACCACGGGTTAAGGTGCCTGCGCCGCCATGTATGGCTAGGGAGAATGGTCGCATTGGTGTTATTTTTGCCAAAGATAACCAAGAGGCAGTGGTTTTAAACCCAATCTTGTTAAAATTCTTGGTGATTTCCTTTTATTTCGTACTTTTGCAGCGTTGTAACGAAAGTCGTTGCCGCTACATAAAAATTATTGAAACAATATTGGCATGTATTTAGAAGCAGAAAAGAAAAAAGAGATCTTCAGCAAATTCGGGGGATCTGAGACCAACACAGGTTCTGTAGAAGGTCAAATCGCGTTATTCTCATACCGCATTAGTCATTTAACAGAGCACTTGAAGAAAAACCGTAAGGATTTTGGTACTCAAAGAGCCCTCCAGTTATTGGTTGGTAAACGAAGAAGCTTGTTGGATTATCTTAAACGAAAAGAAATTGAAAAATACCGTTCGTTGATTAAGGAGCTTGGGCTTCGTCGTTAATTCAACGGTTACAATTTTATGGAGAGGGGACGTTCGGCTAGTGTCGGGGTCCCTTTTTTTGTGCTGAAGATAAACGACAATAGGATAACATAAGGTTTTGAAATGTGTAACAGTTAATAATTAGTAAGTAAATAACAAATATGAATATAGGTTTAAAAAAAACCATCAATACGGGTGGTAAAGAAATCAGTGTAGAAACGGGCAAGTTGGCTAAACAAGCCGACGGTTCGGTAGTGGTTCGCATGGGCGATACCATGTTGTTGGCAACCGTAGTTGCCGCTCCAGAAGCAAAAGAGGGGGTAGATTTTCTTCCTCTTACGGTAGATTATCGCGAAAAATATGCTGCTGCAGGAAGGTTTCCGGGCGGATTTTTCCGCAGAGAGGCACGTCCATCGGAAAGCGAGATTTTGGTCATGCGCTTAGTAGATCGCGCACTTCGGCCCTTATTTCCGGACGACTACCATGCCGAGGTTCAGTTAATGATCCAGTTAATGTCGTACGACGGAGAAAACAATCCGGATGCACTTTGCGGTTTGGCCGCCTCAGCAGCCATTGCGGTGTCGAACATTCCGTTTAACGGACCGATGTCAGAAGTGCGTGTTGCCCGTGTAAACGGTCAGTACATTTTGAATCCTACAAAATCCGAGATGGAAGGTGCTGATTTGGACGTCATGATTGCAGGTACGGAAAAGGACATCAATATGTTGGAAGGTGAAATGCAAGAAATCTCCGAAGAGGACTTGGTGGAAGTGATTAAAATTGCCCACGAAGCGATTAAAGAGCAATGTGCTTTTCAAACGGCTCTCGGGGCTGAAATCGCTAGCTCTCACCCTAAAAGAACGTACAGCCACGAAGTGCACAATGAGGACGTAAAAGCCCGAGTGTACGAATTAGGAATGGAGAAATGCAAGGAAGTTGCTCGCATGGGCTTGGCCAATAAAGCAAAACGCACCGAATTATTCGATGCGATTAAAGCTGAAATCAAGGCTTCCTATTCTGAAGAAGAATTAGTGGAAGTTGGCAAATTTATCGGCGTGTATTTCTCGGAAGTAAAGAAGAAAGCCGTTCGATGGGTTATGTTGAACGAAAGAAAACGATTGGACGGACGTGGATTTGACGAAATTCGTCCCATTTGGTCCGAAATTGATTACTTGCCCAACGTGCACGGTTCTGCCGTTTTTACGCGAGGCGAAACGCAATCGCTTACAACCCTTACTCTTGGAGGTAAAATGGACGAGCAGATGATCGATGGCGCGACCTTCAAAGGAACGGAGAAATTCATGTTGCACTACAACTTTCCTCCGTTCTCTACGGGTGAGGCGAAGCCGCTTCGAGGAACTTCCCGTCGAGAAATTGGTCACGGTAACTTAGCCTTACGTGCCTTGAAGCCGGTACTTCCAAAAGATAACCCATACACAATCCGGATTGTTTCCGATATTCTTGAGTCAAACGGCTCTTCTTCGATGGCTACGGTCTGCGCTGGAACCTTGGCGTTGATGGACGGTGGAGTTAAAATTACTGCACCAGTATCCGGAATCGCAATGGGTCTTGTGGCGGACGAAGGTAAATTTGCGGTGTTGTCCGATATCCTAGGCGATGAAGATCATTTAGGGGATATGGATTTCAAGGTAACGGGAACGGCCAAAGGAATTACAGCTTGTCAAATGGACATTAAAGTCGATGGCTTGCCGTATGAAGTGCTCATTCAAGCGCTACACCAGGCGAAAGCGGGTCGTTTACATATTTTGAATAAGATTACCGAAACCATCGCTGAGCCGCGCAGCAATTATAAGGATTCAACGCCTCGAATTGAAGCATTGTTGATTCCAAACGAAATGATTGGTGCAGTGATCGGACCTGGTGGTAAAATCATCCAAGGACTTCAGAAAGAAACCGGTACAACCATTACCATTGAGGAATTACCGAACGGTGAGGGATCGGTTCAAATCCTTTCCAATGACGGACCAAGCATGGAAGAAGCATTGCGACGAGTTCGGATGATAGCTTTCCCACCGCAAGTGGAAGAAGGTGCTACCTACGAGGGAAAAATTAAGTCCATTAAAGAGTTCGGTTGTTTCGTGGAAATCATTCCGGGAACAGACGGATTAATTCATATTTCCGAGTTTTCCTGGGAAAAAGTGAATAAAATGGAGGATGTTTGCAAAGAGGGTGAGGTACTTTCCTTTAAGGTGGTTGGTAAAGATCCAAAAACCAAAAAATGGAAATTGTCCCGTAAGGTTTTATTACCGAAACCGGAAATGAACTAAGCATAAAATAGGGGAGAAATTATCCCCTATTTTTTTTAAAAAAACTTCGCTTCTTTGACTTAGAGAAATTAACTTTGCACTATAATTTAAACCCATGAGAAATTTACTTCTACTCTTGTGTTCTGCGCTTGTTGGAACCTCGTTTTCCCAAGCTTGGGAGCCATTTAATTACCTTGGAGCGGTGAACGCCAACGGTTGGACTACCCACTCAGGTGCCACTCCAGGTCAGCTTCAAACCATTAATACAGCCTCGAACAGCGGTAACAGTTTAGCCTTTGCTAATTTGGAAGCCTCGGTGGGTAACCGTGTTCAACTCGTAGCCGGAAATACGGAGGACGTGAACAAGCCGGTTTCCAATTTAAGCGGAAGCGGTTATTTTTCCTTCCTTTTAAACGTACCGAATACCACCGGTCTTCATATCAATGCCAATGCAGGAGATTATTTTACGGGTTTTGGTGCAACCGCAGGTATTTCCGTGACATCCTTGGGAGCACGCGTTTTTATCAAGGCAGGTGCCACACCCAATACCTTTGTTCTCGGTTTAGTGAACAACAGCGGAGGGGCTTCGGCTACGACGTGGAATCCAACAGAATATCCCTGTGGAACGACGGTTTTTGTTGTGGTTAAATTGGTGAATTCTGTCAGTCCTGTGGCGGCTTCCATGTGGATTAATCCCACGCCCGGCACTGCTGAGCCCGTCGCTACCCTTACGAATTCCTCTGGTACCAATGCTATTGCAGCTTTGGCATCGGTTTACCTTCGTCAAGGGGGTACGGCAGCGGCAGGTACAGGGTCATTGGAAATAGACGAAATACGTGCCGGTTCAACTTGGGCTTCAGTAACACCTTGTGCAACTCCCACGACGTATTATCAAGACTTAGATGGCGATACTTTTGGAGATCCAAATACTGCAACCGCGTCGTGTTTGCCCTTGCCTGGATTAGTTTTAAACAACCAAGACTGCAACGACAACAATGCTGCCATCAATCCAAACACCGTTTGGTATGCGGATGCTGACGGCGATGGATTTGGGAATCCTACGGTTTCGCAAACCGTGTGCCTTGCGCCTCAAGGATACGTCTCGAATAATACAGATTGCGACGATAACAATCCTGCGGCGAATGCCGTTACAACATGGTATTTGGATGGAGACGGGGACGGCTACGGTCATTTCACGACTTCCGTACAGAATTGCGGTCAGCCTGCAGGTTATGTTTCCAACAATACTGATTGCAACGATGCTGTTGCGGCAATCAACCCCGCTGCTGTGGAGGTATACAACGGCATTGATGACAATTGCAACAATACGGTTGATGAAGGTTTTACCCCGGTTAATTATTATTTGGACAACGACGGTGACGGAGTGGGTGGGAACACCTTTGTCGTAGGGATCTCCTCACCAGGTCCGAACTACGTGTTAATCACTGGAGACTGCAACGACAACAATCCAGCCATGTTTCCCGGAAACAATGAAGTGTGCGATAACTTGGACAACAATTGTAACGCCTCCATTGATGAAGGTTTAATCTTTCTTACCTATTTCCAGGACAATGACGGCGACAACTTCGGAAACGTGGCGGTAACGCTTTCTGCTTGTTCCGCTCCTCAAGGCTACGTGTTGGATAGTACCGATTGCAACGACCAAAACCCGGCAATTAATCCTTCCGCGATCGATATTCCCGGGAACGGTATTGATGAGAATTGCAACGGTATAGATGCACCCCTTGTTGCAGCGCAACTTGGTCTTTATGAGTTTACTCAAGCTTCAGGTTGTCCAGTACTTGCCAATACAGTAACGACCCAACCTGCCAACGCTTCCTTCTCGGTGTATTCCAATCAAGGAGGTACGTGTGTTGCGGCGGCGAACGTCTTTAACAACAACACTTGGAATACCGGTTCTAGCGTGGATACGAGCAACTATAACCAGTTTTCTATTGTTCCAGATTCATGTTTCGGGCTTACATTGACGGCCTTGACTTTCACGCACAAAGTGAGCAACGTCAACACGATTCCAGTTTGGCATCTTCGTTCCAGTTTGGATAATTTTTCGGCAGATGTAGCCTTTGATACCATTACTACCAATGCAATTTTAAACGATACCGTTCAACTCGGAGCAAGTTTTCAAAATATCGGTGCCGTAACCTTTAGATTTTACATAACGGGAATATCAACACCGAATGCAACTTGGCGAAATGATAACGTCAGCGTTTGGGGCTTTGTGAACGCGGTTCAGCCTCAAACATATTATGCGGACAACGATGGCGACGGATACGGTGATGCGGGTAATACGGTAGTGGCATGTTCTGCGCCGCAAGGTTACACCAACGACAATACGGACTGCGACGATAATAACGCTCAGATTAATCCCACTACCATATGGTTCATCGACGCCGATCAAGACGGTTATGGAGATCCAAACAGCTTCACTACGTCTTGTTTAACTCCCCCGGGAACGGTCTTGAACGGTGACGATTGCGATGATACAAATCCGCAGTTGGCTTTATTGGATATGTACTATGTTGACGCGGATGGTGATGGATATGGGGACGACGCAACCGGGGTTGAAACATGTGCGCAACCCGCTAACACGGTTTTAATAGGGGGCGATTGCGATGATATGAACGACCAGATTTATCCGGGAGCTGTCGAAATTTGCGACGGCGAAGATAACAACTGCGACGGCAACTTGGATGAAGGTCTTCCTACCATTCTCTATTATGAAGATGCCGACAATGATGGATATGGTTCAGAGGTAACGACTGAGACGTGCGATTCATTAGGTGTTGGATACACCCTCGTGCCGGGAGATTGCGACGATCAAAACGATGCGGTATATCCGGGTGCTACCGAAGTTATCGACAACGGCATCGATGAAAATTGCGATGGAATGGATAACTATGTAGGATTGGCAGAGGGCTTGACTTGGGGGGTTACGCTTGCACCGAATCCTTCCGAAGGTGAGGTGAAAATAGTAACTTCTATTGAGGGATCATTCGACCTAGTTGTGAGGGACATTACCGGAAAAACCATCGTTCAATTACGAGATTTAAGCAACGGATTTGTAATGAATACCCGCGCTTGGGCGCCTGGTACTTACCTTGTTTCCATAGCGCAAAACAACCAGCAGTTCATTGCACCGTTGATGGTGAAATAATCGATGCTGTATCGTATGTTAAAGCCGTCTTAGGACGGCTTTTTTTATAGAAAACCGTTCTATTTAACTACCTTTACTTTTCTGAAAATGGACGTATGAAACGACTTGTACTATTGTTAGGCGTAGCCCTTTGCCAGTGCTCCCTGTTTGCGCAATACTGGCAGCAGCGTGTTGATTATCGCATAGATGTGACCTTAGACGACCAAACGCATCGTTTGCATGCAAAGATGGCTATGGATTATACGAATAATTCCCCTCACACGCTTGACAGCCTATACCTGCACGTATGGCCCAACGCCTACAAAAATGGAAAAACAGCTTTAGCTCGGCAATTAGAATCCGAAGGCACCAAAATCGGGTTGATGGACACCGCCGATTTAGGGTACATTTCGCACTTGGATTTTAACGTAAATGGAAAGACCGTTTCTTGGAGTTACGATCCAAAGAACATCGATATCGTTTGGATAAAATTGAACGAGCCCCTAAAGCCCGGGAAATCGCTTAGCTTAACTACTCCGTTCACTGTTAAAATTCCTTCCGGATCCATATCCCGTTTGGGTCATATTGGTCAATCGTATCAGATTACCCAATGGTATCCGAAACCTGCCGTTTTCGACCGCAAAGGATGGCATGCGATGCCTTATTTGAATCAAGGAGAATTTTATTCCGAATTCGGTTCCTTCGACGTTTCGATCACGGTGCCTAAAAACTATGTTGTGGGGGCTACAGGAGAACGCCAAAGCTTCGAGGATGCAGCATTCATGGATTCCCTTGCTTCGGCTACAGAAAAGAACCTAACTTCCATTATTGCCTTGCCGCCCGGGGCCCTCAGGGATTCTTTTCCAGCATCCTCCAAGGAATGGAAAACCGTGCGCTTTACCCAGGACAATGTGCATGATTTTGCATGGTTTACCGATAAGCGCTACCAGGTGCTGAAGGGCTCGGTGAAGCTTCCACATTCCGGAAGAACCGTAACATCTTGGGCCTTATTTACCCCGGCAAACGCCTTGCTCTGGAAAAATTCCATCGAATACATCAACGATGGAACCTTCTATTACTCGCAATGGAACGGTGATTATCCGTACACCAATGTAACTGCGGTAGATGGGACAATCAGTGCGGGTGGAGGCATGGAATATCCCATGATTACCGTTATTGGAAATTCAAGTACGGCGCGTGAATTGGAAGTAGTAATTGTTCACGAAGTCGGGCATAACTGGTTTTATGGCATTTTAGGTTCCAACGAGCGAGAACACGGTTGGATGGACGAAGGAATGAACACAGCCAACGAAATGCGCTATGTTGCCACAAAATATCCTGACAATCAAGATTTTTCGGACATGCTGGCTGGAGGAAGGCTCCATTTCAACGATTTGAGCCACCACGATTTAGGTGATGTAATGTACCGTTTACTTGCGGTAATTAGTGCCGACCAACCGATACAAACCCATTCGGCATCGTTCAGTTCTGCGAATTATGGTGCCATTATGTACCAAAAAACGGGCTTAGTTTTTCATTATTTGCGCAGTTACCTGGGCGATAAACTCTACGATCAATGCATGCAGCGTTATTACGATTTGTACCAGTTCAAGCATCCCTATCCAGAGGACATGCAAGAAGTGGTTGAAAGCATTTCCGGTAGAAAGCTCGATTGGCTTTTTCAGGATTTAATTCAAACCACCAAGGTGGTCGATTATCGATTGGTGCGCGCAAAATACCTGAGTGCAATGAACACCTACTCGGTGACAGTGAAACGCAACGGTGCCGTGAAAGGACCCATTCAAGTGGCAGCTTTGGATAAGTCGGGTAAGGTGTTGGAGAGCCAATGGACCGATCCAAAGCAAAAACGCAGTACCCTGCTGTTTCAGGGCGATAAAGAACTTGCACATTTTGCGATCGACCCCACGAAACAAATTCCTGAAATCAACCGATCGAATAACCGGATCAATCCAAATAAGTTCCTCTTCAAGAAGTGCGAACCGTTGGCAGTTGAATTCATGATCGGTGACCACGAACCGAATAAAACCAACCTTTTCTGGACTCCTATGATGGCTTTCAACCGTTCTGATCGGTTCATGATTGGAGCAGCCTTCCATAATTTTGGTGTACCCTTCAAACCAGTCCAGTTTTTGGTCGCTCCTATGTATTCTGTCGGAAGAAATACCCTTGGGGGAGTGGCAGAATTCAGTAAAACCTGTTTCCCGGCAAGAGGACCGAAGTCAGTAAAAGCAGGTTTGAGCGTGAAATCGTTTGGTATACAGGACGATCCAAAAGGTACGGTGCAGTCGTATTTCCTGGCCATCACACCTTATCTAAACTTGAACCTTGTACCGGATCGAACTCCAAAAGGGTTTTCACATGATCTTACGTTCAAATGGCTTTGGCGACGAGATGTATTGCCCATCGATGATTACACGGTTGAAAATGGATTAAAGGTCAACCAAACGCTTCGCTGGAGTAAAAGACGTATATCCCATGAAAGCCAACTGCAATTCGAAGGAGTGTTGGGTTATTCGGATGTATTTTTCGACGTAGCGAGCTTCGCACGTGTTTCAACCGCCCAATCTATGACCCTTACGTATTTGGACCGTAAGATGACCCGAAAATTGAATTTACGATTCTACGGAGGGTATAATTTAGCCTACAATCCGGGAACAAGTTCTTACCAAAGTATGGGACGTTATTCGATTTCGATGTTCGGTGCTGCGGGTTACCAAGATATATTTGCCGAGAACTATTATTTCAACCGCGGATCGTTCAACGGGGCGCAATACGCGAACGACATGGGCGGATTTCGAACGGCAAGTAACACGCTTAAAATGTCCAATTATTGGGCGTCCTCAGTGAACGCAACCCTGCAATTGCCCTTAAAGCCCAATGTTTTTGTGGCATTCGCGGATTTTGGGATTTACGACGACGGCATGAAAGCAGCAACGATCTACAATGCTGGACTCGGAATTAACTTAGCAGATATTGTAGGAATTTATTTTCCATTGGTACAGTCTTCGAATATGGGGAATTTGTACCAGAATTATGCATCAAGCATTCGACTAACCTTGAGATTTAACCCATTTAATTTACCATTTAAGGTAGCAAGTTTAGTAAATCGTTAGTTTTGTGATAAATACATCTTATGAACGAAGAACAAAAAGTTCCTTTTAACCGTGTTTTTTGGCCCGCACTTGTGGCCATTGTAATAGCTTTATTTCTCGGGATGGTATTCTTTTTACTGGTCATTGGTGGAATAATTGGCTCATTTGCCAGTTTTGGCCCTGAACCGTATTCTGTAGCGAGCGGTTCGGTTTTGAAAATGACGCTGAGCGGTACTATCCAAGAAAAAAGCAATTCGGAGTTTAACCCGTCCAGTTTTTCCCTGGATGAATCCCTTGGTTTACCGGACATTTTGTTCGCAATTGATAAAGCCAAATCGGACGACAAAATCAAAGGAATATACGTGGACATAGACGAGATCACTTGCGGGGTTTCCACCATGCGTTCCATCCGAAAGGCCTTGGAGGATTTCCGAAAGGATTCAAAAAAGTTCGTAGTAGCCTATTTCCAAGGGGAATCGGTTTCGCAAAAGGAGTATTACATTGGATCGGTAGCGAATGAATGCTATGCTTTCCCTACCTCGTCCTTTTATTTAACCGGTTTGGGTTCTGAGGCCATGTTTTTTAAAAAGCTGCTGGATAAATTAGAAGTTGAAGTTCAAGTGGTTCGTGGCGAAAACAATGACTTTAAGAGCGCGGTAGAACCTTTTTTCTTAACGAAGTTGAGCGATTCTGCTCGGCTTCAAAACCAACGATTGATGGATGGAATTTGGGGAGAATTATCCATGGATATAGCAAAAAGCCGCCGGATTTCGGTGGATAGCATGAATCTGTGGATCAATGAAATGACCGTTACGAATGCAGTACAGGCACGGGATAAAAAGATGGTCGATGCGGTCCTTTACCAAGATGAGGTCCTGCAAAAAATTGCTACCAAGGTTTCAGAATCAGACTATAACGATATCGAATGGGCTGCATTTGAAGATTACGCCAAGAATAAATTCTACGAAAGTCAAATCCTCATACAAGCTCAATCACCTGCTGTTGCAGTGATCGTTGGAGAAGGGGAGGTGTCCGTAGATGGCGAAGAACTGAGCAGTGCAAAAATCTGTAAACTGTTCCGCAAAGTAAGGACGGATGATGACATTAAAGCCGTAGTATTCAGGATTAACAGTCCAGGAGGAAGCGCTCTTGCAAGCGAGGAAATTTGGCGTGAAGTGAAGCTCACCCAGGAAAAAAAGAAGGTTTTCATCTCCATGGGGGACGTTGCCGCCTCTGGCGGATATTACATTGCAACACCAGCGGAACGAATTTTTGCGGAGCCCACGACCATAACGGGATCCATTGGTGTGTTTGGTATGATTCCGTATACAGGAAAAATGTTGGAAAATAAATTGGGCATCACGTTCGATCGTGTACAAACCCATCAGCATTCGGTGATCTCCATGAACCGAAAATTAACCAAGGAGGAATTGGCGAAGGTTCAAGAAGAAGTCAATGCCATATATCTTCAGTTTTTACAGAGGGTAGCGGATGGACGAAAGCTCACTACCGAAAGGGTAAATCAATTGGCCCGTGGACGGGTATGGACCGGAAGCGATGCTTTGAGCATTGGTCTTGTAGATCAATTAGCAACCTTGCCAGAGGTCATTGAATTTGCGAAAAAATCCATTAAATCCGAAGATGCGGATGTAATCTATTATCCCCTCATTAAAGAGGATAAGTTCGGTTCATGGATTAAGTTGTTGGAAGAGGAAAATGACGAAGAGGAATATGTAAAAATCAACCGAAATCGCTTACCAGATGCCTTGTTGGATTCTTATCAGCAGCTTCAAAAGTTAGAACATAAAATGGGAATTCAAATGCGGATGCCCTATGATTTGAACATTCGTTTTTAAAAACTGGAAAGCCTTTTCAGATGCTGAAGATCTCGGAAAGCTAACAACTATAATCTTTTCAAAGTTGAGTGCTTACCAAATTAACTAAATTAAAAAGGCATTCATTCGAATGCCTTTTTAATCATCATGTTGTAAACGTTCCGTTTTCCTAAGATTCTCTATTTAACCAAATGCTTTAGGATTGTTTTGTTACCAGCATCATCTGCTAACTCAATCATGTAGACTCCTGGGATGGTTACATCATGAATCATGATGATATTATCACCCACTGCAAGATCAACGGCTTTCTGAAGAACTATTTTTCCGTTCAGGTCACGAATGCGAATAATCCCTGATCCCGAGGTAGAAAATTGCCTCCAAAGGATAGAAAGCGAAGACTCGCTTGGATTGGGATAACTGTTGAAATCTTCTTGATCTAGGGCACAATGATTCATTAAAGTGCTCAACCATTCTTCCGTTCCATCCAGGTCAATTTGTGAGAGTCGATAGTAGTTGCTTCGATGTTGAGAAATGTCCGAGTAGCTGTACCATTGGGTCATTGTACTATTTCCAACGGATGCTATATGACCGAGTATTATCCAATCCAAGCCAGAGCTTGATTTTTCAAGCTTGAAATATTGATTGTTATGTTCGGACTCCGTCGACCATTGAATTAGAACGTTGTCATCGCCGCATTCCAGAGTCATACCACCAAATTCAACAGGCAACGCCTGGTTGTTTGAGGTACCTATATTAAACCAACTAAATCCTTGCGCTGAAGTACTGTTAATCAGAAACGATTGCGCATTTGCACCTTGATTTATGGCAGTGTGAGAACTGCAAGGCTGCCATGCAATATGGTGTTGTGCTGCCGTATTCGATCCAGGGCTTTTAATGATTCTGCAAATTTGAGGGGATTGCATTCCGTTGAGGTTGTTCGCGAATAGGGTAAGTCCATAACTGGATTGGTTGATGGATGATGTGTAGTCACTGTTGGTAGGAATCACATTCCAGTAACCGTCCGATGAATAGTTTTGAACCAACGCATTCGAAGCATAAAAGGGAAGTCCATTGTACAGTACGGAGCCGTTGGATATAGGAACGCCTGCAATGTATTCAACCGTTAAATATTGATTCACGCCTGGTGAACTGCTGAAATTCAATTCGGCATATCGGTTAAATCCAGCCGTGCCCACTGGGAAAATCCCGCCACCAGCAGCGGTTGGAGCATTCGCAAAATACCTTCTAAACGGCCCAACAATGGTTCCTGTGTTCCATGATAGCCTTCCGGGTGAGGCACTGTTGAGTCCTAAGGTTAAGAGGTTGTTAGCAGTAGTGTAAATGTTGCCTTGCGTCATGTATAAAGAATCGGACACCGTAACCGGAATTTGTAGGGTTAAGGTGGCACCAGCCAATTTATTTACGCGCATTTTGGCAAATTGAACCGCTCCAATTCCGCTAATCGTGGCTGAGGTTGGTCCATAAAAGTTCATAAGTCCACCGTTTGAAATTAAACTGCCATTTTTTACGAAATTGGAATACAGCAAAAGACTGCCTCCAGATTGCGTAAGTTGGGATCCAGGCTCCAATACTAAGCTATTTACATTTACAACTCCGGACGATAAGATAGGCTGGGTCAAAATACATCCGGTGTTTGCAGGTATTATCGTATTGGCTGTACTGCCAGGCAACGCGGCTGCAGGAACTAAGCTTGATCCATTGTAGGAATACCAATTGCTAAGGGTTCCCCAGTTGTTAGAACTTTGTCCATTCCATACATAAGAATTTGCTGTTAATGCGGTCAAGACATTCACAGAAGCAGGGGAGAGGGTGAT
>Ga0208229_1000260_pt1 | contig 13858 bp, 15 predicted proteins | sample LakMenEpi22Aug11_FD_150725 | JGI IMG/M metagenome (GOLD analysis project Ga0208229, IMG submission 150725) | Freshwater microbial communities from Lake Mendota, WI - 22AUG2011 deep hole epilimnion (SPAdes) | ecosystem: Environmental > Aquatic > Freshwater > Lake > Epilimnion/Euphotic zone ... | reverse complement strand
GCAGCCATTCGCTCAGTGCCCACAGGCCGGCGAACAACAACACATCGCGTGCCGTGCCCTTGCGCCAGCGCAGGAACAGGCCGCCTGCCAGGGTGGGGAACAGGGCCAGATAGAGGCAGAACAGCAGCGTCGACGCGGCGGCGGCGGGCGGCGCCATGCCGCCGAATTGCGACAGGCTGACGTAGACCCACGATACGCCGAACAGGAAGCAGCCGGCGCCCCAAGCAAGGCCGATGCCCATGCCCTCGCGCACGGTGGAGGCCTTGCGCCAGAGCAGGAACAGCCCTGCCAGGGCAAAAGTCGGCGCTGGCCAGACGGCGAAATACCTGTCGAACGGCGCGAAACCGAGGACGCAGAACGCGCCCAGAACAAACGCGGCCGCCGCGGTACGCAAGGGAACAGCAGCCTGCCGCTGCGTCATTCGCCGGCAGCGAGAGGCGGTGACAGCGGCAGATCCTTCTGCGGATCGACCAGCAGGGTGTGCACGCGGCGGCTGTCGGCGCGCAGGACCTGCATCCTCAGGCCGCCGATGCTGAGTACCTCGTTGCGTTTCGGCAGGCGGCCGAGGTGATGGATGATCAGGCCGCCGACGGTATCGAAATCCTCGTCGGGGAACCGGGTGGCAAAGGCGGCGTTGAAATCGGCGATTTCCGTGAGTGCCTTGACCCGATAGCGACCGGTGTTGTCCTTGACGATGTTGTCGGCGGTTTCGTCGAAATCGTATTCGTCTTCGATATCGCCGACGATCTGTTCCAGCACGTCTTCGATGGTGACCAGGCCGGCGACGCCGCCGTATTCGTCGACCACGATCGCCATGTGGTTGCGCGAGGCGCGGAATTCGCGCAGCAGCACGTTGAGACGCTTCGATTCGGGAATGAAGATCGCCGGTCGCAAGGTGTCCCTCAGGTCGAATTCCTTGCCGGCAAAATAGCGCAGCAAATCCTTGGCCAGCAGGATGCCGAGCACGTCGTCCTTGCTTTCGCCGATGGCGGGAAAGCGCGAGTGCGCGGTTTCGAGCACGACCTCGACGATCTTTTCGGGCGTGTCGTTGATATCGACCACGTCCATCTGCGCGCGCGGCACCATGATGTCGCGCACCGCCATGTCGGCGACGGAAAGCGCGCCTTCGATGATGGACAGCGCGTCGGCGTCCATCAGGTGGCGCTCGAAGGCGCCGTGGAGCAATTCAAGGAGTTGTTCGCGGTCTTCGGGTTCGCGCAGCAGGAGCGCGGAAAGACGTTCGATCAGGCCGGGTCTACTGGAAGGGTCCATGTTCAATACGGATCGGGGAAGCCGAGGGCTTGCAGGATTTCCCGTTCTTTTGTCTCCATGCGTTCGGCGTCATCCTTGCCGGTCTCGTGGTCGTAGCCCTGCAAATGCAGCATACCATGCACCACCATGTGGGCGAAGTGGGCTTCCGGCGACTTGCCTTGTTCCTTCGCTTCGCGCTCGACGACGGGCAGGCACAGCACCAGGTCGCCGCTGATTTGCGCGCCGGATTCGTAGGGAAAGGACAGCACATTGGTGGCGTAGTCCTTGCCGCGATAGTCGCGGTTGAGGTTTTGCCCCTCGTCCGTGTCGACGAAGCGTACCGTTACCTCGGCCGGTCTGGCGCAGGCCGCGCGCACCCAGCGCCGAACCTGCGGACGCGTCGGCGCCGTGGCGGTGCCGCCCGGATACTGAATTGAGAGGCTCAATTCAGGCAGGCGGGGCCGCGCTGTTTTTTTCATAGGCATCGACAATGCGCGCCACGAGGGGGTGGCGCACCACGTCCGAAGCGTCGAAATCGGTGAAGGCCAGGCCGCGCACGTCGGCCAGGATGCGTCGCGCCTCGACCAGGCCGGATTTCTGGCCGCGCGGCAGGTCGATCTGCGTCACGTCGCCGGTGACCACGGCCTTGGCGCCGATGCCGATGCGGGTGAGGAACATTTTCATCTGCTCCGGCGTGGTGTTCTGCGCCTCGTCGAGGATGATGAAGGCGTGGTTCAGCGTGCGTCCGCGCATGTAGGCCAGCGGCGCGATCTCGATGTTCTGCTTCTCGAACAGCTTGGCGACTTTTTCGAAGCCCATCAGGTCGTACAGCGCGTCGTAGAGCGGGCGCAGGTAGGGATCGATTTTCTGCGCCAGATCGCCGGGCAGGAAGCCGAGCCGTTCGCCGGCTTCGACCGCGGGCCGGGTGAGGACGATGCGGCTGACCTGGTCGCGCTCGAAGGCGTCGATGGCCGAGGCCACCGCGAGGTAGGTCTTGCCGGTGCCGGCCGGGCCGATGCCGAAAGTGATGTCGTGCTCCTGGATGTTGCGCAGGTAGTTCACCTGATGCGGCGTGCGGCCGTGCAGGTCGGCCTTCTTCGTCAGCAGTCCGGCATTCGGCGGCGTGGGCGAATGCGGCAAACCCGCATCCCGGTTGCGCGTGATTTCGATCAGGCCGAGCTGGAGTTCGTCAACGGACAGGGGCTCGCCCGCATTTTCATAAAAATGCTGCAAGGCCCTGGCCGCCAGCCGCGACTGCGCCAGCTCGCCGTTGATCTTGCAATGCTGGCCGCGACGGCTGATGGTGACATCGAAAGCCGCCTCGATCTGGCGCAGGTTCTCGTCGAGCGCGCCGCAAAGGTTCTGCAGGCGCGCGTTGTCGAGCGGCTGCAGGGCGAGATTCAGGGCGCGGGTCGTGGCCATGTGCGGATGGGCTGACTATTCCCGGGTGACGACTTCGCCGCGCAGGCTGTGAGGCAGCGCGGCGGTGATGGTGACATCGATGAAGCGGCCGATCAGGCGCTCGCTGCCGGCGAAATTCACGACGCGGTTGTTGTCGGTGCGTCCTGCCAGTTCGCTGGCATCCTTTCGCGCGTGGCCTTCGACCAGGACACGCTGGACGGTGCCGACCATCGCCTGGCTGATCTTCAAGGCCTGTGCTTCGATGGTCTTCTGCAAGCGCATCAGCCGCCGGATTTTCACTTCCTGCGGCGTGTCGTCCGCCATCTCGGCGGCCGGTGTGCCGGGGCGCGGGCTGTAGACGAAGGAGAAGCTGTTGTCGAAATTCAGTTCCTCGACCAGGCGCATGGTTTTTTCGAAGTCCTCCTCGGATTCGCCCGGAAAGCCGATGATGAAGTCGGAGGACAGCGAGAGATCGGGCCGCGCCGCCTTGAGCTTCTTCACCAGCGACTTGAATTCGAGTACCGAATAGCCGCGCTTCATCGCCGCCAGGATCCGGTCCGAGCCGGACTGCACCGGCAGGTGCAGGTGCGAGACCAGTTTCGGCGTGCTGCGGTAGGTGTCGATCAACCGTTGCGTCATCTCCCGCGGGTGCGAGGTGGTGTAGCGGATGCGTTCGATGCCCTCCATGGCGGCGATGGTTTCGATCAGGAAGGCGAGGTCCGCTGTTTCGTCACTGGTATCGCCATCCTCCATGCCGCCCCGATAGGCGTTGACGTTCTGGCCCAGCAGCGTGACCTCGCGCACGCCAAGCTCGACCAGGCCGGCGATTTCCGCCAGCACGTCGGCCAGCGGCCGCGAGACCTCCTCGCCGCGGGTGTAGGGCACGACGCAGAAGCTGCAATACTTCGAGCAGCCTTCCATGATGGAGACGAAGGCCGAGGTCCCGGTGACGCTGGCCGGCGGCAGGGCGTCGAACTTTTCGATTTCGGGGAAGGAGATGTCGACCTGCGCCCGGCCGCTTGCGCGGCGCGCGGCGATCATTTGCGGCAGGCGGTGCAGGGTCTGCGGGCCGAATACCAGATCGACGTAGGGCGCCCGGGCGACGATGGCCTCGCCCTCCTGGCTGGCGACGCAACCGCCGACGCCGATGACGAGATTCGGATTGATCTGCTTCAGGTGCCTGACCCGGCCGAGGTCGTGGAACACCTTCTCCTGTGCTTTCTCACGCACCGAGCAGGTGTTGAACAGGATGATGTCGGCTTCCTCGGGATTTTCCGTCTTGACGACGCCGTCGCTGCCGGCCAGCACGTCGGCCATCTTGTCGGAGTCGTATTCGTTCATCTGGCAGCCGAAGGTGCGGATGAACACTTTCTTTGCCATCGTCGATTGCGCAAGAAATTGGGGAAGAAGGCGAATTATAGAGCAGCGCCGAACAGCGCATCGGCCGCCTGTTTGCTACCATCGCGGCCATGCAACCCGCAGTCGTTCTTCTTTCCGGCGGACTCGATTCCGCCACGGTGCTGGCCCTGGCGCGCGAGCAGGGCTTCGCCTGCCACTGCCTGTCGCTCGATTACGGCCAGCGCCATGGCGCCGAACTGCAGGCCGCGGCGCGTGTGGCTGCGGCATTGGGGGCCGCCGCCCATCGCGTGCTGAAACTCGATCTCGGGCAACTGGGCGGCTCGGCGCTGACGGACAGTTCAATTGCGGTCCCGACTACGGGGGTGCAGCCCGGCATCCCGGTCACTTACGTACCGGCGCGCAACACCATCATGCTGGCCCTGGCCCTGGCCTGGGCCGAAGTGCTCGGCGCGCAGGACATCTTCGTCGGCGTCAACGCCGTTGATTATTCCGGCTATCCGGATTGCCGGCCGGAGTTCATTCGCGCCTTCGAGACGCTCGCCAACCTCGCGACCAAAGCCGCAGTCGAAGGCCGGTCGCTCCAGGTGCACGCGCCGCTGATCGACATGAGCAAGGCGCAGATCATCATGCAAGGCGGCCGGCTGGGAATTGATTACGGACTCACGGTGTCCTGCTATCAGGCAGACGCGGAAGGCCGTGCCTGCGGCGTCTGCGACTCATGCCGATTGCGCAGCCAGGGATTTTCCGACGCTGGCCTGAAGGACCCGACCCGTTACGCCGGCGGCAATTGATTGCCATTATTTGCGGCCAAAGAAGACTGATTCGACGCCCCATCCATTCTTTTAGAATGGCCTGTTGTTCAAGGGGTCAGCTGCGCCCCGGATTTGGGAGATATTCATGGAATTCACTATTCATCTTCAGATTCTGGGCATTATTTTCGTTACCGGCATGATCATGGGCGCGGTGGCCAACAAGACCAACTTCTGCACCATGGGCGCCGTGTCCGACTGGGTGAATATGGGCGATACCGGACGTCTGCGTGCATGGCTGCTGGCCATCGCGGTCGCCACGCTCGGCGTCGTGGTGCTCGAAGCGTCCGGCAAGGCGGTGATCGGTACCAGCACCTTCCCGCCCTACCGCACGCCCAACCTGGCGTGGCTGCGCTACGTCATGGGTGGCCTCATGTTCGGTATCGGCATGACCCTGGCGTCGGGCTGCGGCAACAAGACATTGGTTCGCATCGGCGGCGGCAACCTGAAATCCCTGGTGGTGCTGGCAATCGCCTCGGCCTGCGCCTATGCGATGCTGTGGACCGACTTCTACGACACGGTGTTCGGCAAGCTGGTGTCCGCGACCACCATCAACCTGGCGGCGGCTGGCAAGGCCAGCCAGGCTATGGGCGATCTCAGCGGGCTGGGCAACACAAGCGTGGGGCTGGTCCTTGCCCTGGCGTTGTTCGGGTTCGCCTTCTCTTCGCGCGATTTCCGCGGCAGTTTCGACCACATTCTCGGCGGCGTGGTGATCGGCATTGCCGTCATCGTCGGCTGGTACGTCACCGGCAGCTCGATGGGCGTGGCTTGGAAGGAATTTGCCGACTTCGCCGACGTCAAGCCATTGCGGGTGGAAACGCAGTCCTTCACCTTCATCAGCCCGATGGGCGATCTCGCCCGTTATGTGATGAACCCGGCCGACACGTCGCTGATCAATTTCGGCATCATGGCGCTGGTCGGCGTGATCGTCGGCTCCTTCCTCTACGCCGTGATTACCCACAATTTCCGGGTGGAGTGGTTCGTCAATCGTGGCGATTTCCTCAATCACGCCGTCGGCGCCGTGCTGATGGGCATCGGTGGCGTGCTGTCGATGGGGTGCACCGTGGGGCAGGCGATTACCGGGGTGTCGACGCTGGCCCTCGGGTCGGTGCTCACTCTGGTGTCGATCGTAGCTGGCGCCGCCGGGATGATGAAGTACCAGTACTGGCGAATGATGCAGGAAGCCGGATAATCGCTTTGGCCCGGTCAGGCCCGCTGGCGTTCGGCAAATAAACGACGACAAATCCCATTTGACACGGACTTCGGCGATTGGTTAGAATGCTCGGCTTTCCGAGAAGCGCATGGGCTGATTTCAGCCATTGCAGCGCAGGCCGGGTCATCGAAGCACGCAAGGAACAAGAGAATGAAAACATTTTCCGCCAAGCCGCAAGAAGTCCAGCACGACTGGGTTGTCGTCGATGCGACGGACAAGGTGCTCGGCCGTCTGGCTGCCACGATCGCACACCGGCTGCGGGGCAAGCACAAGGCCATCTACACGCCGCACGTCGATACCGGCGACTACATCGTCGTGGTGAACGTCGATAAGCTGCGCGTCACCGGCAACAAGGCCGAGGACAAGAAATACTACAGCCACACCGGTTACCCGGGCGGCATCAACGAAACCAACTTCACCAAGCTGCAGCAGCGCTTTCCCGGCCGCATCCTGGAAAAGGCCGTCAAGGGCATGCTGCCCAAGGGCCCGCTTGGCTACGCCATGCTGAAGAAAATGAAGTGCTACGCCGGTGCTGCCCATCCGCACGCCGCCCAGCAGCCGAAGACGCTGGAAATCTAAGGAGTTCTCATGGCAGTCACCCAATATTATGGTACCGGTCGCCGCAAGACGGCCATTGCCCGCGTGTTCCTGCGCACCGGCACTGGCAAGTTCGTGGTCAATGACAAGCCGGTCGACGAATTTTTCTCGCGTGAAACCGGCCGCATGGTCGTGCGTCAGCCGCTTGAACTGACCCAGCACACCAATACCTTCGACATTCTCGTGAATGTTGAAGGTGGTGGCGAGTCCGGCCAGGCCGGTGCCGTGCGCCACGGCATTACCCGCGCCCTGATCGAATACGATGCAACCCTGAAACCCGCCCTGTCCGGTGCCGGATTCGTCACCCGCGATGCACGCGAGGTCGAGCGCAAGAAGGTCGGCTTCCGCAAGGCGCGCCGGCGCAAGCAGTTCTCGAAGCGCTAAGCTTCAGCGGCCGTATCGCTGTTGCGAAAAAAGCCGCCTTCGGGCGGCTTTTTCATTAAGACGGGTTTTCTGGCGGGCAAGTCCCGGGAGCAGGCAAGAAGCTGCCCCGGCCTATGGCTTACGGGGTACCATCCCCCTTCTCTGCAAGGAGTTCGGCATGATCAAGGCAGGCATTGTCGGCGGCACCGGCTACACGGGGGTGGAATTGCTGCGTTTGCTGGCGCAGCATTCCGGCGTTGAACTTACCGCCATCACGTCGCGTGGCGAGGCTGGAACGGCGGTTGCCGAGATGTTTTCCAGCCTTCGCGGGTCAGTGAACCTGAAGTTCAGCGATCCCAAGGATGCGCCGCTGAACGAGTGCGACGTGGTCTTCTTTGCCACGCCCAACGGCATCGCCATGCAGCAGGCCGCCAGCCTGCTCGAATCCGGAGTCAGGGTCATCGATCTGGCGGCGGACTTCCGCATCAAGGACATCGCGTTGTGGGAACAGTGGTACGGCATGAGCCATGCCAGCCCGGCGCTGGTCGCGGAGGCTGTGTATGGCTTGCCCGAAGTGAATCGCGAACAGATCAGGACGGCGCGACTGGTGGCGAATCCCGGCTGCTATCCGACGGCGACGCAGCTCGGTTTCCTGCCGTTGGTGCAATCCGGCTGCATCGATCTCGGACACCTGATTGCGGATGCCAAGTCGGGTGTGTCCGGCGCCGGCCGCAAGGCCGAGATCGGCACCCTGTTTTCCGAGGCTTCCGACAACTTCAAGGCCTACGGAGTGCCGGGCCATCGGCACCTGCCTGAAATAAGGCAGGGTCTGGCGCGCGCTGCCGGCAAGGAGACGAACCAGATCGGGCTGACCTTCGTGCCGCATCTGACGCCGATGATTCGCGGCATCCACGCGACGCTCTATGCCAGAATTACCCGCGAAGAGGATTTTCAGGCGATGTTCGAGCAGCGCTACGCCGCCGAGCCCTTTGTGGACGTGCTGCCGCCGAAATCCCATCCCGAGACGCGTTCGGTGCGCGCCGCGAATACCTGCCGGATAGCCATTCATCGGCCGCAGGGCGGTGACACGCTGGTGGTGCTTTCGGTGATTGACAACCTGGTAAAGGGGGCTGCTGGGCAGGCAGTGCAGAACATGAACATCATGTTTGGTCTGGACGAATGTTCGGGTCTTTCTCAAGTTCCCGTCTTGCCCTGACGCTGCGGCGGCTGCGCAGCCGCTTTGGCATATCGGCACCGCGGGTCGCGGTACGGACGCATGTGCCGTGGTATTGGCGGGCATTGTCCGTAGTCCTGCTTTCCGGCGCCTCGCTGGCGCTGGCCGGCTGGATTTACGACGCCGGGCAACGCTTCGCGGGATTTCACCAGGGCGCGAGCGAGCAGGAAATTGCCGGCATGCGCGAGCATATCGCCAAACTGGAACTCGACCTCGAAAGCGCCCGCAAGGTGGCGAACGCCAGTGAAAGCCGCTTGCGCATCGAAAGTACCTCGCTGGAGCAGCTTTCCCTTCAGATCAGGACCCTGGAAGAAGAAAACACCCGCCTCAAGTCGGATCTGGCGACCTTCGAGAATCTGGCGGGGGGGCAGGCCGGAAATTCCGGAATTGCGATCAGTCGGTTGCAGATTCTCCCCGTCGGCGGGGGGCAGTATCGGTACCGACTTCTGGTAGCGCAGACCGGGGATAAAAAAGACAAGGAATTCAATGGCATGGTCCAGCTGGTCGCCACCGTGCAGCGAGGCAAAGAGACTGCTATGATGCAGTTTCCCGCCGCCGGTGATCCCGCTGCCAGCCAGTATCAGGTGAGTTTCCGCTACTTTCGGCGCCTGGAAGGTACATTCAAGGTTGCGGCCGAGGCGCGAATACAGCGTGTCGAAGCCCGCTTGATCCAGGATGGCGTGGTCAGGGCCAGTCAGAGCGTGGCTCTTTGAGCGGCGTGGCGTCGTAGCAAATACAGGTCAGGAGATCTCAGCAATGTTCAGCAAGAAAACCAGCAAGCCGCAAGGTCGCATCGATAGTCTGATAGGTGTCGGCACCTCATTGGTCGGGGATGTGACCTTTACTGGCGGCCTGCGTGTCGATGGTGAAATCAAGGGCAATGTCCGTGGCGCCGAAGGGCAGCCGGCAACGCTGGTGATCAGCGAGCACGCGCGGATCGAGGGAGAAATATCGGTTTCCCATCTGGTCATCAACGGGACGGTCATCGGCCCGGTACATTCCAGCGATTTTCTTGAACTTCAGACGCGCGCCCGGGTCACGGGTGATGTCGAGTACAGCACGATCGAGATGCATCTCGGCGCAGTGGTGCAAGGGCGCCTGGTCCATCAGGGCCTGCCGGCGAAAGCGGTGGAATTGAAGCTGGCAGCCAGCAATTGACCTTCTGCGCCATTGCAATCATAATTACTGGACTTATTTAGTACACCATTACAGAATTCCCCAGGAGAACACCATGAACGCACCCACCGAAATGCCCGCACCGCTCAATTTCACGGATAACGCGGCGAGCAAGGTCAAGGAACTGATCGCCGAGGAAGGCAATCCCGAACTCAAGCTGCGCGTGTTCGTGACCGGCGGCGGCTGCTCCGGTTTTCAGTACGGCTTCACTTTCGACGAAGTGACCAACGAAGACGATACCGTGATGGAAAAGAACGGCGTGTCGTTGCTGATCGATCCGATGAGCTACCAGTATCTGGTGGGCGCCGAGATTGATTACTCCGAAGGGCTTGAGGGTTCGCAATTCGTGATCAAGAATCCGAATGCCCAATCGACCTGCGGCTGCGGATCGTCCTTCTCGGCCTGATCTGTCGGGCTGAAACGAGGGCGCCGGGTCATCGACCCGGCGCCCTTGTCGTTTATCTCGGATAGATCGCGCCGAGTACCCGCGTACCTCGGGCTCCGGTTACCTCCGGAAGATTTCCGGGTTCGCCGCACAGCGTGCGCCAGGCAAGCCAGGCGAACGCCACCGCTTCGACCCAGTCCGCCGGCTGGCCAAGAAAGTCGGTGCTGGCGACACGGCGATTGGGCAGGTGGTGTTGCAGGCGAGCCATGAGAGCGCTATTGCGCGCACCGCCGCCGCAGACGAAAAGTTCGTCGGGTTCGCCGCACCAGCGGTTGATGGCTTGCGTTGCCGACAGGACGGTGAGTTCGAGCAGAGTGGCCTGGACGTCCTCGGGCCGTTCACCGCCGGCAAGATGACCCTCCAGCCAGGGCATGTGGAATTCGTCGCGGCCGCAGCTCTTGGGCGGGTTTGCTGCGAAGAAGACATCGTTCATCAAGCGAAGCAGCAGCTCCGGGAGCACCTGCCCCTGGGCGGCCCAATGGCCCGCTTCATCGTAACGCTGCCCTTGGTGACGTTCGATCCATGCATCCATCAGCAGGTTGCCCGGGCCGCAGTCGAAGCCCTTCACTGGTTTGCCTGGATTCAGGTCCGTGAGGTTGGCAATGCCGCCGATGTTGAGAATCACGCGATGCCGACCAGGATCGCCAAAAACGGCTGCATGAAAGGCAGGCACCAGCGGTGCGCCTTGACCACCGGCGGCAATGTCGCGGCTGCGGAAATCAGCCACCACGGCGATTCCGGCCAGTTCGGCAAGCAGCGCCGGATTGTTCAACTGCACGCTATAACCGGCCGCCGGCTGATGGCGGATGGTTTGGCCGTGGCAACCAATGGCAGCGATCCGCGTGGCTTCAACACCGGCATTGGTCAGCACCTGATGCACAGCTGCCGCGTAGCAACGCGCCAGATCGTTGGCGAGCAGCGCGGCAGAGTGAATTTCGTCGTGTCGTGCAGCCTGCAGTTGCAGGGCTTGTGTGCGGATGGCATCCGAATACGGCAGCCACGCAGTCGCCAGGGTGCGGGGATGGGTTTCGGAGAAGTCGACCAGGGCGGCGTCGACGCCATCAAGGCTGGTGCCGGACATCAGCCCCACGACCAGCGGCGCAGGGGATGCCATGTCAGTCAGCCTGGGCGAGGCTGAATCCGCGAATCAGATCAAGGCGGGCGAGATGGGCCTCGGTATGTGCCCGGAACAGACCAAGCTGCTGGGGCAACAATGGCGGCGCACTGGGCAGGGCCATTGCCAGTGGATTCTGATGCACGTCGCTGACGCGGAACTCGTAATGCAGGTGCGGGCCGCTGGCCAGCCCGGTGGCGCCCACAAAGCCGATTACATCGCCCTGGTTGATGCGATTGCCGCGACGCAATCCCGGCGCAAAGCCCGAGAGGTGGCCGTAGAGCGTGGTGTAGCGGCTTTGATGGCGCAGGATGACGACCTTGCCATAGCCTCCTTGCACGCCCACATACTCGACCGTGCCGTTGCCGGTAGCCTTGACCCGGGTGCCGACCGGGGCGCCATAATCGATGCCCTTGTGTGCGCGCCATTTCTGCAGCACGGGGTGAAAGCGCGCCGAGGTGAAGCCCGAGGTGATGCGCGAGAATTCCAGCGGCGAGCGCAGGAAGGCCTTGCGGATGTTCTTGCCGTCGGCGGTGTAATAACCACTGCTGTTTTCGCCGCCAGCAGGATCGGCGAACCATGCGGCGCGATAAGTCTTGCCGTTATTGACGAACTCGGCGGCGAGTATGCGTCCGCTGCGCACGGGGCGGCCGAGATAATTGATGGATTCGTAGATCACGGCAAAGCGGTCGCCCTTGCGCAGATCCCGATGGAAATCGATGTCGCCGCCAAAAATATCGGCCAGTTGGGTCGCAACCGAGTCGGGAATTCCGGCCGCATCGGAGGCGCCAAACAGTGAATAACGAATCTCGGCGGACTTCATCACGACCTGGGTTTCAAGCGACAGCGGCTGTTCCGAAGCGGAAAACTTGTCGCCCTGGCGTTCGACGACCAGGGCTTGGTCCTTGCCACCGTTGAGCGGGAAAACCAGTGTCTGCAGTTCGCCCTGCGGCCCCGTCCGTGCCGTCAGATTCTTGCCCGGGCTGAGTTGGCGAAACAGGCTTTGGGTGGAAGCACTGCCTTTGAGGAAGCCGACGGCGGCCGGATCGTCAACGCCGAGGCGCTGCAGCAATCCCATTACCGTGTCGCCGCGCTGTACCCGTTCTTCGCGCAGGAAGCTCTGGCCGTTGTCTGCAGATGCGGTGAGCGGGGGCAGAGCCAGTTGCTCGACCACTTGTTGGCGGGGAATGTCTGCCAAGGGGGCGTCATTCACGGTACCAAACGCCGCCACCATGCTGAAAAGCGAAACGCCGACCACACCCATGCCGGCCCGGAAGTGCCCGGGTCGTTCGGATCGGTAATGAAGGACTTGCGCTAAAATCCCGCTCTTGTTTTCGTACAATTGGATGGGCGGACCGGCTTGATAGTCGGGCGAGTGTAGCAAAAATCCCCCTTCCGTCAAACCGGGCTACCTCACATGGTCGATATCGACTCCCAACTGGCGCTGATCAAGCGCGGCGCCGACGAACTGCTGATCGAGGCCGAACTCGTCGAAAAGCTGAAGTCCGGCCGGCCCCTGCGCGTCAAGGCCGGCTTCGATCCGACCGCACCGGACCTGCATCTCGGGCATACCGTGCTGATCAACAAGCTGAGGCACTTCCAGGATCTCGGCCACCACGTCATGTTCCTGATCGGTGACTTCACCGGGATGATCGGCGATCCGAGCGGCAAGAACGCCACCCGTCCGCCGCTGTCGCGCGAGCAGATACTGGAAAACGCCGACACCTACCGCGAGCAGGTATTCAAGATACTCGACCCGCAAAAAACCGAGGTCTGCTTCAACTCGACCTGGTTCGAACCGCTCGGCGCGGCCGGCATGATCAAGCTTGCTGCGCGCCATACCGTGGCGCGCATGCTGGAACGTGACGACTTTTCCAAGCGTTACACGGGCGGCCAGCCGATTGCCATCCATGAATTCCTCTATCCCTTGTGCCAGGGATACGATTCGGTGGCGATGAAGTCCGATGTCGAACTGGGCGGTACCGACCAGAAGTTCAATCTGCTGGTTGGGCGCGAACTGCAGAAACACTACGGCCAGTCACCGCAGTGCGTGCTGATGATGCCCCTGCTGGAAGGGCTCGACGGCGTCAACAAGATGTCGAAATCCCTCGGTAATTACATCGGCATTGCCGAGTCGCCCACCGAAATTTTCGGCAAATTGATGTCGGTGTCGGATGAACTGATGTGGCGTTACTACGAATTGCTTTCGTTCCGCGGCAATGACGAGATTGCGCGTTTCAAGCGCGAGGTTGCCGAAGGGCGTAATCCGCGCGATGTGAAGGTGTTGCTGGGGCAGGAGATCGTCGCCCGCTTTCATTCGCCCAGGGATGCGGACGAGGCGCTGGCCGAGTTCGAGGCCCGGTTCCAGCGCGGCGTATTGCCCGACGATATGCCCGAGGTCAGCGTTGCCGCGGGATCGCTGGCCCAGGTGCTGAAGGCTGCCGGCCTGACGCCGAGCACGTCTGACGCCCTGCGCATGATCGATGGCGGTGGCGTGCGGATCAATGGCGAGAAAGTCGCCGATCGCAATGCGGCGTTGAGCGCCGGGGCGAGTGTCGTACTGCAAGTGGGCAAGCGAAAATTCGCGCGCGTGACTCTTATTTCAGATTGATCAAGATTTTTTCGGCGAAAGTATTGACCAAAAAAAATCGGTCCGTATAATGCGCCCCTCTTCGCCGCTGAGTGCAACAAAGCGGTAACGTTCTTTAAAAACCAAACAACCGATAGGTGTAGGTGCTTGCCGTGCTGGAGGTGGTGGTGGGCTGTCGTTCCGAAATCGAAGGGACGGTGGCTGACTGGAGTCGAAAGACGAGGGTTGAGTTCTGAGGGTAATCCGGAAGGGTTGCGTGAAGGATCTGCTGCTGCTGGATGCTAAGAGTATTAAAAGCAAGTGCTT
>Ga0208229_1000258_pt1 | contig 13927 bp, 15 predicted proteins | sample LakMenEpi22Aug11_FD_150725 | JGI IMG/M metagenome (GOLD analysis project Ga0208229, IMG submission 150725) | Freshwater microbial communities from Lake Mendota, WI - 22AUG2011 deep hole epilimnion (SPAdes) | ecosystem: Environmental > Aquatic > Freshwater > Lake > Epilimnion/Euphotic zone ... | reverse complement strand
GTAGCAATCGTCGATTGCCCTGATCGAGGCCAGTTTATCGGGTCTCTATCGCTGAAACAAGCTGCGCTGCAGTGGATCTGGCTTTTTCAGGAGTTCCTACTTAACTGCGCACCCTTGATAGATATACGAATCATAGTTGGCATCGAATAGCATGACGTATCTTCGGCAAAACTGGAAGACTGACATCGCATCAACAAGTACGACCAGCCTAGCTGAATTCATCTTTCCAGAATGGGCAAGCTGATTGCGGCATTTTTCAAGCTGCTTTAGACCCTGCCAGCTTGTGGTCGGATTAAACCATTCGGCCTCAGCATAGGTCGAAACTTGCGGATGGCTAAAGTCTGCCAAGTTGATTCGAAGGTATTTCCCATATTGTTCGTCAAATTCCTGCAGGCTACGAAGGGAGATTCGCTTGAGCAGAAGATCCTGCCTCTCTTGATCAGGCGCTTTGTACACATGATCAAAGTATTCTTTGAACTTCCCTTTGAGATACGCCTCAACGGCAACGTAGGACGAAAATACGATATGCTCGCACATGCTCCGCAAATGACCATCACTGTCGAATTCATCATATTCCTCTCTTCGCATGGTCCATTGCCATGAGTGAGCATGAAGGCTGACTTCTTTCTCTTTGATAATCCGTCCGATCAAGGTAAGATCAGGGCTTTCGCCTCGGAATAGAGAAATCGCATGTATGCCATAAATATCCGCACATCGAATCAGGCTAAGGATTGAGCCACAGGTGATCTCAAATATTTGGTGAGGGTTGTCAGCCATAAGGTGATAGAGAGTCCTTCAATTGAAATGAGACAGAAGCACATTTACTGATAACCGGACCAAGGCCATCTGTCAACTCGCGACAGTATATTTTATTTCTACTTGCCGGTAGACGCAAATTCTGAAGGCATTCTCCCGATCCTTCGAACACTGCCATCACCTGGCCGCAAGATGTGATCGGCGAAGAACGCAACCTTGTGGTGGCGGCTCAGGTGAATGGCGGTGTTAGAGAGTGGCAGGAGTATCAGGTTCGAGAAGCGGTAACACCCTCGCAGTCACCATCGCCATTACATCTGAGGAAGTCCGCTCGATATATTTTACTTTCCTTGATCTCCAGTCAAGGCTCTTCAGCTGATCGGACAGAACAACTCCGCTCACGGCACATCCATCAGGAAGCCGCACCTCGAAGGGATATCCTTTGATCTTTGTCGTTACAGGACAAAATAACGCCAGACCAACCTTTCCATTGTAAGTCTTTGGGGATAGAACAAGTGCTGGTCTTCTTCCACGCTGTTCGCTTCCAGCTTGTGGTGTGAACTCCAACCACACCAGATCACCGCGATCGGGCACGTAGGACGACATCAGAATGCTTCGGCGCCTACTGCATCCCCTGTATCAAGAGACGCATGGATGTTCTCTGGCGTGACGTCCGCAAGAAGATCAGCAAGCCTAAGCCGGCTTGGCACGGAGGGCCTCAAGACCAGCTCACCATCCTTCGCGGTGAGGCTGACCTCGGTGCCAGCCCCCAAGCCCACCTCTTCGGCCAAGCCGCGAGGAATCCTCACGCCAAGGCTGTTTCCCCACTTCTGAACCTTCGTCTGCACGAACCAACCAGCGGCTATACACAGACTATACCACTCCTAGCCTCGGCTGCCTGCGCCCCATCTTTCTAACGCTGCCCATCAGCGGTCGAGAAGGAGCACTCTATATTGCCAGAGACCTCAAGGCTCCTCGTCCGCTGTATGGGCATGTTAGAGAGTGGCCTCATGATTCAGGATGAGTAAGTGGGAAAATCATCGATATGCCCTGCGTCGCACAATCGGTAAGTCTATGAGCAACCAACATTACTTGGATCGTCCGCCAATCAAAGGTCTTCACCTGATCAGCGAGAACTTTGCCGTTCATTACGATCCCTTCATCTGGCAAGCGAAGTGAAACTAGACAACGCGATCCGCAAGAAGATACAACTGCTTTTCAGGAGAATCGGGATCTATCGAGTAATCGTTCGTATAGAAGTAGCTCTCGCAGACTCTGTCAAAGAGTTGGTTTACGCCTTGTGTCGCTTGGAAAGTCGCGCCAGCAAAGTCTTTGGCCTCCGCAGCATTAATCTTGACAACATTGTTCTTTGCGACGAGAACACTATCAACAGCCTCTGGAAGAAGGACCGGCTGAAAGCGAAAATAGTTGTGATCGCCAATAATGGTTCGGCATAATTCGTCACTGATCCTGGAATAGCCCACAAACATCATTTCTAAAAGAGGGTTTCCCAGATTTCCATTCCAATCTTTAGCAGAGAATCCTCGTCCCTTTGCATAGTTAATACCGGGGGGCATCTGACCAGTTCCAAAAGATACTAGAAGGGTCTCTTGTGCCGTAGCAGGCATCGGTGACTGATCAGCTAGCCAGGTTTTTAAAGACTGGCTACCGATGGATTCGGCTAGGGCTAGTGCAGCTGGGTTGTTGGCGCCGATACCTCCATCAATTAAGGGAATTCCGTCTCGCCCCTCGCAGCTGTGATCAAAAGAAAAGTAGCTCCTCTTTTGCCTGAGACTTTGAAAGTATGGATTGGTTTCCTGATCGTCCTTGAGGACATGGGATGGAAACCCAGCTGGATAGGCCGATGAGCCCCGGCAGGCATCGAAGAGGCGAATTCCATTGCAAGCCGGGTCATAGCTTCGAAAGGCCAGAGGGCGATTGTTCCAGGAGTCATATGCTGTGATCAGCAGGGCTTTCTTAAGCTCACCCAGGCGCGTTTGGCCTAGGTGCTTCTGCAATACATTCTCGAGTTCGCTCCCGTCAAACAGGGGGACTGACGCGGCCTTGAAAATCAGATCAATGAATGACTGAGAAGGGAAGATCGCCGCGCCGTCATTTCTAAAAATGTCAAGAACGTCGTGAGCGCTTCTGCCAATTGACAAGGCAGCAGCGATTAGGCTACCCGTTGATGTACCGGCGATCAGGTCAAAACAATCGAGGATGCTCTTGGAAGGAATCTGTTTCTGAGCGCAGACGGTATCAATAGCCTTCTGAAGCTCTACGAGCATTAGGGCGGTAAGACGGCCTCGATAACCGCCGCCATCAAAACTCAAAATTTTGAAAGCCATGATTGAGCAGCTTTACGTCAAATGATAAGACTAGTCATGAGAACACAGCCTAGTCATCCGGGCGCTCTATCGGTTGCAATTAGCAACCAAGCCCTCGCTCGCGTCCATTGGCTATGCCCACTATCTCTCTAACGCTCAAGATCAGAAGCGGGAAGGCACTTAAAGGTATAATGATAACCTCTAGCTCCCGTCTTCTGTATCTTGATGTTAGACGCTTATAGCTTTAGCTTGCACACGAATATCTACTCAAGGAGATCGCCGTAATAATATCGGTGGGACGGGCGACAAGTTCCGAGAAATGCCTTCATGGACTTGGTGCCCGAATCGGACAAAACTGATACATGGCTCCCAGCAGACTGTCATTGGTGCATTATTTGTGATTATAATAGCCTTTAGCTCTTCAAAAAGACTTCTGGCATAATTAGCAGTTAGAAATTGCCCCGTGTAAATAGAGTTGCCTGCCTCGCTGATAATTTCATATAGGCCTTGATCGGCCAACAGCTTGTCTACCTTACCGATGCTTAAGCTCTGGCTTAAATCTTTTGATTTTTTATACTTGATATGTAGATCCGCCGCCTTGACTGTCTCGTGGGGGAGCTCGCCATCCCGAGCAACCATGAAGTTTGATATCTCTCGTCGTTCAAAACGGTAGCGATCAAATGCAGATGCAATTGCATCTATACAGTCACTGGTCAGAGTTTCGCCTTTGCCGACACAGATCGCGTTGCTTGTATAGATTTCGCTTTCTATGTAGCCGAAATATTCGTTGTTCATTCGGAGAAAACGGAGTGCTCTCTCGGTTCGTTCTTCGAGTTCGCTTCTAACCGCATCGATGCGGCCAACGTTAGAAGTATCCACAATGAACTGCAGCGTAAAATGTCGTAGATAGCATTCTGGATGAAGCCGAAAAAAGTCATCCGGCTCAAAGCCTATCCTTACTAATGACTCTGATGTCGTTAAATCAACGGTATTGATGTCAATATGAGACTCCAAAATGGTATATTCGATTGGTCTGTCAGGCTTTGTCCCGCAGGCTAGCAGGATTGCCTCACTCAAACGTCCTCGTTTCTCAGGATACTTGGAGAGAAAACTGGCTGTGTCCTGGATAAGTTCATCTGACAAGAACGCCAAAGGATATTTGGATCGAGATTTTGGCAGCCTAAGTTCTTTTGCCGTTACCGAGCGGACACGATCACAGTCAAAATTGAGATTTCTCATACAATTGATTCAGAAGCTTGGCTTGAATAGTAACAGAAGACGTGATAAAGCGCTCTGCCATTCTTCGCTCTGCCTCAATGACTCAAGTTCCCCGAACTGGCATTTAGAGACTGCTTCGAAGAGATTTACATTTTGAAGGAACTGCTGAGCTTCAGTGAAGGGGAGCCTTGCGGTTGCCATTGGTGTGAATTGAGCTCGAAGACTTGGGAGGTCCGACACGATAGCAAAGTCGAATTCGCTCTGGATTGAGTCAAAATAGAGCTTATTTATGATCCTATGCAGGGTGCCGGCAACAGCAGGTTTTCGCACTGTTTTGCCAAAAAGTACAGGAATAACCTGGGGTACGATTATAGCCATATTCCTCATTAGGCCTGGCAGTTCAGCCCATCGATTACGAAGTTCAGCTTCATCAATTGATGCATGTTTAGCAAGACTCTTTATGTCATCATCATATTTTCCTCGTGAGAAGTTGATGAGCCAGTTCTCTAGAATAAAGGCGGTTGCGCTATGGGACCTAGGAAGGAATGCAACATGCTCAGGAATTTCAATAGATTTATCTTTTCGCCGATAAAGTGATCCATGTCTTTGCGTAAGGTGGGAAGCTGAGCTCGACTTGTACGCTTCGAGATTTTCGGCTCTACCGGTTATTAGAACTGGCAAACGATCTTTTAGTTTCAATGCCGAGAATTTCTCCACGATAGCGCGACATAGTTCTGATTCGATAAAAGAGGAAGCACTGACGGCGACCTGGCCCGCTAGCAAATAGCCAATCTTCGTTGCTAGCTCGGTTTCTCGCGAGACGACCTCTGTTTGAGAATTACGTGCTCGAAGCATTTCTAGGAAGAAGTGATCTAGATAGTACAGAAAAACAGGCTTGGTTATAATTTCATTGGTGCGGCCAATAAATTCTTCAATTGTTCGAATTAATGAGATGCACAGTTGATATTTAAAATCGCCAATGGATTCAAAAGTCTCAACAAGACCGTTCTTCTGTACCTCCGTGCGAAACTCGAGCACTTGAGAGTATTGCTCTAAGTCGGCTGTGCTTCTTAGTCTAATTGGTGCAGTCTTGAAAAAAAACTTTAGGAGCGGTAGGCTCCCGCTTGAGATTCGGTTTAGGTACCGAGCCTTGCCAAACTCTTCAATTGTACCTGACCCTGCATGCTTGGTGGGTGTGCCAAAGCGGCCCCACATTATTCCAATATAAATTTCATAAATACCAAGCTGGCGGAATAGCTCTGTCTGTGCATCTTCACCAGTGATCCGTGAATGCGAGGAACCCTGCCAGTCCCAGAAGGACAACTTGCAGTTAAACCGACGTGCCCAGGTATCATTTGCGTCGGATACGATCTGCGCAACCGCATCTTTTTCTTCGCGCAGGTCACCGGGACAAGAGAGAAAAATTCGAATATCTTTTGCTGGGGGTGCCTGCATTCGTGATTTTGTTGAAGTTTGCTTGTGGCGTCTAACGCTCAAGATCAGCGGCGGAACTTTTCTGGAGACATGAGCAAAACATCGCTACCGTCCGCTGAATCTTGATGTTATGCCCTTACTCGATGGCTGACTACCAGCATTCTCTATATATGTAGATATAAATGTGCTAACCACACCAAGAAGAATAGCATAGACACTTGAAATCAAAAGAGCCCATAGTGGCTTCGCCTTTACAAAGTCAAGGGCGATGTAATAGACAGGCTTGCGAATCTTACGGATCTCCCGCTTGGCTGAGTTGATTACCCTGCTGGCTACCCTTCCATTACTTAGACGCTCTTCACACTCAGTGCAAAGTATAGGATTATGGCATGATTCGACAATGTCAATCTTGGCTCCATTCATGTCAAATAAGCACCCGCGAGTTTCATCGTGAGTGAAGGTCATTCCTGCGTCATAATTTGGGATATAGTTGCCATTCCTGATATATACGAGAGTATAGGAATACAACAAGCGCAAAGCAGCGTTTTCTAGTGGGATATTACCTGCCGCGAGGATTTCCCTGATCTGGTAGTAGGTGAAGACGATCTCGTTGTCACCAAGTCGACGCGAATACCAATTATCCTCGATTGGTACGTTCACAATAGCTACCGTAAAGTTACATTCGCCCGAGTCACTAGGCGGCAACTGTTGCTTGAGCAGCTCATCAGAGTATTCCCATGAAGGGCCATCAGAATCACAGCGAAGAGAGTAGTGATCGATGGGGCCGCTTAGCTCAAAGAGATCTGATTTCCAGCACCTGATCTTGGCAAAATCAATTCTAGGTGGCATATGCCCTATGGTGATCAGTCTAATCTTGATTTTGCTCATTATGTTGCAAGTTGGAAGCTATCTCGCAAGGCGGGATTCCGAGGTTCGCTTTGAATGTAGCAATTTTACCTGGAAAACCTGGGCATGGGCAATGGGCATAACGCTGCCATCACCTGGCCGCAGGTAGGAAATAAAACGAAAGACTTTGGGTAGAAGAGCTGGCCGGGGGCGGCTCAGGTGCATGGCGGTGTTAGAGAGTGGAAGGAGTTTCCGGTTCAAGAAGCGGTAACACCCTCGCAGTAACCATCGCGATGACATCTGAGGAAGCCCGCTCAATGAACTTAACTTTCCTGGATATCCAGTCAAGGCTCTTCAGTTGATCCGACAGAACAACTCCACTCACAGCAGATCCATCAGGGAGTTGCACCTCGAATGGGTATCCCTTGGTCTTGGAGGTTACAGGACAGAACAAGGCCAGGCCAACTTTTCTATTGTAGGATTTAGGAGAGAGAACAAGTGCTGGTCTTCGTCCACGCTGCTCAGTTCCGGCTTGTGGTGTGAACTCCAGCCACACCAGATCACCACGTTCGGGCACGTAGGACGACATCAGAATGCTTCGGCGCCTACCGCATCCCCTGTATCAACAGACGCGTGGATGTTCTCTGGCGTGACGCTCGCAATAAGATCCGCAAGCCTGAGCCGGCTTGGCACAGAGGGCCTCAAAACCAGCTCACCATCCTTCGCGGTGAGACTGACCTCGGTGCCGGCCTCCACCCCCACCTCCTCAGCCAAGCCGCGTGGAATCCTCACGCCAAGGCTGTTTCCCCACTTCTGAACCTTCGTCTGCATGCTCCGGTGGCGGCTATACGATGACTATACCACTTTTTGCCTCGGCAGCCATTGACCCATCTCTCTAACGCTGCCCCTGAGTGGCAGGCAGGAAGCTTGCGGAGGCGTAGCAGGGAGTAGACGGCGGCCTGTCCACTCAAGGGGCTGGTTGGCCGGCCCTCTTCGCTCAAGAAAGCAGCTCCTCTAGTTCATCTCTGGTTTGCTCAGTATCACGCAGGATTTTGGAAAGCAACCCAGGACCCAGCGTTTCATCAGAATGAACAGGGACTACAGTAGTGCGGCCGTCGGGATGTCTCAGAAAATGATGACTTCCCTTTATTCGCAGAACCTCGAAGCCAATCTTTCGAAGTGCCAGGATGAGCGCCTTGCCCGTGACAGCGGAATATGTTGACACGTCTAGACTGTGACTCTCTGAACGCCAACGAAGTCCAGTTGCTCGACCATTCCGTCCTGAACCTCTAGGCAGAGTTCAATAGCTTCTCTGATCCGGCTCATCAACTCATCAAGGGACCGTGCCTGTGTGTGGCATCCGACTAGGGAGGGCACGCTCGCAACATAAAAGCCCTCTGAGTCTCTCTCAACTACCACATCGAACTGCTTTGCCATGTGAGTCACCTGCGTCCACTCACGATAGCCCCGCCACAGCCTGTCGGCAGCTCTTCACTGGGACCGGCCAACGCCACACATCAGTTGCGCTCGCTTGCGAGCGTCAACTGGATGTGATTGTTCGGCGAGCGAAGCCGACTCCTTAACTACCACGTAGCCAACCGTAGGTCATCGGTTGCCCTTAGCCCGGTTGTGGGTTGAACAGAGCATTTGACAGTTTTGAGCCGAGCTACCACCGCCCTTGCTCCACGCGGTTACATGATCAGCGTCCATCTCAGCCAATCTCCAAATCTTGCTCTTATTTACAGAGTGCCCGGCTGCGCAGAGTGGACAGTTTGATATTCCTTTGGCTTGAGCATCTGAGGTCTGCGCGGCATAAACGGACTGCTTAGTCGCCTCATCGAATACCCTTACATCTAAAAGCCTTGGATCTTGAAAGCCACCAAGAATATATTCAAAGACTCCACGCCGATTTCTAACAAATGGATCTCCATAGAGCTTTTCAACTTCGATATTCACACTATCTGGGTTATATGAGGTCGAGTGGTATTGCTCGTATATCCGCCCCCATTCAAGCCCCTGCATTTCCCGCTTAACATCCCTGAATACACTGGAGACCCAGTCAATTACACTATTGAAATATGTTTTCAGTTCATCGATGTTGTCGAGAGTCCGGTGAGCACTCATATATTCTCCTATGTTGCCCTTGCTCACCCAGTCCAAAGCCCGCTCAAGGTACTGCTGTCGATTTGCGCTGCCTTTGATGTACGCGCTCCATTTTTGGATGTTCGCGTTTTGGCTGTTACTAAATTCTGCCTTTGCAAGCGTCACGAAAGGGCCTGAGTAGATGGCATTTAACAGTTCTTGGGAGTTGAGGGGAACACCTGCGATGTTAATTGTCTCAAACCATTGCTTGATTTCAGACTCAGAGCCCTCGCATTCATAGACAAGTAATTTCGAATTTTGAAGCTTAGCCTGTAGATCAACAGGGAGACTGTCGAAGTACTTTGGATTCCCATCATCCATAATCGCAAACTTGTTGGTCACAAATCGCCCAATGCTTGTGATCCGTTGCTGGCCATCAAGAACTTCGAATCTGTCAGCTTCGAGTTTATTAAAATAGATTAATCCAAGCGGATAGCCTTGTAGCAGTGATCTGATGACTGCCTGTTCCTTGGCGCCGCCCCCATCAGCATAAATATAGTTGCGCTGGTACTCCGGCTGAATAGTGAGTTTTCCAGCCAAGCCAAATAGCCCTCTGCCTTCAAACTGGTTATAGACAAAACCTTCACAGACTTGTGAAACAGTGATATCTGTCTGAAGCGTGGTTATCATTTTCAGGCCTCCATTCTCCGAATTATGATTCTCATGTAAAGTTGCTCAAGGTACCCACTGGTGTTATCGGCAGTGTAGTAGGTCTTTGTCGGCTTTGTCTGCCGGACTAGATTTGGCCCAGTGTTGAGCTTGCCGCCATTAGAGACTGAACCGTCGGGTTTTACTTGCTTCGGATTAACATATCTCTTGGTTGGTCGTGCTTCGAACTCGTCGGCACCTCGAGTCCATCCTAGTATCTCAAATTGATCTGGATTATACTTGTCTAGGAAAGTGATGGGAACACCCATCGCACCATCATAGTCGCTTGGAATTGCCTTATAGGTGGGAATCTCGATAGCATCATAGTTATCATATTTTTCGTAGGCGACTTTTCCTTGCATATTTCTGTCAAACTTGAGATTTTCAGCCATGGTCATCAATGGAAGAAACTGATGACGACGGCCATGATCTAGATTCGTAAACCACATTATACTGCCCATGCTGAAATACTTGATGCCATCCACAATCCTAATGCGTGACGCCGTCTGAATTTCATAGTCATCTTTAACTTGAAACCACTTCGTACCGCCGTTGTCGACCCCAAGCCACAATGAATTCTCCTTTATGAGGCGAAATACCTCTGTGTAGGTTATTGCGTTTTGATTCCCAATGATTAGAAAGTCTTTCTTGTACTCAACAAGCTGTGCCAGATACTCTCGGAAGAGTGAAAAAGGTGGATTAGTGACAACAATATCTGATTGCACGAGGAGTGCAATGCAGTCAGGGCTCCGGAAGTCGCCTCCCTGGTATTGGGTGGTTGCGTTTAGAGCAATACGGGCTGCGTTGTTGCGCATGAGGAAAAGCTCAACATCTGCAATGCCAATGGCGCCATCACCGTCCTCATCTTTTACATTGTCTAGTGAAACTGCTATCGCCTTGGGTTTTTGGCGATTGCCGTTGCCTTGGCTATACTCCGGGAACAGTGACAGCTGTCCAGCTATTGGCGAACCGTCGTAGCTCGTTGTAATCAGCCTTTTGAGGCCAAGCCGGTTGAAGTTGGCGGCAAAGTACTTGAAGAAATTGCTCTCAAACGGATCATCACAATTGCAATAAACGACTTTACCTTGGAAGGTGTTGGGGTCAAACTCCAAGTACGCCTCAACCTCCTTCTGAATATCAATATATTGCGTATAGAACTCATCATTCTTGGCTGCTTTTGCAGCATGGAGGCCGCGGTTCAGAGATTCGCTTTCCACTTTGCTAATCCGATCCGATGAGGACGCCTTGGCAATGCCCACAGGTTAACGCATCAAGATTCGCCGAACGCTCCAGATCAGAAGCGGGCAGGAATCTCAGCATAGAACCCGGCCTCAGATCCCGTCTTCTGCATCTGGTTGTTGGGAAGCCATTGATTTGTGATGGATAAAGCTATGAAATGCGTGCCAGCCATGACTCTGTTTCTGTAATGCCTGGATGGCGGATGCGCTGGCGCACAACGTGGGCGCGGCTGAAGGCGCGCTGGGCGAGTTCGGGCTCGCCGTTGGCGACAAACGCCTCCCCCCAGGCCTGGGCGGCGTCCGCTTCACCCCAGGCGTAGCCGCAGCCGGGAGCGGCGGCCAGATCCAGGGCCTGGCGGGCGGCCTGGATGGCGGCGGGCGGATCGGGCCAGGCCAGGCGGAAGCGGGCCAGGGCGATCAGCAGCTCGATGCTCAGCAACCCGTAGCCGCAGGTTTCGGCGTGGAGCAGGCCCAGCTCGGCCTCCGCCAAGGCGGCCTGGTTGTCGCCGACGGCCAGCGACTGCCGGGCCGCCAGCAGGTGGGCGGTGATGATCCATTCCATGTCGCCGGTGCGGGAGGTCCAGGCGCGGATGGCATCCAGGTGGGCGGTGGGATCGCTGCCCTCGGCCAGGGCGAGGCGGGCGAGGAGGGCTTGGAACTGGGGGATGCTGTTGTTCCAGGAGTTTTTTTGTGCTGTTGCCATGCCGTGATCCACGAGGGCGCGGGCGGCGGGGAGATCGCCGAGATCCAGATGGTGGCGGGCGTGTTGTCTGCCTCGGAGCGAAAACATCGTCTGCCCTTCCAGTTGCGTGGCGGCGGCGAAGTCGGCCCCGGCGGCCGCCACCTCGCCCAGGGCGTGGAGGGCATTGGCCCTGTGGGCCAGCGCGATTCTCCTTCGCGTGACATTTTGAGCAGCCTCGGCTTCCTTGCACGCCTGGTCCGCGAACCCCTGGGCTTCGACAAGACGGCCCATGGCGAAGGCCACCCATGCGCTGTTCCCAAGACCAATCGCGGCCGTGGCGGGCTCGGCGAGTTCTGATTTCCACCCGTCATCAAGCTGCCGCAAGGCCTGGGCCTCGGCCAGGCGACCGAGCTTGCAAGCAAAGAGAGAAAAACCATTGACCAGAATGGATCGCATGCTTAGCGACAGCGACGGCGCCCAATCCCGCGGCTGAGCGCTCTCGCAGAAGCCGGCAAGGAGGCGATGACCCCTCTCATACTCCCCAAGTACCTGGCTGAGGTGGCCGGAGCCCCCCAGCCCATACCGAAAAAGATCAAACGCCTCCTGCTCCCGCCCCGCCAGCCGGGTGGCCTCGATCAGCCGCTCATAGCGATCCAGTTCGGCAGGCTCCGTTGGCAAGGTGCTCGGTCGCTTCTCCAACCCCGCGCCCAGGGCATCGGCCACCACCGCAAACACCCGCTCCGGCGGGCAGCCGAGCAGTAGGCGGAAGCGATCGCGCAAAAAGGGATGGGCCGTCCAGGTGACGGCCTCGGGGCTGGCGTAGCGAAACACCAGGCCGCGCGCCGCCAGGCTGTTGAGCAGCGCCAACAGGCGCGGCCGGGCGTTGACCAACAGCCCCGCCACCTCCCCGCCGGCCTCCACCACAGTGCCGAGCAGCTCCAGGCTCATCCCGCGGGGAAACACCGCCAGGCGGGCCAGCAGCTCCCGCTCCTCCTCGGGCAGCCGCTGGGCGTAGAAGGCCAGCACGCGGGCCAGCTTGGCCGCCCGGGGGTCGTCGCCCGTCACCGTGTCGAGATTGAAATCTGCCACCGCCTCGATCCGGCCGGCCGCGAAGGAGCGCAGGTAGGAGCCGATCACCGCCACCGAAAGGGCATGGTGCCCCACCTGGGCCGACGCCGCGGCCAGGGCGCCTTCATCGCCCACCACCCCCCAGCCGCGCAGCACCGCCACGGCGGCCTCCGGCGCGAGGTCGTCGAGGCGGGTGTCGCGGTAGCCGCGGCGGCTCCAATCCTCCAGATCCACCAGCGGAAAGCGGGAGGTGACCAGCGCCCGGGCCCGGCCCAGCCCGGCGGCCAGGGCCCGCAGCAGCAGCTTGAGGGTGTGGTCGGAGAGCTCGCCGCGCAAGCGGCCGCCGCCGGCGTCCTCCTGCACCCGCTCCAGCCCGTCGAGCACGATCAGGTGGGGGCGGCCATCGCGCAGACCCCGCTCCAGCCGCTCCAGCCGCCCGCCCGCCGGGCCCTCCTCCTCGCCCAGGAACAGCTGGTTGCACTCGCGAAGAAACGCATCGGCGTCCGGCCGCTCATAGAACGACCACACCAGCACGTTGGCCGCGCCAGGCTCCATGATGGCCACCAGCCGCTCGGCGATGGCGGTTTTGCCGCTGCCGCCCGGCGCCACCAGCGCCCACACCCGATCCGCTGAGGCCAGATCCGCCGCCCAGGCGCTGAGTTCGCCCACCAGGGGATCACGGCCATGGAAATGGGGCGCGGGCTGGAGGGCATGGACGATGCGCACCTCGCCGCGGGCGGGGGCAGGGGCGGGCACGCCGCCGGCCGCCCGCTCCCGCCCATAGTTGCCCAGGGCTACCGCGATCTTCTTTCCCAGGTCGTCCGGCGTGGTGAAGCTGTCACACACGAAGCTGGCGCGGAGCCAGCTCTTGAACTCCTGCAGGGCCTGCAAGCTACGCAAAACCGCCGCCGCATGGTCCGGGTCGGCCAGCACGCTTGGATCGGTGAGGCGGTCTTGCTCTTTCTTCTCGCTCCAGGGGTGGTCTTGGGCGACGATCCAAACCAGCACATCCTTTCCCGCCGCCCGGGCCGCCTCCACCTCCCGGCGAGTGATGCTGCCCCGACCCGGCTCCGGTTCGAAGCCATAGCGGTGGGCCACCACGCACACCAGCACATCGGCCTCCCGCGCCTTCCGCTCGCATTCGGCCACCGGCTCACCCGGCAAGGGCCCGAAGCGCTCCATCACCACCGCCTGCTGCGACAGGCGCAGGATCGTGTCGTCGGCCACCTGGCGGTGGGCCACCAGGTCGACGGCGGTGGACGAGAGGAAGACCTTCATCAGGCGGCGCGTAGAGACCTTGCGGGTAACAGACCAACTTTAAGAAAGGAGGGCACATGCGGCGCAGCTCTAATGCCAACACCAAACAACGAACCTAAAGATGCACAGAGAGGGCAGATTCACGGCCTTGGCATGGTCTTCCCAACGCCCCAGATCAGAAGCGGGCAGGGATCTCAGCTTAGAACCCACCTCCAGCTCCCGTCTTCTGAATCTGGATGTTAGAAGGTCCGATCACCGGTAGACATCTCTTCGATGGCCAACCTTAACAACGTCGACAACTCGCGACTCATCAT
>Ga0208229_1000255_pt1 | contig 13973 bp, 10 predicted proteins | sample LakMenEpi22Aug11_FD_150725 | JGI IMG/M metagenome (GOLD analysis project Ga0208229, IMG submission 150725) | Freshwater microbial communities from Lake Mendota, WI - 22AUG2011 deep hole epilimnion (SPAdes) | ecosystem: Environmental > Aquatic > Freshwater > Lake > Epilimnion/Euphotic zone ... | reverse complement strand
TGAACAAGCAGGCTACTGGAAAAGGTGTCCAAGCGGCTTTTAAGTTTCGTTTCAATCGGTATTTTGCTACCAAAACCGAGGTGAGTTATTTTGAGCTGAAAGGCAGCGACGCTTACACCGATAATCCGAGGCGCAATGCGCGCAACCTTTCTTTTCAATCGTACAATTTTGAATTCAGCCAACGCCTGGAGTTTATTTTTCTGGCGCAAGAATTCAACGGTCAATTTTACCGCCTCACCTCCCGTAGCCGACAAAAAGGTTCGAATTTTCAATTGTACACTTTTGGGGGTATGGGTTTTGCCACCTACAACCCAAAAGCAAATTACAACGGAACCCTTGTCGCACTTCGACCCCTTAAAACGGAGGGACAAGACTACGGAAAAGCCACCTTTATTATGCCTTTGGGATTTGGAATGCGCTTCGGACTAACGAAGCAAATTCGAATAGGTATTGAGGCCACATGTTTTAAAACTTTCACGGATTACATGGACGACGTGTCCACTTTCTATCCTGAAGCGGGAGTGTTAACGGACCCTGCCGCCCTTTACCTTTCCAATCCGAGTAAAAGTCCCGAACTTTTTCCACCCGGAAGCCGGCGCGGAGACCTGAATCAAAAAGACACGTATTACCGTTTGGGGGTATCATTGATCTTCAACCTAAAGCGAAGGTGATTGTTTAAATTCGGATTTTAACTTTGAATATTCTCCCGAGTTCTCCGAAGTTCTTCGCGCACTTCCATCAGTAGTTTTGGGAATTTTACACTCCAAGCATCCTCATTTCTTTGATGATGGGTAAGCGTTGCATTACCCGTTGCAAGCAATAATCGGAAAGCATATGGATTTTGTTGGAAAGATTGCATCAGCAAGGACTTCATAATACGTGAAGAATGAGCATTCCAAGCATCCCGATTAAGTCCTTGAATTTCTTGCCCCCAAATTTTGGCTTGGCTACCGGTACAGGTCCTTAACCTTGCTATATGACTCATAGCGGCATCATATCTTGGTGATTCCGTGAAAAGATTAGGGTCTAAAAAGCGTACTTTTTGTGCCTGAAAAGCCCCTTCAACGGTTTCAAAAAACCCTCCAAACTTTTCCTTATCAAAATCAGGTTCACCATCACCCGAATAGTCAAATGGTCGTTTAGCAAAATTGCTTAATTCAATAAACTCTCGATTACCTGCATAGATATTAATCTTTGTTTCGGGACCAAGACCTGTGGATTGAAATCCCAAAAGCAGTATATTCATCATTGCGCTTCGCTCTTCATTGCTAATAAACGCAGCATTCAAGGCGTCTACATTTGCTTGAAACATGTCATCAATGGTCCAAGCCTTGTTTTGAACCAACCAAGCGTACTCATCGGCCAAGGTTACATTGGATATGGCTCGACCGTCGGTATTGATACCGAATGAAACTTTAGCCTCCTTAAGCTTTTCAATAGGGTAATTTTCTCCCTTCGGATATACTTGCGTTATATGGTTGCTGGTAGGACAAATTTCCAAGTGTATTTGGTCCCTTTTCAGCCTTTCCAACAATGCTTCATCCTCCACCGAGCGAATTCCATGACCGATGCGTTTGGTTTGTAGTAAGGAAAGGGTTTCTATCACAGATTCTGCCCCTCGGGCTTCTCCAGCATGCGCGGTACAAGGAATCTTATGCTGGCGTACTTTTTCAAACGCAGCAGCATGATTTTCCAGATTAAAACCCACTTCATCCGCGGCTAAATCGAGGGCAACCACTCCTTGCTGGTGGTATTTAATGACTAAATCTGCGGTTAAATCGCTTTGTTCGCGGGTAAAATGTCGAAGGGTACATAGAATTAAATTTACCTTGACGGGCCCTTGGTAGGATTTCACTGCGTCAATGCTGGCTTCCACCACTTCCTCTGGGGTTAATCCGTTTTCAAGATGTTGAAGCGGAGCGAATCTCAATTCGCCATAGATGACATGGTCTTGTTCCAACTGATGAATAACATCCAACGTTGCATCGAAAATTTGCTCTCGGGTTTGCATCAAGGCTATTGCTGCCTTCGCGCAAGCCAAATAATCGTTGAGGGAACAGCAATCAACGGGTGTATTATAAACGCGCTCGTATTCTTCGCGAGAAATTCCAGGAAGTACTTTGGAAACAAAATTAAAACTGAGCGAGCAATCAATGTGAAGGTGAAGCTCCACCTTCGGAAACGTAAAATTTATCATGCGCCGATCCGGCTTTCGCTTACTTTAATTGTTCGTTGGAAAACTGATAAACCGGAAGTTGGTTTCCTTCAAACTCAACGACTTCAATCCCACACATGATCAACAAACGCCCCAACATAAGGCGGTTCAATTCGGTGTTTTCTTTCATGGTGAAAGTGCCAACATAGGTTGTAGCATCAAAGGATGTCGTAAAATTCTCGGTAAAATTCTCGCCGTTAGCAATGATTGTTTCTGGTAAAACATCAGCCCCAAATCGAAACGTTATCACACCGTTAGCCTTTTGGGTGGCATATTCCGTTTTAGAAGCGGCAACCGCATAAACTTGTGCATTGATTCCTGCAGAGAACGCCATGATGAATAAAAACGAAAAGAATACTTTTTTCATGTTGCTTGTAATTATTGTTCGAAAATAAGAAATTTTGTTCACAAAACGCAGTTTTATCCTTAGAGGTTGCCACATCAAGTGATTCTGATCTTTTTCTAGGTACGTTCGACAACTTTTCAACCGTTGATACGAAACCGAAGCCTCGGTTCGTTTTGGCCAACATCACCCTAAATCTTGATTTTATGCCCCTAAGAACCTTTGGTGCCTTTACGGCACTACTGCTCTCGTATGCTTGTTTTTCCCAAAACGCCGGCTGTCCCAACGTTGATTTATCCTCCAATACTTTTTCCAATTGGACCGGATACACAGGAACTTACGCAGCTCCTGGCGCAAACTTTGGCATTGTCAACGGACGTCACACCATTATTTCGCAGCAAGGAACGGATCCTTACACCTGTAACCAACTTCCCTTAATCCCTCCCGGACACTCGAAATCCATTAAACTCGGTAACCCACAAACAGGGGCTCAAGCGGAGAAAATTGTTTACAGCATTAACGTTACACCGCAAAGCGATTTATTCGTCTATAAATACGCGGTAATTTTAGAAAATCCGGGACATGTTCCGGCCCAACAACCGAAATTTCAAGCCAAAATACTCAATGCTTTGGGGCTACCGGTTGGAGGCGGCTGCGGTACCTACACCGTATATGGGGGACAACCTGGGCAGAATTTTCAAACCTGTGCCGGAAAAACCTGGCTTCCATGGACCACAGTGGGCGTTGATTTATCGCCTTATATGGGTCAAAACATTCAAATTGAATTTACCACATGGGATTGTGCACAAGGGGCCCATTTTGGTTATGCCTACTTAGCCGCTGAGTGCATGGCCATGGCGATCAATGTCAACTATTGCGGTGGCAACCAACCGCTTGTTTTAACCGCACCCAGCGGCTTTCAGTCATACGTTTGGCAGCCGGGAAATTTAAGCGGTCAACAGGTCACCATTGCAAATCCAAACGTGAACCAGGTCTATACGTGTTCCATGACCACTTTTTCTAACCAGGGTTCTTGTACGGTGGAATTGAATGTAACGGCCACTCCAACCCTTGTTCAATCCGGTTTCACTTACGGCGCGGGATGTGAAAACGCTTTAATTGCTTTACAATCCACTGCGACCATAACTTCGGCAAATCCAGGCGTAAGTTTAAGCAATACATGGCATGTGACGACAGGAAATGTGGTATCACAAAACCCATCCCAAGCTTTGGTGCAATTCAATGGTCCCGGCAATCACCAAGTAATGATGATTTCTCAAAGCTCGAATGGTTGCATCGATACAAGTATTCAAACGGTATCCGTATTAGCAGCTCCCCATTTGGCCCCCATTTTTGACGCTCCGTGCATTCATCAACAAACCATCTTTGGTTTATCCTCAGCTTTGGGTATTCAAGGAGCTACTTGGAATTTCGGCGATGGTACGCCGAGCCTTGGGGGCATGACCGTAACCCACACCTATGCTTTACCGGGAACTTATTCAGTAACATTAATCGAAGTTGGCAATAACGGTTGTTCAGATACGCTCATAAGCCCCCTAACCATTTACCCATTGCCCTCCATAAACGCAGGAAACGATACAAACTTATGCCCAGGTAATTCAGCGGTACTTCTTGCCACTGGAGGAATTAATTACCAATGGGAAAATGGCCTTTCCCAACAACAAACCTATCAACCTTTAAGCAATCAATGGCTTACGGTTGTGGGCACCGACAGCTTGAATTGCATTGCAAGCGACAGTTTGTACTTGGGTATTTTCACGATTGACTCGGTTCAAGCGATGGCCAACGAATCCTTTTGTTTCGGCGATAGCGTTGCGCTTCAGGCCTATGCCTTTGCGGGAGTTTGGTGGGAAAACGGCCTACAATGTGGACAATGGGTAAGTCCGAACGTTGGAAATACCGTTTATGTCGTTCATGGATCCGACCAAAACGGTTGTACCTCAACGGATACCCTAACCTTGACCGTATTTTCGTTGCCTATGGTCGATGCCGGAAACGATACCGTGGTATGTTCTGGAAATTCAACTTTCTTAAATGCTACTGGAGCAGCCTCTTATCAATGGTCCAACCAGAGTGCGAACGGAAGCCAACTCCCCATATTTAACAACGTGGATTTGGTGGTTATTGGAACCGACATCCACGGATGTCAGCAAAGCGACCAACTGCATATTGGCATTGATTCGATCCCGCAACTTTCGTTTGATATCTCGCCCTCCAGCGGATGCGCTCCACTCGAAGTGCAACTGATTAGCCAAGCCACAGGGAATGCGTTCGTTGATTACACCTGGAACTTCAGCAACGGAGCAATGGCCAACGGAGATTCAAGCGTAGTTTGGTTTAATCACGTAGGTTGTTACGATGCACAATTTACCGTTATGACCTCTCTGGGGTGTACCTACAGCATGTCGCAAGCAAATGCTGTTTGCACCTTTCCAGTACCAGTAGCAGCATTTAGCATTCTCGGTCAGAACCTTACCACCGTATACAACGGCGCTACTTTTTCGAATCAAAGCCAAGGTGCGAACAGTTATGTATGGGACTTTGGCGATGGAAGTTCGTTGTCCAACGAGGAGCAACCATACCATGAATTCCCAGTGATAGAAGGTGGCAATTACGTTATTAGCTTAATCGTGACGAATGCTTATGGATGCTCTGACACGGCATTTCAAGAAATCGAAGTAAGCGATGAATTGGCTTACTACATCCCCAATGCCTTTACTCCTGATGGTGACCAGTTCAACAACGTATGGAAACCAGTTTTCAGCGATGTCAACGACCCGCAAAATTACCGTGCAATGATCTACAACCGATGGGGCGAGGTGGTATGGGAAAGCTATAATCCTCACGTGGGCTGGGACGGGACTTTTGGAAGCCAAGGGATCCCTGTACAAGACGACATTTACATTTTCGAAGTAAGTTTCGGGTATAAATCCAATGCTAAAAAAGAACGGATAACGGGGCACATCTCTGTGATTCGCTAAAAATCAATAAGTTTGAAGAAAAAAACATGGAATTCTTAAAGAAAAACATTGGGGTATTATTGATTTGCATTTCCGTCATTGTTACAGGAATGGTACTGGGAAGGTCCTATCTTTCAAAAGGCAAAGCCGATCCAAAAATTAAAGTGGTTGGTATGGGAGAAGAAAGTTTTGACTCCGACCTCATTGTTTGGAATGCATCTTTTAGCCGCAACGACTATGAATTAAAATCGGCCTATACCTCGTTGAATCAAGACCTTAAAGCGTTGAAAAATTATCTAAAAACCAAAGGCGTCGCCGAAAAAGACATCATCATCGAGGCAGCGAACATTGAGAAGCAGTACAGCTACGATTACGACGACCAAGGAAATTTAATTTCTACCAATTTCAACGGTTACAGCATTACGCAGAACATCAAAGTGCAGTCTAAAAATGTTGATTTGGTGGACCGCGTTTCGCGGCAAGTGTCCGAATTGATCAATGCAGGCATTGAACTGAATTCTCAGGCTCCGGAATACTATTACACGAAGATGGCCGATTTAAAGTTAAAAATGATTGAAAAGGCCACGAGTGATGCTCGCAAGAGGGCGGAAAAAATCGCAGAGAATGGAGGCGGAAGTTTGGGAGATTTGCAACAAGCCGACATGGGAGTGTTTCAAATTACCGCGGAGAACAGTTCTGAAGATTACGCTTGGGGAGGCAGTTTTAATACCTCATCTCGCAGAAAAACCGCCCACATCACCATTCGGTTGGAGTACGAGGTGGATTGATTACTTTACAAAATCATAGGTTTTGAATTTGAAAATTCGCAATTGTATTCCAAATTCGTTTTTAATTGACATAGTATTCGTAATTGGTCCCGGAACGTAGCGAAAATAAAACTGCGCCTTTACATTCCAAGCCTTGCTGCGCCTAGAGAATCCAGTTTGATAATGGAACAAACCAAGGCCTGCTCTGAGCGAAAATTGCCCAACATCGTAACGGTCCGTTTGGCTTTTAACGAGCACATGATATTCTGGCGCCGCGAAGATCTCAATGATTTCTCCTCGACAAGAACGTCCGACTTTTCGCTCATTGATCTTAAAAAGGGATTTACGCAGGTTAAGACCAGCGGAGAGGTACACGTTGTGCAATTGGGTATTATCGGAAGGTGCTTTGAGCGGCAGTGTTGCGCGAAGACCAATTTCTGGTTCAAAATAATTCCATACCGAACGTGTTAAACCTACGGAGACTGTATTGAACTGAGCGTCTTTGAAGGTGCCTCCGGTGTAGAAGCCAATGTTCTGCTTTTTGCGGACGTACATTTGACCGAAAGCGCAATGCATCAAAGAAATGGCAAGGGAAAACAAAAAGAAACGCATGAGGTAGATTTATCAAGGTAATCCTCAAGTTCAAATTGGTTACACTTCGTTAGAAAACTCTCCCCAAGTTCTGCGGTACTCCCCATCCTTATCAAACAACTGCGCTTGCTTTTCGATGTTGAATTCTCGTCCACCTCTATTATCATTGCCTACACCAGCGATATAGGCCCAATTCCCCCAATTCGAAGCTACGTCATAATCTACCAAACAATGTTCAAACCACGCTGCGCCGTAGCGCCAATCCTGTTGCATTCCAAACACCCAATAACTTGCCAAGATTTGCCGCATGCGGTTCGAAACAAAGCCGGTTTCTCGAAGCTCATTCATTCCTGCGTTGATCAATGCTTCGCTTGTTTTTCCCTGCGTCCAAGTATCAAATTTACTCGGATCAAATTGCGTATAAAGTGCCTGTTGTCCAAGTCCGTTTAAGAGGAAATAGGCTTTAGGATGCTTTTTGAAACTGAAGCGAAAAAAATCGCGCCATAATAATTCAAAAATGACCCAATAGGTTGATTCATTGGAAACGATCTCTCGTTCATACCGCTTAATTTCACTGTAAATGCGTCTAGGGGATATGCATCCTTGGCTTAACCATGCCGAGAGTTTCGATGAAAAATTCAACCCGTTTAATTGATCCCGTGTGGCTTTGTAGGTACGAATGGATTGTGTTTCCCAAACGAACTCGTTAAGGCGTTCCAGGGCAGCATCCTCCCCTCCGTTCATCCATTCGGGTGTTGAGCATTCCTCCACTTCCAGAGGCAAGACTTCAAGTTGAGGGGTAACAATGCGCTGAGGTGCGTCAAAAGGAGCGCGTACCTTGGATTCCTTTTCGGCTAATTTTCGAAACTTGGTGAAAAGCATGGGAATATCCCTTACGCTGAATGGCAAATCATCGGGGTGATATAACGTACTGGTTGAATAGGTTTGAAAATCAACCCCAAGTTTTAACAGCTGTTGCTTGATTTCCGTTTGGAGCATTTTCTCTTCGCTTCCCACTTGTTTTTTGGTGTATACCTTGCGGATTTGGTATTGGACGCACAACCTTGGTAATTCGGCATGGGGAACTCCATCTACCACCAACAAGGTTCCCCCACGTTCGTTGAACTTCTTCTGCAAATTCAACAGGGAATCCCGGATGAATTTTTCGCGAGCCAGGCCTCTTCTCGGTATAGAAAATTGCGGTTGATCGGCGAACGATTTTAAGAAAAAAACAGGGACGATTTCATCGTTTTCTTCAATGGCTTTAAGCAAGGTTTCGTTATCATCCACCCTTAAATCTTCTGTAAACCACACTAACCCTCGTTTCATAAATGATCTATATTTTGTTTGATTTCTTGCGCTTTTTCTAAAATTAATTGCTTTTGTGCATCTTCCATTTTATCCCACACCTTGTACATCATACCGATGCGTGGATTTCGTTCCAGCAAGGGGCGGTTGCGGGCATAAAAATCCCAATAAAGGGTATTGAATGGACAAGCCTTCTCTCCGAATTTATCTTTGTAATTGTAATAACACCCGTCACAATAATTTCCCATTTTCTGGATGTAAGCCGCCGAAGAAACATAGGGTTTTGAGCCTACAATCCCGCCATCGGCGAATTGACTCATTCCCCGGGTATTCGTAATTTCCACCCATTCGAAGGCATCGATATAAATCCCCAAATACCAGCGATCCACCTCATCGGGATGCACGCCAAGCAAGGAAGCAAAATTACCCGTAACCATCAGGCGTTGAATGTGATGCGCATAGGCATGATCTAAGGATTGCTTGATGGCATGATGCAAGCAATTCATCTTCGTTTCACCGGTCCAGTACCACGAGGGCAGTTGCGCTTTGTTGCCAAAATAATTCATTTCAGAGAATCCGGGCATTTTTGCCCAATAGATCCCTCGCATGTATTCCCTCCAACCGAGGATCTGACGGATAAATCCTTCAACTTGATTCAATTCGTAGGTCTCCGGATGCGTAAAATACGCTTGTTCAACCGCTCGAATCACTTCCAAAGGTCCTATCAATTTTACATTTAGGGCAAACGACAATCGCGAATGGTACACGTACCAATGCTGGGTTGTCATGGCATCTTGGTAGGTGCCGAATAAAGGCAAGGCCTGTTCAATAAATTCATGAAGTAATTTCAATGCAGACGTTCTTGTTATGGTCAAAGAAAATTCGCTGGGGTTGATTTTACCGATAGTTTTAAGTTGCGCACGTTGTATATCCTGATACACTTCGGTTTGGTCCGTTAACGCTAGTTGGGTAGTGAACAAGGTGGTATTCGCTGGTAATTTCTTACGGTTATCTTGGTCAAAATTCCACTGTCCGCCCACCGGTTGATCGCCCTCCATCAGAACTGCATATTTCTTTCGCATGGAACGATAGAAGGTCTCCATAAGGAAGGTTTTCTTTCCGACAAACAGGTTAGCCACCTCGTCCCTTTTGGTTAGAAAATGTTCTGAATCATCAGCAATAACAGGAACCTTGGAGTTCTTAAAATATTGATCTAAACGGTATTCATCCGGAAGCTGATAGCGCACGGTAGCAATATCAAACTCCTTGCAAATGACTTCCAGGTTGTTTAAAAAGCCGTGTTGGTTCTCCGAATCGTTGATGCGAATATACCGTACCTGATGACCGAGTGCTTGAAGTTCTTGAGCAAAAGCCCTCATGGCTGCAAAGATTCCCACGACTTTTTGAACGTGATGGGTAACGTACTCCGATTCGGATTTCACCTCCATCAGAACATACAAAACGGTGGGGTCGACCGATTCAAACCACGAATGATTGATGTTTAATTGATCTCCTAGAATCAGGCGTATTTCGTTTGGTCTCATGGGTTTTTATGGGTTCTACATCGATCGCTGCAATAGATAACTTCGTTCCAAACGCGTTCCCATTTTTTCCGCCAGGTAAAGGGCCGCTTACACACCGGACAAATTTTTTGAGGAAGGTTCGACTTTTTAACGTTTTTCATGCTGAACTCGGTTGGGTGAAACGTGCTTGGCCAAGACCATTTTACCTAGTGTTCTTGACTTGGGTGACTTTTTAATGCCATACATAATATCAGAAGCATGCTTACGTGAGGTTTCAATATCTACTACTGGAAAGGGATAATCAACACCCATTCGGCAATGATAAAAGATCTGGTCCATTTCGCTCATCTTCCAAGGTTCATGAATGAGGGATGCGGGAACATCCTTTAATTCCGGAATCCACTTTTTAATAAAAAGCCCTTCGGGATCATGTGCTTCCGAGTTCTTTATTGGATTATAAATTCGCAAGGTATTGACTCCTGTCAATCCTGCTTGCATCTGAATTTGGGGATAATGAATTCCCGGCTCGTAATCCAAGAATTGTCGTGCTAAAAAATGAAGGTCGCGCCAATCCTGCCAAAGGTTGTACACAAAAAAGGAAACCACCATGGCGCGCATGCGAAAATTGAGGTAACCTGTAGCCACTACACAGCGCATGCAAGCATCCACCAAAGGAACGCCAGTATTACCTTCTTGCCATGCTTTAATTAAGGTTTCATTTTTAACCTTACCCAGATTTTCGAACGCAGAATTCACGGAAAAAAACTCCATGCGGCATTCGGTTTCAAACTTTTGAATGAAATGGCAATGCCAATGAAGGCGGGAGATAAAATTGGCCAACGCTCGGGCATTACCTCCCTGCTTTTTGGCATGAAGCGCCCATTGGTAAACTTGGCGTATCGAGAAATTGCCGTAGGCTAAATAAGGTGAAAAGCGGCTGCAGGATTTTCGCGCTTCCTCGGGTTTCGAAATATGCAGTGAATAGGTGCGATGTCGAAGGTCGAAAAAGGACTTTGCGTAGCGCTGTGCATTGAGGATTCCACCGGGTTGAAAATGGGGAAGTGGGCTGCGAATTTCATCGGGAAGGGAGGTCTCGTCAGGAATTGACCAATGCACCGGTTGAGATGTTAACTGTTCGATTGAGGGTTCATCCAATGGGGAATGCATGAAGTTGTGCCATGCTTTATCCCACGATTGACGGTTCTTTAATCCCCGTATCACACCGTTGGCTTGAAATTCAACCCAAGGTGTATTTTGAGATTTTAAAAAAGATGCAATCCGTTGATCCCTCTTGTATGAAAGCCAATTTCCGGTCTCTTGGTAGGAATAGACGCCCTGAACTTCAAATAAATCCATGAGCTGCTTAAACACTTCGTCGGCACTGGAATGAGCAATGGTAAGGGTGTGATTGGGTAAACACTTTCGCAATTGGAGCAACGATTCATGAATGAAACGCCAATGCCGGACATCGGAGTCGTCGGCAGCCATAAGTTCCGGCTCGAAAATGTATAGGAGTACGATGGGAAAGCCCTGCTCTATGGCACGTTTTAAGGGAAGGTGGTCGTTGATCCTTAAATCCCTTTTAAACCAAAGTACGTTCGCTTTCATAGGTTCAAAACAACCAATCCATAAAAGTGTTGCGCTGCAATAGGCGGTTTACGTACCTTTGCTCCATGATAAAGACGACCATGGCTATTTATCTCCTGATGATGGGCATATCCTTTGCGGGGTTTTCTCAAACAAAGGACATTCAATACCAATCGGAGTATTTTGTGATTTTGGTGATTGATGGTCCAAGATATACCGAAACGTATGGGGACACAGCATGTACCTACATACCCAACCTGTGTAATACCTTAATGCCTCAAGGCACCTTCTTTTCTAACTTTCGGAACAACGGCCCTACCTTTACTGTGCCTGGACATACCGCCTTAATGACGGGAGTATATCAACGTATATCGAATGTGGGTGCAGGGTTGCCAAGAAATCCATCGTTGTTTCAGTATTACATTAAAGAGCGAAATGCGATGAGTTCCGATGCGCAAATCATAGCAAGCAAAGGAAAATTGAACGTGTTATCCAATACTAAAAACAAGCATTGGAAAAACAAATTTCGACCTTACTCCTACTGCGGACCCAATGGAAACGGATTAGATTACGGCCCTGATCGTGAAACGATGGTGAAGGTAAAGGAAACATTATCGGGCACGGAACCGCCTCATTTGATGTTGGTTAATCTTCTTGGGGTGGATGTGAATGGTCATGGGAATGATTGGAAAAAATACTTAGACAATATTAAATATACGGATGCCTATGCCTTAGAAATTTGGAATACCATCCAAGCAAATCCTCGGTTGAAAGATAAAACTACCCTCTTCATTACCAACGATCATGGTCGGCACACGGAGGGTCACAAAAACGGCTTTGTCAACCATGGGGACGGATGTGATGGCTGCCGGCATATTTCTTTGTTGGTCTTGGGCCCGGACATCCCTAAGAACCAAAAAATAACCTCGGAAGCTGAGATGATTGACATTCCTTCGACGATAGCGGAAATGATGCACCTTCATTTCCCAACCGGTACGGGCAGGTTTTTGACGGAAATTTTCACGTTAAAAAAGTAAAACTAACGGTGCTACGGTAAAAGGGGTATTTTTTCTACATTCGTTTAAAATTGTCCCATGTTTCCAAAACGATATTTTGTTTTTCTGCTTTTTTGTTCCCTCATTTTGCCGGGATGCATTGATAAGTTTAAACCGAAAAGAGAAATCAAAACGACCTGCCCTGTTGGAATAGAGCCTGTAAGAAAGGTGCTTTTCATTGGCTGGGATGGTGTTAGAACCGATGCCTTGCTTGCAGCAAATACTCCTCATATCGATAGCCTATTGCAAAATTCCCTGTACTCGTTCAATGTTGACCGAGGACCCTACACCGTGAGTACGCCGGGATGGTCGACTATTTTACACGGAGTGTGGCCTGAAAAACACGGGTTGACGGAAAATTCGTTTCGGAAGAACCGCTACGACACGTATCCGGATATTTTCACCCTGATGCGTCGTACCAAACCGGAATTAGGGTTAGCAAGCCTCAGCAACTGGGATGCTTTTCTTCAAATCACTTCAGAAGAAACGTATGCGCAACGGTTTGATACGGACCCTGAAATGACGCAAGAAGCAATCTCGTTGATTCAACAGTGTACTCCCGATGTAATGCTGTTACACTTTGATTATCCGGACGATACAGGACATGAATTTGGCTTTAATCCCTCCTCTCCGGAGTACCTTTCTTCCATTGAAATCACGGACCATTATTTGGGGGAAATCATGTCCCACATCTACCAACGCGAGGCGCAATTCAACGAGGAGTGGATGGTTGTGTTAACTACCGATCACGGTGGAAATGGAACGGGTCATGGAGGGCAAGATAATCTCAATGAAACTCGATACGTTTGGTATGTTGTGCGTAGTCCCAGCTTTACTAATTCCCTCATCAACAATGGTGAATCCGTGGATTTATTACCTACCATGATGAAATGGTTAGAGGTATCTACCAATGGAATGTCTTTGGACGGAACAGCCATTTATTGAGGATCATCAGGCATTAAATACGCTTTATACAATTTTCGGTATGGATTCTTTTTGATGTTGTAAGGCGTATTTCTTGTGGTTCTTCGAATGACTTTATTCATCATGATGGCTTTAATTGAACCGAGAGTCCCAAATTTCGAAGCATTCAAGGTCCAGAGGGGAGCATTGCTTAATGAATCGATCAGTGATGCGTTGAGCACCAAGGAATTGGTTATTAATGTGGTCCCGGTGGCCTGTTGAAAGAACAGGGCTGTTGCTTCTGAAACGGGTTCAAGAATTTGAATATGGGATTCAAAAACCGCATCAACTTTGAGTAATTTGCACAGTTCTTTCGATGAAATTCTACCTTCATGATAGCCGGCCGGGAGCGCCACGTCGTTTGTAGTATTGATATCTAGAACCTCAATAAAACACTTTCCTTCGTTGATTCTGCGGTTAAAAGACCGAATAAGTTGATCTTGCAACTGCGCTTGTTTTAACCGGGTTAACTCATCGAAACGGTCGTCGGTCATCCAAATCTTTCGTTCAATGGTGGTTCTTGGTGGCAAAACGGCCATGGTATGATGTTTTTGGGTAATTGGTATGATGTTCTTCACATAGTCAACCGTTACGCAGGCATTTAATACCAGAAGTACAACAAAAAAAACGAGCCACTTCA
>Ga0208229_1000252_pt1 | contig 13996 bp, 14 predicted proteins | sample LakMenEpi22Aug11_FD_150725 | JGI IMG/M metagenome (GOLD analysis project Ga0208229, IMG submission 150725) | Freshwater microbial communities from Lake Mendota, WI - 22AUG2011 deep hole epilimnion (SPAdes) | ecosystem: Environmental > Aquatic > Freshwater > Lake > Epilimnion/Euphotic zone ... | reverse complement strand
AGGCGTATCTGCTGGCCTGCCAGCGCTATATCGAACTGAATCCGGTGCGCGCGGGAATGGTCGAGCATCCTGGCGAATACCACTGGTCGAGCTATCGAGCCAACGGGCAGGGGGAGGACAGCGCGGTGATCCGGCCGCATGCGCTCTACGAAGCGCTGGGGCTCGATGCAGTCAGCCGGCAAGCGGCCTACCGGGAGTTATTCCGATACGAATTGGAGCCGGGCCTGGTAGATCAGATTCGGCGGGCGACGAACGGGAATTTCGCGCTGGGCAGCGAGCGTTTCGCGGCGGACGCAGCGGCTGCGCTGGGCCGTCGGGTGCTGCCAGGCAAATCGGGGCGCCCGCGGAAGGTGGCGGCACCGGAGTCGCAGAATTTGTTTGTGGATTGACGATGCCTGAAACCGTGGTCTGTCCCCGGTTTCCTGTTTCAGTTTCTCCTTCGCGTACTTTCAAGGCAATCGCACTATAATCAGTACCGTTGGAATGCTAATAGGTACTGATATGAATACTCTTACCGTATCCGAACTGAAGCGTCGAGGCATGGCCGCCATCGAAGACGGGCTGCGTCGTGGCCCGGTGCATATCGTCAAGCGCAACAAGCCCGCGGCGGTGGTGCTGAGTGAGGCGGACTATCAGAAACTGGCGCATGGCCGGGCTTCCACCCTTGACGGCATGAATGCCGTGCAGTGGCTGCTGAATCAGCGCCCCGCCGGAAAGCGCAGCAAGGCGCAGATCGACGCCGCCCTCAACGCAGAGCGCGACTGGTGATCGCTTTCTTTGACGCCAGCGTCCTGATCTACCTGATTGAAGGCGCCGAGCCGTTCGCCACCAAGGTACGCAAGGAACTCGCTGCGGCTGCGAAGATGCATCCTGAACTGGGTGCTGCCGCAAGTCGGTTGTCCTGGCTGGAATGCCGGGTGGGGGCAATGAAAGGCAACGACACCGCCACACTGATGGCATTCGATGCGTTCTTTGCCCGCCCTGATTTGGTCTGGGTCGAACTGACCAAGGATGTGGTCGAACTGGCGGCGGCAATCCGGGTTCAGACGGGCCTGAAGACTCCCGACGCGTTGCAGGCGGCATCTTGCCTGCAACTGGGTGGGGAACATCTCTTTCTGACCGGAGACGGTGCGTTCATGCGGGTTGCCGGGCTGAACGTGCGAGTGCTCAAGTAATTCACGCCGCCCCGCCGGCGCCGACTTTCCAAGCTTGAACTTCGACTATCCTTGCGGTAAAGTAAGGAATACGAAAAGGAGTAAGTCAATGTCGACAGCAACCATGACCAGTAAAGGTCAGATCACCATACCCGCCGTAGTCCGAGCTGCGCTTGGCGTTGAGACGGGCGACCGGGTGGAATTCGTCCTGGTCGAGCCCGGGCGTTATGAGCTGGTGGCCGCTACACAGTCAGTCACTGCGTTGAAGGGCTTGGTACGCAAGCCAGTCGCGCCAGTGACAATTTCGGCGATGAATGCGGCTATCGCCGCGCACGGGGCAAAGGCGCGATGATTGGTTTGGATACCAACGTCCTTGTCCGTTATGTTGCACAGGATGATCCAACACAGTCACCCGTGGCGACTCGCTTGATCGAGTCGCTTACGGCAGACGCGCAGGGGTATGTCAGCGTCGTTTCGGTGGTGGAGCTGGTATGGGTGTTGACCGACTGCTACGCATTGCCGAAAGGCGAGCTTTGCGAAGTTCTGGGAACCCTGCTAAGGACCAAGGAGATCGTCGTGGCGCACGCCGATACAGTGTGGCAAGCTTTGCGGCTCTTTCGCGAAGGCAAGGCTGATTTTGCGGACTGCCTGATCGAACGGTTTGCGAATGCGGCGGGATGCGACCACACGGCAACATTTGATCGCGATGCCGCCAAACACTGCGGCATGCGGTTAATTGGCTGATATCGAATAAGGCGATAATGACCTCAGAGCAGAACCAGATTATCCCGGTGGATCAGTTCCGCGCTGTCGATGTAGCCAAGCAGGGCTTCGATGTCCTGCGTGCCGTGGCCGGCGATGCGACGGGCTTCGGAACTGGAATAGTTGATCAGGCCGCGGGCGATTTCGCGGCCATCGGGAGCGTGGCAGGCGACGGCCGAACCGCGCTCGAAATCACCCTCGACACGCACCACGCCCACCGCCAGCAGGCTGCGGCCGCCGGCCAGCGCGACTTGCGCGCCGGCATCGAGGGTCAACGCCCCGGCCAGTTGCAGATGGTCGGCGAGCCATTGCTTGCGCGCGGCCAGCGGGGATTCGGCGGCGTAAAGCAGGGTGCCGATGCTCTCGCCGCGCGCAGCGGCGAGCAGTGAATCGGATTCGCGGCCGCTGACGATCAGGGTATGCGCGCCACTTCTGGCGGCGCGCTGGGCGGCGCGCACCTTGGTGATCATGCCGCCTTTGCTGATGCCGGAGCCGGCACCACCGGCCATGGCCTCGAAGCGCCGATCGTCGGCGCGCCCTTCGCTGATCAGCGTGGCGGCGGGGTCGAGGCGCGGGTCGGCGCTGTAGAGGCCCTTCTGGTCGGTGAGGATGATCAGCGCCTCTGCTTCGACCAGATTGGCGACCAGCGCCCCCAGCGTGTCGTTGTCGCCGAACTTGATTTCGTCGGTGACCACCGTGTCGTTCTCGTTGATGATCGGCACCACCGCAAGATCGAGCAGGGTTTGCAGGGTCGAGCGGGCGTTGAGGTAACGCGTACGGTCTGCCAGGTCTTCGTGGGTCAGCAGGATCTGCGCGGCTTTCAGGCCGTGGCTGAGGAAGGTGCTCTCATAGGCCTGCGCCAGGCCCATTTGGCCCACCGCCGCTGCTGCTTGCAGATCGTGCATGGCGTGCGGACGCGTAGCCCAGCCCAGGCGTTGCATGCCTGCGGCAATCGCTCCGGAGGACACCAGCAGCACCTGCCGGCCGTCGGCGTGCAGCGCCGCGATCTGGCGCGCGCATTCGGCGATGAAGTCGAGGGCCAGCCCCTGGCCGTTGTTGGTGACCAGGGCGCTGCCGACCTTGACGACGACGCGCCGCGCTTCAGCTATCTGCCGTCTCATGTTTTCGATGCTGTTCAAGATAATCCATCACGGCAAACGTGACCTCGCGGCAGCCTGCGCCCGAAATTGCGGAAACAACGAAATGCTTCTTCGGCTTGTAGCTCTTCACCAGCGCGGCGACGCGCGCTTCACGTTCATCCTCCGGCACCAGATCGATCTTGTTGATCAGCAGCCAGCGCGGCTTTTTGTACAGCGCCTCGTCGTATTTCTTCAACTCTTTCAGGATCGCTTTGGCGTCCTTCGCCGGATCGGCATCCGGGTCGAAAGGTGAAACATCGACAAGATGCAGCAGCAGGCCGGTGCGCTGCAAGTGCTTGAGGAAGCGATGGCCGAGGCCGGCGCCTTCCGCAGCACCCTCGATCAGGCCCGGAATGTCGGCGATGACAAAGCTGCGGTTGTCGTCAACGCGCACCACGCCGAGGTTGGGGTGCAGCGTGGTGAAGGGATAGTCGGCCACCTTGGGCTTCGCTGCTGAAACGGCGCGGATGAAAGTGGATTTTCCGGCATTGGGCAAGCCCAGCAGGCCGACGTCCGCCAGCACCTTGAGTTCCAGCTTCAGTTCGCGCTTTTCACCTTCCTGCCCCGGCGTATTCTGGCGCGGCGCACGGTTGGTGCTGGATTTGAAGTGCGAATTGCCCAGGCCGCCGATGCCGCCCTTGGCGATCAGCCAGCGCTTGCCGTCGGTATCGAGGTCGGCGATCAATTCCCCGGTCTCGCTGTCGGTGATCACGGTGCCGACCGGCATGCGCAGTTCGAGGTCTTCCCCGCCCTTGCCGTAGCGGTCCGAGCCGTGGCCGTTCTCGCCCTTCTGGCCGCGAAACACGCGGGTGTAGCGAAAGTCGATCAGGGTGTTGAGATTGCGGTCGGCGATGGCCCAGATGCTCGCGCCCTTGCCGCCGTCGCCGCCATCCGGGCCGCCGAGGGGGATGTATTTCTCGCGGCGAAACGAAACCGCGCCATTGCCGCCATCACCGGCAAGGACTTCGATGCGCGCTTCGTCAAAGAATTTCATGAATTCACCGAGGCCAGAAACGCGAAAGCCCTATCTCGACGATAGGGCTTTCGTCGCGAAAAGATGAGGCTTAAGCGGCCGCCGGAACGATGCTGACCGTGCGACGCTTGGCCGGGCCCTTGACGGTGAATTGCACCGTACCCTCGACCTTGGCGAACAGCGTGTGGTCCTTGCCCATGCCGACGTTGTCGCCGGGATGGAATTCGGTGCCGCGCTGACGCACGATGATGCTGCCGGCGGAAATCAGCTCGCCGCCGTAGCTTTTGACGCCGAGGCGTTTCGATTCCGAGTCGCGGCCGTTGCGGGAACTGCCGCCTGCTTTTTTGTGTGCCATGTTTTAGCTCCTGATTCTCTCGTCGGGATCAGGCGGCGATGCCGCTGATCTCGATTTCGGTGAAGTTCTGGCGATGGCCTTGGTGCTTCTGGTAGTGCTTGCGACGGCGCATCTTGAAAATGGTGACCTTGGGATGACGGCCCTGAGCGATCACTTTCGCTGTGACTTTGGCACCGGCGAGCATGGGAGAACCGATCTTGACCGATTCGCCTTCGCCGACCATGAGCACCTGGTCGAGAGTGATTTCAGTGCCTACATCAGCCGGTATCTGTTCTATTTTGAGTTTTTCGCCAGCGGCAACGCGATACTGCTTGCCACCGGTTTTTATGACCGCATACATGATGGAGACTCCAATGGGATGACGCAAAGAACCGCGCAGTATACAGAGAGCCCGGCCGCAGGTCAAATACTTGAATTCATGCCTGGCGCCCGCCTGTCGGCGGCGTGTAGCCGATGGCGAGGGAAATGGCATTGGCCGTTTCCTTGACGAGTTCGGCCCAGTCAGGGCTATGGCGCTCCGCCGGGGCGGAAACCGAAAGGCCGGCGACCAGTTCACCGGTATCGTCGCGCACCGGCGCGGCGATGCAGCGCAGTCCCTGCTCGATTTCCTCGTTGTCGAAGGCAACACCATGACGCCGCGCGCGATCGACCTCCCTTTCGAGGGCGGCGAGCGTGGTCAGCGAGGTCGGCGTGTAGCCGGGCAAGCCGGTGCGCTTGACGTATTCGCGCAGCTTCTGCGGGCCATCTTCGGCCAGGTAGAGCTTGCCCACCGCGGTGACATGTAACGGAGCGCGGGCACCGACCAGATGCACCACGCGCACCGACGAGCGGCCGCTGGAGGTGCGTTCGACATAGACGATCTCGTCGCCCTGGCGCACCCCCAGATTGACGCTCTCGCCGAGTTGCAGGTGCAGGCGCTGCATCAGCGGCATCGCGGCTTCGCGGATGCTGATGCGGGATTTCACCACGTTGCCGAGTTCCAGCAGGCGGATGCCCAACCGATAGGTGCCGGGATCGGCGCGTTCGACGAAGCCGGAGGTGGCCATCGCGGCGAGGATGCGGTGCGCGGTCGACGGATGCAAGCCGGTCTCCAGCGCCAATTGCTTGAGGCTGACCGGGTCGGGGTGGTAGGAAAGGACATCGAGCAATTTCATCATGCGCTCGATGACCTGGATGCCGCTGCGGGCTTCCGGCGCGGCATCCGTGCGGGGTGAAGGCACGGCAATCTCTTCGTGGCAACGGGACTTCGGATACTATAGCAAAACCCGCAAAAGCCTTCGCCGGCCGGCAGCGATCGACAATCAATGACATACGGAGTGAGGCCTTGGCAAACAAGCGCGTAGGACTTTTTGTGACTTGCCTGGTGGATCTGATGCGCCCGCGTATCGGCTTTGCCACCCTGAAACTGCTGGAAACCGCCGGCTGCGAAGTGATCGTGCCGGATACCCAGACCTGTTGCGGCCAGCCGGCATGGAATTCCGGCGATGCACCCGGCGCGGTGGCGCTGGCCAAGAAGACCATCGCCGAGTTCGAGGGCTTCGACTATGTGGTGACGCCGTCGGGATCCTGCGGTGACCACATCCGGACCGAGTACCCGACCCTGCTGGCGGAAGAGCCCGACTGGTGCGGTCGCGCCATGGCGCTGGCCAGCCGCACTTACGAACTGACCGATTTCCTGGTGACGGTGCTGAAGGTCGACAGCGTGCCGGGCGACTACGAAGGTACCGTGACGTATCACGATTCCTGCACCGGGCTGCGCAGCTTGGGCATCAAGCAGCAGCCGCGCGCGCTGTTGGCGAAGCTTAAAGGCGTGACCGTGAAGGAGATGAACGGCTGCGAGGAATGCTGCGGTTTCGGCGGCACCTTTTCGGTCAAGTTCGGCGAGGTGTCGGCCGCGATCGCCGAGCGCAAGTGCGACAACGTGCTGGCCAGCGGCGCGCAGGCCGTGGTCGGCGGCGACCTCGGCTGCCTGTTGAACATCGAAGGCAAGCTGCGGCGCATGGGCGACGAGACGACGCAGGTGTTGCACGTTGCCGAAGTGCTGGCCGGGAGGGTCTGAACCGTGGAAATCAAGTCCATGCACTTCAAGGCCAACGCCAGCGCCAAGCTGGCGGATGTGGTCCTGCAAGGCAACCTGAAAAATGCCAAGGGCAAGTTCGTGACCAAGCGCGCCGAGGCGATCAAGGACCTCGACGATTTCGAGGGCACGCGCGACGCGGCGGCGGCCATCCGCAACAAGGTGATCGACAACCTCGACCTGTGGCTCGAAGCCTTCGAGCGCAAGGCGCTGGATACCGGTGCGAAGGTATTGTGGGCCAAGGACGGCGCGGAAGTCTGCCGCCTCGTGGTCGAGATCGCCAAGAGTCATGGCGTGAAGAAGGTCACCAAGTCGAAGTCGATGCTTTCCGAGGAGGCCGGGCTCAACCAGGCACTGGAAGCCGCGGGCATCCAGCCGGTGGAGACCGACCTCGGTGAATACATCCTGCAGGTCGACAACAACGAACCGCCCAGCCACATCATCGCGCCGGCGGTGCACAAGAGCCTCGACGACGTCGCCGACCTGTTCCACAAGGTGCATGGCACGCCGCGCAAGACCGAAATCCCGGCATTGACGCGCGAAGCCCGCGAGGTATTGCGTGGGCATTTCCTCTCGGCCGAGATGGGCCTGTCGGGCGGCAATTTCCTGGTGGCCGAAACCGGCTCGGTGGCGCTGGTCACCAATGAGGGCAACGGCCGCATGGTGACCACCCTGCCCAAGGTGCATGTGGTCATCACCGGCATCGAGAAGGTGATCCCTACCCTCGAAGATTTGTCGACGCTGATGCGCCTGCTGCCGCGCTCGGCCACAGGGCAGTCGATCTCGAACTATTTCTCGATCCTGACCGGGGTGAAGAAGCCGGAGGAACACGACGGCCCCGAGCATCTGTATTTCGTGCTGGTCGACAGCGGACGCGCCGACGTGGTGGGCGGCGATTTTCACGCGATGCTGCGTTGCATCCGCTGCGGCGCCTGCATGAACCATTGCCCGGTGTATCAGACCATCGGCGGCCATGCCTATGGCTGGGTCTATCCGGGGCCGATGGGCTCGGTGCTGACGCCGTTGTATGCCGGCATCGAGAACTCGATTGATTTGCCGCACGCGGCCACCCTGTGCAACCAGTGCGGCATCGTCTGCCCGGTGAAAATCCCGCTGCCCGACCTGTTGCGCAAGTTGCGCGAGAAGCAGACCGAACGCGGCCTGCGGCCGCTCACCGAACGCATCGGCTTGCGGCTGTGGGCCTGGGTGGCACAGCAGCCGAGGCTCTACGCGCTGGGCGCAAGTTTCGGCGCGCGCTACCTGAAGTGGCTGGCCGGCGACTCCAATCGCATCCGCGTGCTGCCGACCGCACCGGAGTGGACGCTGGGACGCGATTTCCCGGCGCCGCAGGGCAAGACTTTCCGCGAACTGTACGCGGCGCGCCAGACCCGAACAAAGGAAACGACATGAGTTCCCGCGAAGACATACTCGGCCGTGTGCGTGCCGGCCTTCATCGCAACGCCGGCAATGCCGCCGCCGGGCGCGAGGTCATGGCCGCTGCCCTGTCGCAGGGCAATCATGGCCCGAAGCCTGCCATGGATACCGATCCCAAGGCCCTGCTCGAGCGCTTCCGCATCAAGTCGGAAGTGCAATCGAGCACGGTGGATATCGTGGCCCAGGAAACCGATGCTCCCGCTGCCATTGCCCGTTATCTGACGGCCATGAATCTGCCCAGGGTCGCTGTCGCTCAGCCGGCGCTGGCGCATCTGGACTGGGCAGCCGCCGGCCTTGCGATCGAGACGCGCGGTGCGCGCGATGCCGATTTGGTCGGCATCACCGGCTGTTTTTGCGCCGTGGCCGAAACCGGCACGCTGATGATGTGTTCCTCGCCAGATACGCCGGCGGCGGTCAGCCTCCTGCCGGAAACGCATATCGCCATCGTCCGTGCTTCGCGCATCCTGCCCTACATGGAGGATGCCTGGAATCTTGCGCGCAAGGAACTCGGTGCCCTGCCGCGCGCGGTGAATTTCATCTCCGGCCCTTCACGCACCGGCGACATCGAGCAGACCATCGTACTCGGCGCCCACGGGCCATATCGCGTGCATCTGGTGATTGTCGAGAGCTGACATGCGCTGGCTACTTGCCGCGCTGTTTTTCGCCGTATCGCCAGCGCCGTCCGCAAGGGATACCGTCTCCGGCTCAGCCGGAGACATAACTTTTGCTCAGATCGGCGAAGAGATTCTGCCGCCGGTATTTGTCGAGACGCTGCTCGAACTTCCCGACGATGCCGCCCAGGCGGCCAAGTCGGGCAAGCGCCTGCTGCTGTATTTCGGCCAGGTGGGCTGCCCCTACTGCAAGGAACTGATGCAGACCAGCTTCACGCAGAAGGCCATCGTGGACAAGACGGCGAAGCATTTCCTGCCGATCGCCTTCAACCTGTTCGGCGATCGCGAAGTGACCTGGTTCGACGGCAAGGTGCGCAGCGAAAAGGAACTCGCGAAGTATCTCAAGGTGCAGTTCACGCCGACGCTGCTGCTGCTCGACGAGAAGGGCAACATCATCGCGCGCATCAACGGTTATTACCCGCCGCATCGATTTTCCGCGGCGCTCGACTACTCGGTGCAGCGGCTGGAGGGCAAGCGCTCGTTTGCCGAGCACATGAAGGCCGTGCCGCAAACCGGCGCCAGCGCTACGCTCAACGAACAGCCGTTTTTCATGAAGCCGCCCTTGAACCTTGCCCGCAAGCCGGGCGACAAGCCGCTGGCCGTGCTGTTCGAGTCGCGGCATTGCGCACCCTGCGACGAACTGCACCAGGAAGGCTTCAAGCGCAAGGAAACGCTGGCGGCGATTTCACGTCTCGACGTTGCGCGCTTTTCGCTGTCGGGCCGCGAGGCGCTGATTACCCCGGATGGCCGCAGCACCAACGCCGAAGCCTGGAGCAGGGAACTCGGCATCGGCTACACGCCGAGCGTGGTGTTCTTCGATGACACCGGCCGCGAAGTATTTCGCCTTGAGGCCTATGTGCGGCCCTTCCACTTCACTTCGTCCTTCGAGTATGTCGCCAGCGGGGCCTTCAGGAAGGAGCCGGAGTTTCAGCGCTTCCTGCAGAACAAGGCCGAGCACATGAAGGAACGCGGCGAGAAACTGGAGCTGTGGAAGTAGGGCGGAACCTTCAGTGGGCGAACACGAAGCCCTCGAATTCCTCCAGCGGCAGCGGCCGACTGAACAGGTAGCCCTGATAGGCATGGCAGCCGTGCCGTTCGAGAAATTCGCGCTGCACTTCGGTCTCGACGCCCTCGGCGATCGCATTCAGACCGAGTCCGGCGGCCATGGTGATGATGGTTTGCGTGACGATGCCGTCGCTGACGTTGTCAGGCAGTTTGAGTACGAAGCTGCGGTCGATCTTGAGCTGGTCCAGCGGTAGCCGGGTCAGGTAGGAGAGCGACGAATAACCGGTGCCGAAATCGTCCAGGGAAAAGGCGATACCCAGCTTCTTGATCGTCTGCATCTTGAGGATGGTGTCCTCGACGTTGTCCAGGACCAGGCTCTCGGTCAGTTCCAGTTTCAGACGCGCTGGGTTGGCGCCGCTGCTCTCGATGATCCGACGTACCTGTTCCGCGAAATCCGACTGTCGGAACTCGCGCGGGCTGACGTTGACGGCCAGCTGCAGGCTGCACAGCCGTGCGTCTCCTGACCATGCCTTGAGCTGGGCACAGGCCGTGGCAAGGACCCAGCAGCCGATGGGCAGGATCAGTCCGGTTTCCTCCGCCAGAGGGATGAAGCTCGGAGGCGACACCAAGCCGTGGTCCGGGCTCTGCCAGCGCAGCAATGCTTCGGCGCCGATGACACACCCCAGGCCGTCGACCTGTGGCTGGTAGTGCAGCTCGAGCTCCTCGCGTTCCAGAGCAAGGTGCAGGCCGCCTTCCAGTTCATGACGATCCTTGGCGGCCTGGTTCATGCTGGCAGTGAAGAACTGGACATTGTTGCGTCCCGCCGATTTGGCGTGATACATCGCGGTGTCGGCGTTCTGCATCAGCGCTTCGGCGGTATCGCCATCGTCGGGGAAGATCGCAATGCCGATGCTGGGCGTGGTATGCAACTCGTGAGCGCCTATCCGATAGGTCGATCCCAGCGCCTTGAGAATCTTGTCGGCAACACTGCCTGCGGCGGCCGCTTCGACTCCGGTAAGCACCACCACGAATTCGTCACCGCCGAGACGGGCGACCACATCGCTGTCGCGCACGCTGGCTGTCAGCCGGACCGCCACTTCCTGCAGCAGTCCGTCGCCGAGGTGGTGGCCGAGGGTGTCATTGATGTTCTTGAAGCGGTCCATGTCGATGAACAGCAAGGCCACGCGACCGGGATCCCTGCGTGCCGTGGCCAGCGCCTGATCGAGGCGTCCCTGCAGGTTGTAGCGGTTGGGCAGGCCGGTCAGCGTGTCGTGCAGCGCGAGGTGGTTGATCCGCTCCTGCGCCGCCTTGCGCTCGGTCATGTCGGCAAAGCTGCCGATGTAGTAATCGATTTCCCCGCGACCGTTTCTGACCGCGGAAATGGTGAGCCATTTCGGATAGAAGCTGCCATCCTTGCGCTTGTCCCACACTTCGCCCTGCCAGAAGCTGTCGTTCTCGATGGCCTGCCACATGGCCTTGAATTCTTCGCGCGTGGTGCGGCCTGATGACAGGATGCTGGGGTTATGCCCGCGCACTTCATCGGCGCCGTAGCCGGTGAGGCGAACGAAAGCCTGGTTGACTTCGAGGATGCGGTTGTCGCGATCGGTGATCATGATCGCCTCGCCGCTGCGCTCGAATACATTGGCCAGCAGGCGCAGCCTGCGCTCGGCGGCCAGTCGCTCGCTGATGTCGCGCCAGAGCGTGTGCAGAACCACCGCGCCACTCATGGTGATGGGGGTCAGCGTCACTTCGACCGGAACGTTCGAGCCATCGGCGCGCGAGTGCATCCATTCGAAGCGGTGGTAACCCATTTGCAGGGCAGTGGTTATCATCGCCGCGGCCTTTTCTTCCGACGATCGTCCATCCGGCTGGTGCTCGGGGGATATTTCGGCGGGACGCCGGTCGAGAAACTGCTGCTTGCTGCTGTAGCCGAGCAGTTTCAGCGTCGCGGCGTTGCAGTCGACGAAGGCTCCATCCCTGATCAGCAGGATCGGGTCGTTCATGTCCTCGAACAGGTGCCGGAACACTTCCTCGCTCTCGCTCTGGCCGGCAAGCAGGGCTTGTTGCCGCGTTTCCATGCGCGCCAGCCGCAGCAGCAAGTAGACCATCAGGGCCAGCAACAATGCGCCGGAGGCGCCCAGCGTCGTGGCGGTTCGCCTCCAGCCGGCCAGCACTTCGTCATGCGCCAGCGCCGACAGCACATAGAACGGATAGGGCTCCAGCACGTGAAAGCTGAAGGTGCGCGTGATGCCGTCAAGGACGCCTTTGTACTCGGTGGTGCCTTCCCGCTTTCCGGCGCTGATGGCGCTTCGCGTCAGGGCGTTCGCCGGCAGCGGCTGGTTGATCTCGGCGTCGATCGGCGGCCAGCGCAGCACCAGCCGGAAATCGTCGCTGCGGCGGATCGAGATCAGGCCGTGGGCACCAATCGCCAGCGACTGGAACAGCTTCTGGAAATATTCCAGCTTGAGGCCGATCGTTACCACTCCGCGGAAGCGGCCCTGGGCGTCGCGCAGCGCTCGCGATGCGGTGATGGTCTCGCGGCCGGTGGCGCGGGAAACAATCACTTCGGAGAACACCAGGCCGGCGCCCGGCTGGTCGCGCAGCGACTGGAAATAGCCGCGGTCGGAGATGTTGATGCCGTTCGCAGGCATCTCGCCCGAGGTGTAGAGCAGGTCGCCGCCGGCGCCGAACACCCGGATGCCGGATATCTCGTCGAAGTTGAGGAGGCTTGAATCAAGCGTGGCGCTGATCCGGGCCGCGTGGGCGGCAATCGCCGAGGTTTGCAGCGCCTCGAGCGGCAGCGTGCGGGTCAGTGTCAGCAGAACCGTGTCACAGCGGCGCAGCGTCGCGTCGAGTCGCGCTTCGATGATGGAGGAATAGTTGAGGGTGGTCTTTCCGGCGTCGCGCAACCTTTCCTGGCGGGCGTTCCAGAGCATGCTGGCGATGACCGCCATGACGCCGAGCGCGGCAAGCCCGAGCAGCATGACCAGGCGGATGCGATGACCCGTGTGCGCGGCGAGATGCTGGGCGGAGCTCATGGCGGCATTGTGCAAAGTCTGGCGCGTATTGGCAAATTTATCCGGCGGCGCCCCGCCAGCGCTTTTCCAGTTCGATGATGCCCATTGCCACCACCGCGATGAGGGAAATTTCTCCCCAGGCACGAAGGTCGATCGGTGCGGTGGCAAACGCCTTGTTGAGCGGCGCCCAGTAAGTGATCGCCATTTGCAGTACGAGCTGCAGGCCGGCCCCGGCCCAGACCCAGGGGTTGGAAAACGCGGCGACGGCGGTGACCGGCAGGCGCAGCGAGCGGCAGTTGAACAGATAGACGATCTCGATGGCGACGAAGACGTTCATCGCGATGGTGCGCGCCTCGGCCATGCTCTGGCCGCGTTCCCCGGCCAGCAGGAACATGCCGAAGGCGCCGGCCAGCATCAGGATGCCGACCAGCACCACGCGCTCGATCAGCACCGCATCGAGCACCGGCGCCCCCGGCGGCCGCGGCGGTCGATGCATGATGCCGCGCTCCGCCGGCTCGAAGGCCAGCGGCAGGCCAAGCAGCACCGCGGTGGTCATGTTGATCCAGAGTATTTGCAGCGGCGTGATCGGCAGCGTGACCCCGGCGACGATGGCGGCCAGGATCACCAGGCCTTCGCCGAAGTTGGTCGGCAGGGTCCAGGTGATGAACTTCACCAGGTTGTCGTAGATGCCGCGCCCTTCTTCGACCGCTGCTTCGATGGTGGCGAAGTTGTCGTCGGTGAGCACCATCGCCGCGGCCTCCTTGGCCACGTCGGTGCCGCCCATGCCCATGGCGATGCCGATGTCGGCCTGCTTCAGCGCCGGTGCATCATTGACGCCGTCGCCGGTCATGGCGACCACTTCGCCTTGCGCCTGCAGGGCGCGCACCAGGCGCAGCTTCTGTTCCGGTTCGACGCGGGCAAAGACATCCACGTTGCGCGCGGCCGCCTTGAGCGCTTCGTCATCGAGGCGGGCCAGATCGCGCCCCGTCAGCACGGTGGCGGCATCACCCGCCTTGACGATGCCGATCTGTCCGGCGATGGCCCGCGCCGTTTCGGCATGATCACCGGTAATCATCTTCACCCGGATGCCTGCAGCATGACAGGTGCGCACCGCGCCGACGGCGCGCACACGCGGCGGATCGATCATGCCGACCAGGCCCACCAGCACCATGCCGGCGCTGATGGCGGCTTCGGTCAACTCGTCGCCGGCAGCCAGTTGCCGACGTGCCAGGGCCAGCACGCGCAGCCCCCGGGTTGCCATGAGCGCAGCCGTGGCCTCCAGTGCCGCGGTATCGAGCGGAGCTTCGCTGCCGTCGGCGGCAAGCATGTTGCGGCATGCCGGCAGCAGCTTTTCTATCGCGCCCTTGGCGTACACCATCGAGCGCCCTTCGATGGCGTGCAGGGTGGCC
>Ga0208229_1000248_pt1 | contig 14105 bp, 17 predicted proteins | sample LakMenEpi22Aug11_FD_150725 | JGI IMG/M metagenome (GOLD analysis project Ga0208229, IMG submission 150725) | Freshwater microbial communities from Lake Mendota, WI - 22AUG2011 deep hole epilimnion (SPAdes) | ecosystem: Environmental > Aquatic > Freshwater > Lake > Epilimnion/Euphotic zone ... | reverse complement strand
ATTTCAGGGATGTCTTTGGGAAGGTCATATATTCGAAAATCTTTTAGAAAATTCTAAGTATGGTTATTTTGGAGACGGAGCCAAAAAAATTGTTGGAACCGGTAAAGGTAAACTATCTACTCCATACAAAAGTGTTTTGAAGTTTGATAAGAATCCGTACAATGAGCGCCAGGTTACAGGGGACTGTGTAAGTCACTCTACTAGAAATGCTGTAGACGTATCTCGTGCTGTAGAAATAGATATAGACAAACATAAAGAAAGTTGGATAGCAAGAGGCGCTACCGAAGCAATATACGGAGCAAGAGGTCATGGCGGACAAGGAATGAGTTGTTCTAGAGCAGCACAATTTGTCAGCCAATATGGTGGTGTCTTAGTTAGAAAAAATTACCCTGGTGTTGTTGATCTTAGTAAATATCAAGGTATGTTAGGTGCCGGATGGGGTGGTCGTAGCTTACCAGACAAAGTTATAGATCTTGCAAATGATCATCAAGTTAAAACTGTAAGTTTGGTTAGAACAGTAGAAGAAGCACGAGATGCTCTTGCTAACGGTTATGGAATTAGTGTTTGTAGTAGTTATGGTTTTAGTAGTCGAAGAGACAGTAAAGGATTTGCTAAACCACAAGGCTCTTGGGCTCATGCTATGGCATGGATTGCTTGTGATGATACCGGTAGTGAACCAGCTTTTTTGGTTCAGAATAGTTGGGGCAAATGGAACGATGGTGGTCATCCATCATGGGGCCCGATACCTGACGGATCATTTTTAATAAAAGCAGATGTTGCTGCCGGTATGTTAAAAGGCAACGCAGCATACGCTTTTAGTGACTTTGATGGATTTCCATTACAAAAATTACCAGACTATGGTTTTGATTATTTATCTTCATAAATATATAATATGAGTTTATTATGAATTTACCAAGACTAATAAGTATAAGTGGACTACCATTTAGTTTACCTCCATTACCAGAGTACCAAGTATGGGCTATTAATCAAGACACTAGTCCTCCATCTTTAGTTATAGTAGAATTTCCGTATTCAAAACCCGTTGACACCGTTCCCTCCATCAATACTTTTAATCTGTTAAACACCACACTAGAACAAACTTCTACATTACTCAATATTCAATTACAAACATTGGATAGTAGACTAACTACTATAGAAGGACAATTAAGCAATATTCCTTTAGCATCATCATGAAAAATATTGTTAATATTAAATGTTGTCCTATCATACCTTCCCCCACGCCGACGATCACGCCGAGTATAACTCCGACAAATACCGCAACACCAACTATTACACCGACAACGTCGGTTACGCCATCGGTATCTCCAACAAACACTGTTACTCCAACAGCAACGCCAACGGTGTCTCCATCTAACACAGTTACTCCAACAGTGTCTCCGTCCAATACTGCAACGCCAACAGTTACTCCGAGTAATACTGGAACACCAACAGTTACTCCGAGTAATACTGCAACACCAACAGTTACTCCGAGTAATACCGCAACACCAACTGTTACTACATCAAACACAGCAACACCAACAGTTACAGCAACACCAACTGTTACTACATCAAACACAGTAACACCAACAGTTACGCCGACAGCTACCAAGACTAATACTCCTACTCCAACAAATAGCGTTACTCCAACAAATACAGCAACCTCAACTATTACACCTACCAAAACTATTACGCCAACTCCTACGCCAACACTTCCACCTTTCCCAATAGGAGCTGATAGCGCTAATTTTAATAGTTGTGCTAATTGGAACAGTACAACGTTCGGTAATGTTACAACCGTTGGAACTAATGGCGGACCATCTGCTTATGGAACATATGATCAGACTGGAAATGCTTGGGAATGGAACGAAGCTATTATAGGCTCGGATCGTGGAATTCGTGGCGGCAGCTTTTTCAGCATCGCGTTCTACTCGTCAAGATCCTTCAGGAACTCATATGACCCATCGTACGAGGATGGCAGTAACAGTTTTCGTCTCGCAAGCTCCCTTAACCCTTTAAGCCTTCCTTACTTTGTAAATATAGGGGATATTAATAATAGTAATGACTCTTTTACTGGCTATGGAAGTGTGAGTTACGTTTATAGTATCGGTCAATACCCTGTTACTAATTGTGAATATGTTGAATTCTTAAATGCTGTAGCAAGTACTGACACTTATAATTTATATAATACCAGTATGGATAGTTATAATGGAGGCAATATAACCCGATCTGGCTCTAGCGGAAGCTACACCTACTCTGTGAAAACCAACATGGGGAACAAACCCGTAGTTTATGTTAGCTGGTTTGACTGTGCACGGTATTGTAACTGGTTACACAATAATAAGCCTTCTGGAAGTCAAGATAATACTACCACCGAAACCGGATCGTATACTCTAAATGGGGCAACATCTGGAGTTGGTATTACTCGTAATATTAATGCTACTTATTATATTCCTAGTGAAAATGAATGGTATAAAGCAGCTTATTACAAAGGCCGTGGTACTAACGCAGGATATTGGACTTATGCTACTCAAAGTGATACCATAACATGTGTTACCGCTGACGCTAATGGTAATGGGCCAATAAATAGTAACTATAGTTGTTCTTAAATATTTTAGTAACCTAACCTTTGGTGTATATTACTACATAATAAGGAATTATTTTATGAATTTTTTCGATAAGTTAGCATTAAATAGACTAATTAGTATAATACTTAATTTTATACTAAATATAGCAAAACTAATAATACCTAAACAAAAAGATAAATTGGATGATATAAATCCTTTTCCTCCTATTCCAAAACCACTATTAAAACGTAAAAAATTATTTCCAAGAGATAAAAATGAATAAATTAATATTACCAATTTTATTCGTATCATTATTTTTTACTTCGATAAAATATAACGGATCATCAACAGCTCCTGTTATTTTATCCGGAGCTATAGTTAAACATATAGGTAATGAACCAATTAAAAAATACAAAAGAAAAGAGTGTCCAGTTTGTAAAGGAAGTGGAAAATATTTGAGTGGAGACGGAATAAAAATGGTTGATTGTGGATATTGTTTACCTTAATAGAAAGACAAAAATATGCAAGTAGATCCTAATCTGGAACGTATTGCTCAAAAGATTATAGACAAAGCAAACATTAAAAATAATAACTATGGTTTTGATCCTATAACAATAATTATAGTAATCGGTGTTATATTAAGTCTTATAAGAGTAATTCAAGAATGTAGAAGCAAAAGACGTAAGAATGATAAAATGAGCGAAGCTTTAGACTTAAGACACACTATAGTTAATTTAACTATTAAAGATAGCTGGTTAAATAATTATAGACTAAACAAAATATTAAAACAACACTTGAGCAAAAAACAATATCAACAATACGGAGTTAGTCTAAAAAATGCCATCATGGAAGTTGGTAAGAATCTCGATGATAACGAATCCTTAACACTTCTGGAGGCCACCAATGTTTAATCTGCTTATATGGATAGTTTATGGTTTATTTGTTGGTTCTTTAGCAAAAGCTATAGTTCCTATTAATTTACGATTAGGTTTTTTTCAAACCGTTGCTCTTGGTGTTGCTGGCTCGTATATGGGAGGCGCAATACTTTATATTTTAGGAACATATGATAGTTTGAGTCCATCAGGAATATTTATGGGCGTGGCTGGTGGCATATTAAGCCTTATATTATATAATAAATTTGTTAATAAATAAAAATCGGGATAATCAATGAGTGTTCCAGAATATTCTGTATTAGGAAATTGTAATAGTGCAAACTATGATAGTACGGCTTTATGGCCATCAACCATAGATAATAATGGTAATATTACAAGCGTGGGTGGAAACGGCAAATCTAGTTTTTATGGCACATTCGATCAAAATGGCAATGTATGGGAAATTATAGATTATCAAATACCATCATCGCAAAGCATATTATATTACGGCGGTTCTTATAATTCAAGATTAGTAGATCTAATAAGTATCGATGGTTTCACTATAGATATAAGAAACACAGGACCAGGATTCGGATTTAGAGTTTGTGCAAATTCTGGTATCTCAGATAGTAACTTTGTAGCAGTATCTGGTTCTAATATTGGAGATACAAATAGAAATCATTATGGAGATAATCTTGGAGAAGTTAATTATGAATATAAAATATCTAAATTTACTATAACAAATGAAGAATATGTCTTATTTTTAAATAATGTGGCAAGAGTTCCTGCTTTAAATAATGCTTTGGCGGTACCAGCTAATAGTATATGGCCATATATAGGTTCTATGACCACAAATATTCGAGGTGGTATAGTAGTAACAGGTACTAATCCTATAGTATATACTGTTAAAGATAATATGGCTAAAAAACCAGTTAATTTTGTTAACTGGTATAGCGCGGCTAGATATATTAATTGGTTAAGTAATAGCAAGCCTAACAGCGGTGGCCTAGCAGTAAATTCGACAGAAACAGGGGTATATTCTCTTAATTTCACTAATCCTCTTGTTAAACCAACAGCCTCAAATAAAACATATTATTGGATTCCTGATCGTGATGAGTGGGTAAAAGCAGCCTATTATGATCCGACAAAAAATGGAACAGGCGGATATTGGCTATACGCTACACAAAGCGACACAGAACCATACTCTATAACAGTTAATGTTAATAATGGAATAGCAAACAATACTTTTGGTAGTCCTGGAGCATGTCTTAGCCCAACACCCACACCAAGTATAACAAGTAGTCCAACGCCCACTCCTTCAACAACCCCATCCTTAACTCCATCTTGTACACCAACATTAACCACAACAACAACTCTTACAGCAAGCGCTACCCCAACACCCACACTCACGCCTTCTGTTACAAATACTCAAACTCCGACTCAAACAAAAACATCAACTCCTACTCGTACACCTACAAAAACACCCACTAGAACGGTTACTAGAACTCAAACACCAACGCCAACAGTAAGCTTTACATCCTCTCACACGCCAACACCAACACCAACATATACTCCAACTCCTACTTCTACTAAAGCTCTATGTGATACATTTAAAATTGGACAACTACAATATAATCCTAATATTTATAGTAATGATGACATCAAAGTATTATATAAGGGTTTTATTTTAGAAGGACGTATCAATGATAAAATTATGTTAGTAAAAGAAATGCCGAATGTATCACAAACTCCTACTCCATCAGTAACAAAAACCTCCACCCCAACACCCACCGTCACATTAACACCTACAATAACCCCAACATCTACCACCACATTAACACCAACAATTACCCAAACACCAACTAACCAGTAATGAAAATTGCTGTAGCATTATATCTATATCATACAGATTTATGGGACGAGTATAAAGAACTAATTGAAAATATAAAATATAAGATAAAATTATATTTAGGATTATGTATTAATACTAATTTTTCTCATATTCTAAAAGACCTATCTAATTTGTCTTGGAACTATTCTCTAAGTTTCCATGAAAATTATGGAGCTGATATAGCACCATTTTTATATCAGTTAAAAGCTATCTCCGAACCATTCTTTATAAAAACACACAGTAAAAAAAGTTTATGGGGATACGGAAATACCAATTGGAGATATGATTTAAATCATTTACTTAAACCATCTATTGTAGATCGTGCTATTAAAACATTATCATTACCCACAATAGGAATGATAGGAAATAAAAAATATTTACTACATAATAATGATAAATCTATACATATAAATAAAATAAAAACATTATGCAATTTACTACAATTAAATTATACTAAATTAAAAAATAGTCCATTTTTTGCTGGATCAACCTTTATTAGTAAAACTAATATGTTTAAACAAATATTACTGCCGCAGTATTCGATACTTGAGTCTTATCTAAAAAACGAAAAAAATAAAATTAATGAAGAACACGGAACGTACACTCACTCTTTAGAAAGAATATTTGGATATATAGTATCTCATCATAATCTTAAAATAGGTTTATATTATAATGACTAACTATAGTATGTTACCAATAAACTTTAATCCTAAAAAATATTTTGAGATTAACAAAGATATACAATCAATATTACCAAATGATAAAGCATGTATAGAACACTATCTAAATTTTGGAATCAAACAAAATAGACGTTATATAGATTATAAAACAACAAATAATGCAGAATTTTGGAATAGTGGAAAAAATCTACTCTATTTTTCACCAATCGCACCAGACTACGACATGAGTAGCGGAGGTAATAGACTTTTACAAATACTAACAATTCTAAAATTATATTTAAAATATAACGTATCTTTTTTTTGTAATGGATATAAAAAAAATTATCATATTAAAAAATTACAACAACTAGGTATAACAATTAATTTACCAGACATAAAAAATAATAAATATTTTGATATAAATCTAAAAAAAGCAGCTGATAATAATATTATATATAACAATGCAATATTTTCTTGGTATGATATAGCAGATCAATATATTGATATTGTAAAATCTTATTATCCTAATATTAAAATTATTATTGATACTGTTGATATACATTGGATTAGAGAACACAGAGGAAAAAATGCGGGATTATTAAATATCACAGACGAACTATTATATAGTAATAAAAACAAAGAAATAAATACTTATAAAAAAGCGAATGTTATACTTACTGTTACAAATGATGATAAGGTATTTCTACAAAAAGAAATAGGATATAATAATAATATCAAAATTCTTAGTAATATTCATGATCCTAAAAATATAAAAAAAATAGAATATAATATTTTATTTGTTGGTAGTTATGATCATCGCCCAAATATAGATGCTGCACAACAAGCTGTTCAAATATATAAAAAATTTCAAGAAACCAAAGAATACAAAAATATTATTTACCAAAAACCAAAATTATTTATTGTTGGTCCTAATAGTAAAAATATCAATTTTTCTTCTGATATTTATAATGATAAACAGATAATTATTACTGATCATGTTCCTGATTTGGATAGTATATATTCAAAATGTTCGGTATTATTAGCCCCATTAAATTGGGGTGCTGGTATAAAAGGCAAAATATGCGATGCCGCTATGGCAAATCTAGCGATTATAACGTCGCCAATAGGTAATGAGGGCATAAATCTTACTGACTCTGTAAATGGATTTATTTGTACTAGTAACGATAGTTTTGTTAAAAGTTTATGTGCTTTCTATAAAAACAACATCAATGAACAACAAAAAATAGCAAATTTAGGACAAAAACATATACATAATATAGTGTCTACACAAAGAAGTATTGATGTGTTAAAAAATACATTAGAAGATAAACATATGGTGATCAGCATTGTTGCTTTTAATAACAAAGAACGACTGTACAAATGCCTATCTTCTATCATAAGAAAAACAAGCTATAAAAATTATCATATAGTAGTTACAGATAATAGCACAACACAGCAAATAGAAAATTCTATAGGAGATTTTTTAAAAGAAAATAACATAGAAAATAAAGTTACCTATATTAAAAATAAAAGTAATGAATTTTTTATTATTCCAAATAATAAAGTAATGCTAGATATAAAATATAAAAATTCTGATGTAGTATTAATTAACGATGATGTTGAAATAGTATCAGAAGATTGGTTGTCGCATATGGTATCATCCGCATATTCTTCCGGAGATATTGGGTTTGTTGGCGGCAAAACTATTTTTCCTGATGGAAGATTAGCAGAAGCAGGGGCAGAATTGTACGAAGACGGATTTGGTAGAAATATAGGAAGATATGACGATTCAAATAGTCTCATATATAATATACCTAAATATGTTGGATATTGTTCTGGATGTTTTTTATTAATTAAAAGAGAAACCATAAATAAAATAGGTGTATTTAATACTATATTTTATCCTATGTATTATGAGGATAGCGAATTACAATACAGAGGACATTCCTTTGGTTTGAATACTTTATATGAACCTAGAGCGATAGCTATTCACAACGAAGGATCTAGCGCTGGCACGAATATTGAGAATGGAACAAAGCGATTTCAAGAAATTAATAGACTTAAATTTATAGATGTTATAAAAAACAATCAATTAAAAAACTATATAAAAAATAATACTCGCCATGATAAAATATGTATAGTTATACCCACATACTATGACCGATCAGCTATGTTACAATTGTCTTTAGAATACCAAAAAAATGCTAAAAATTCTGAAAATTTTGAAACGTATATTTTTGTTGATCCTCATAGAGAATATGGTATAGTATCAGACTACGACAAGGTAATTACTAGCGAATATAAAAGAATAAACTGGACTAAAAATAGTGGTAAATATAGTTGGTATGATAGTGTTAAATATATTTTTGATAATACCGATTATGATTACGTAATAACTAGAGAAGATGATGTATTAATTAGCAAAGATTATTTAAGAATGTGCGAAGAACTAGCACTACACGACGCAGCTCTTGAAAAAGACGACCATATCTTATATTTTCATATAGGCGCTTGGGAAAAACCAAAAGGAAATCCTAATAAAATAGTTAGAAGCGGAGTGTCAAGTAGGTCTATTCTAATCAATAGAAAAAAATTTGCAATTATAACCAAATGGGTAGAAGAACAAAAAGATATTATAGACAATGACCACATGATGAAAGACGTACTAGACAATTATAAAATGACTACGATAGCACCAGAAACCAATCGTCATGGTCACGTAGGAATTTATGGATGGAGCGCAACAGATATTCATGCAGATGAAAGAGGACAACAGTCGCTATTTCATAAGCCATTAACTCATGAGCAATTATACACTATTTTAAAAGATAGCTGCTTATCCGGAAACAAACTTCTCGAATTAAATCACAATAAAAATCCAAACTATTTTTGGGATTTTGATCCAAATATTAATTTTACTAAACTAGAATATGTATTATAGAAAGTTTATAATCAATGAAAAATAATTTTGTTATAGGAATACAATGTTTTGTTAAACTCGAAATACTTCAATTAGTATTAGAGAAATTGGAACAATGCTATGGAGCTAATAAATACACATTAGTTCTATTTGTAGATTCTTCAGATAATTTACTCTACAATAGACCCGACTGGATAGAAAAAAATAAGAATCTTATAAATTACATCAAAAATTACACTTCTGATAAATTTAAAAAAATTATAAAATATTATGAAAAAAATAATGTTGGTCCTTATGTCGGGTGTAAAAAAACAGTAGACTTGTGTTTTCAATATAGTGATTATATTATATTTATGGAAGACGATAGCTTTGTATCAAAAGACTATTTTTTATATTATGAATATCTTTTTGATCATTTTATGCTTTTTGATGATAATATATTTGCCGGATCCGCTGTCACTACAATCTGTAAAAATCAAGGAATTACGAATGAAATAGAAAAAGTTTGTTGGATTAATCCTACAGAATTTTCTATAACTAAAAAAATATGGTATAAATTTGGTCATCTAAGAGGTAAAATTTGTGGAGATGTGGAGTTTGGGTTTGCTGTAAAGAGAAACAATAAATATACATTAATGTGTAAAAATTACCACAGAATGGAAAAATTGGGAATAGGACATCCTGATTCTTTTAGTGTTTTACAAAATGCAGAGAGCATTAAAAAACAACCAAAAAATATAATCTTACCAATAGATACCAAAGAAATAGATATAAATAATTACTCGTTAAAGTTGGTGTAATGAGACTTTAAGCTTTGATTCAATTTTAATAAATATTATATATAATGAAATACTTAATATGGAACTTCAAAAAATAGGAATAAAATATGATACAGATAAAGCTACTTATCATAAATATTTAGATTTTTATGAACAATATCTTAATCTAAAAAAAGACACATTCAAAAAAATATTAGAAATAGGAATAAAAGACGGTGCATCTATAAAAATGTGGAGAGAATGGCTAAATGTAGAAACAATTATAGAAGGATGGGATATCAATAATATACCAACTATAGAAAATACAGTATTAAAAAATGTAAATCAAACTAAAAGAAATGAGATACTAGAAAATATAACCGGTATATATGATCTGATACTAGACGATGGTTTACATTCACAAGAAAGCATCGAGACCTCTTTTGCTTGCTTATTCCCTTTTTGTAAGATATATATTATAGAAGATTTACACGCACCTTGGTGCCAAAAAATATATGAAGCTGGAAAATTTACAATAGATAATATTGAAAATTTAATGCATCACAAAATATGGAATAGTAACTTTACTACATCATCAGAAAAATTATATATCGAAACATTTGCTAGTGTAGAACATATCTTTTTAAGAGGAACAAGAGAAAATCCATTATCAATATCTACTATAATAAAGAATTTATTCTATGAATAATATAATTAATCACAATATAGGATATCAACTAGAAGATAAAGATATTATAGATTACCAAGTTTGGACGCTTGATAAAATAAATTGGGCCATTAGAGGACCAAAACCAATTGATATTAATAAAAAATATTTTGTGTCAATAGGTGCCGCTGGAACATTTGGTAGATATTGCCAAAGACCATATACTCAACAGTTATCAGAAACTATTGGTATAAATGGATTTAATTTAGGAGTTTCTGGCGCTGGTCCATCATATTTTAATCAATATAAACATATATTTGATTTTATAAATAAAGCAGAGTTTTGTATAATTGAGATATTTTCTGGTAGATCTATATACAATGATTTACTTGAGTTAGGAAAAAATCAAGGTCAGGTTAGATATAAAAATTCTGACTCTATATTTCAAATGGCAGAAACTATATATAAAGAAATATTAAAAGATAAAAATTTAGCTGAAAATATTAAAATACAAAATAGAATAAATTATTTAAATGAAATGAAGATATTATTTAACAACATAAAAACTAATAAAATTTTATTGTATTTATCTACAAGAACTCCGGAATATGAAGAACTATATACAGATATAAAAAGTTACTGGGGTGGATTTCCACATTTTATAAATAGAGATATGATAAAATCTATGAATAATTTATGTTCTAATTATGTAGAATGTGTGTGTGCAGACGGTTTACCATACAAAATAAAAGATAAAATAATAAATAATTATTATCATAGTCAAGAAATGCATGATTACGCATATAAAAAATTATATGAATACACAAATAAATAATTTTACTATTTATGCAGAAAGACACTGCGGAACAAAATTTTTAGAATCTCTTATTATTGATTATTATAATATACCAGTTACATATTTTTTTGGCTGGAAACATTTTTTTGGTTTTCATAATAAAGAAATAATACTTAGCGGGAAAAACACATTATTTATATGCATAACCAGAGATCCGTTTCAATGGATTCACGCGATGTTTAAACAACCATATCATATGAAAACTGAAAATAATATTACAGATTTTTTATTAAACCCCATATATTCATATGAAACAAAAAATGGAAATCTTTGTTTAGAAAAAGAAATTATTTTTGAAAGAAATATATATACTTTAGATAGATATAAAAATATTTTTGAAATGAGAAATATAAAATATAATTATTTACTTTATAAACTTCCAAAAATTGCACAAAATTATATCTTTATAAGATACGAAGACTTGTGCAACAATATATCACAAATTCAAGACATAATATCTAGTAAATTAAATATTGAACCATATACAGATATTAAAAATAATTTTTTAAAACAAGAATATGAAATTAAAAAAGAAATATATAATATTATAAAATCAAATTTAGATATAAAAATAGAAAACGCTATGGGGTATTTATTATGAAATTTTCTAAAATGATTTTTAATCATATCCCAAAGTGTGGAGGAAGTAGCTTTAAAACATCCTTATATAAAGCTTGTTTATCCAACCCATATTTCTCACAAACCCCAATATATATATCAGAATTTACACACAATAATATGTGTTTACAAAAAGATAACCAATATATACCCATTATTCATAATGACACAAAATTATTTGCTGATCATAGTTATGCATATTTTTTTGAAAAAACTTTTAATTTAGATATTTCTTCAACATTCAGGATTATTAGTATTAGACATCCTATATTAAGATTTATTAGCCATATGTATTTTTTTGATAAATTAAATCCAGAATACTGTTCATACAATATACTAAAAGAAAAAACTAAAGAATACGGTAACATAACCATAGATTACTTAACATATTTTAAATATAGCCTTCTAAACTTAGATATAGAAACAAAATATAATATCGCTATAGAAGAATTATCAAAATATAATTTTATTATAAAATCAGATTATATGAATGAATCAATTACAGAATTGAATCATAACAATCCATTCGGTCTTATTTTGGAAGAATCAAGAGTAAATACTAATAATTATAACGCAAATATATCTAAAAAAGTTTTACAAAATCTTAAATCTTTACTTCAATTCGAAATTCTTTTATTGCAAAACTTTTATCCTAATATACAAGATGAATAAATTAGCTATTAGTTTATCTTTGTATTATTTAGATTTATGGAACAATTTTTTACAGATATTATCTCCTTTTAAGGATCATATCCATCTCTATCTCTGTTTGTATAACGATAGTGGATCTCAAAAACATATTATAAAAAATGCAGAAAAAAATTTTGATACAACAATTTTATTTTGTGATAATTATGGAGCAGATGTTGCTCCTTTTCTCAATATTTTAGAATTAATTAAAGAACCATATTTTATAAAACTACATAGTAAAAAAAGCTTATTAGGACAATACAATCAAATTGCTTGGAGACACATTTTATTACACGATTTTTTTGGTGATAATGATATTTTTAATAACAACTATAAAACAATACACCATAGCAACTGTGGCGCTATTGGTAATAAATTTTTACTATCTAGTAATAATGAACTATATCATAATCAAAAAATTTTATATTTGTGTGACATATTAAATATTCAATATTCTAACATATATCAATATTCTTTTTTTGGTGGTAATATGTTTATGAGCAAAACAGAGTTATTTAAACAGCATTTTCTACCCTACAACCATTTGCTTCAGAAATTATTATCTCAAGAGACTAAAAAAGTAAATGAATCAATTCTGGGAACGTATTCTCATTCTTTGGAAAGAATATTTGGTTATATTATTCCATATAATCATCTTAATTTTTATTATCCTCAACTACAATATATAAAAATTTTAAACACTAAAGCTCCAAATAATTATTTTCATATGGTAAAACTATATAATAATGACTGTTATTTACAAGAAGATCTTAATGTTTATGGTCACATATTAGATGAATCAGAATCAAATTTCACAATCGAATGGCATCATATGTTACCAAATCCTATTCAAAAATATGAGTTTGTTGACAAAGCCACGATCATACAAAAACGGGTTGACACGATCAGGAATGACAGTATAATACATGAATGATACAATCAAAAAACAGACCGTCATGGACCGATTATTTTCTCGGGCTAGCCAAAGTGGTTTCTCAAAGAAGCCACGATATTCATACTCAGCACGGATGTGTCATAACCGATAAACAAAATCGTATTCTCGGGGTAGGATACAATGGATTTCCCAAAGGGTTGGACGATAGCCGATTACCTCTAACAAGACCTGAAAAATACCATTGGATGGTACACAGCGAAAGAAATGCTCTTGCTAATTGTGTTGTTAGACCGGATGGTGGCACAGCTTATGTTACTGGTCAATGCTGTAATGATTGCATAATAGCTCTACACCAAGAGGGCATAGATACAGTTTATATGATAGACGATCATGGCACAATTTTATTTGATAATGATGCAAAAAATAGATTCGATATGTTCGTTGAAATGAGTGGCATGAAAATTTCTTATATAGATCCAAATCTTGAATGGCTGAGACAATTGAATGGTGTAATATGATGGTTACCCTATTTTATATTTTATCTATCATATACTTCGTACAACTATATCTAATAGAAAACTTTAATCCTATTGGCAAAGAATTTACAACTTTAACAATATTAGGTTTAGCTGCTATTTTAGTAAAAAAAGAAAGAAAACCATTATGATATTCGACGAACAAATTTCCAGAAAACCCGACAATTATCCTTGGACCC
>Ga0208229_1000239_pt1 | contig 14241 bp, 13 predicted proteins | sample LakMenEpi22Aug11_FD_150725 | JGI IMG/M metagenome (GOLD analysis project Ga0208229, IMG submission 150725) | Freshwater microbial communities from Lake Mendota, WI - 22AUG2011 deep hole epilimnion (SPAdes) | ecosystem: Environmental > Aquatic > Freshwater > Lake > Epilimnion/Euphotic zone ... | reverse complement strand
AATCTTGCGCACAGTAATCTCACGCTTTACCGATGGTGTTTATCAATTAGATAAGTTTTTAATCATCGGCGTAATTGCTGCAGTTCGACATATTTTAACTGTTGGTGCATCTCTTACTTTGACCGCCTCTAAATCAGATGAGGCCTTTAGAAGAGCTTTATATGAGTTGGGCTTAAATGCTTTAGTGGTTGTGGCCTTAGTCTTTGCTATCTTCTTATCTAAATCTGCTCACCGAGATAGAGGCTAATTTAACTTAGCGTAAGTAGAGCTTAGATAGCTAGCGATGATTACCCAGATTTGATAGGGAAGTGTGGCAATAAATACTCCCACTGATGCTTGATATATAAAATAGAGCATTGGAATAGTTAGAACTGCAGTGCCAACTAATGCAGTTGATGCTACTACTAAATTGTGGGGCCCATAAAATTGATATGACCAGGTAAGTGCGCACATTATCGAGAGTGCAAAAATACTTAAGTAAGTTATGGTTTTAGGAGTACTTAACTTATTAGCTACCGTTACTGCAGCTACTCCTAGAATGACAAAGTTATATGGCCAGATAATGCCAAAGATAAAATCTGGTGGCTGCCAACTTGGTGCATTTAATGATCGATACCAAGAACTACCGGTGGTAGTCCATCTGCCAGCGCCAATGGCATATACAAAAACTAAAGCAATCCCGACAATGCCAGCAATACTTTGAAAATTTGTTTTCATGCCAGCATCCTAGATCAAACCTTTATCTAAACCGGATAAAACCTCTATCGCCCGCTCTTTTAATTGCGGCAGATCAGATAATCGTTTGATGCCATTTATTTGTTGACTCATTCGATGATTTTTTACAAACTCATCCTTATGCCGATCTAAGAAGTCCCAATACAGAGTAGTAAATGGACAAGCGTTATCGCCAACTCTTAACTTTGGATCATAAGCACACCCTTTGCAGTAGGTACTCATTCTGGAAATATATGCACCCCCTGCTGCATATGGCTTACTCATCATCTTGCCATTATCAGCATGAACTCCCATCCCAATTACATTGGGCACCATTACCCAATCAGTAGCATCAATAAACTCCCGGCGCATCCAATCTAAAAATTGTTGGGGATTTGTGCCGGTAATAAGTGCAAGATTACTTAAGATCATAAGCCGAGGAATATGGTGCACCCAAGCTCGCTCTTTAATATCTGCAACTGTAGTTTTCACACAATTCATCTTGGTCTTATTTGGATCAGTAAATAACGGCATTAATTTCCGGTTAGCATTTAAATGATTCTCATTTTTATAATCTGCCCCTAAATACCAATACATACCATTCACATACTCACGCCAGCCAATTACTTGGCGGATAAAACCTTCCGCAGATGCAATATCTACTAATCCTTTTTCATAGGCAGAAAGAGCAGCAGTTAAGACCTCACCTGGGTGCAGTAATCCATTATTTAAATATGGGCTAAGTAGTGAGTGGTGCAGCGCCCAATTCTCACCCGTCATTGCATCCTCATATGGACCAAAGTTTGTAAAGTGGTTATCAATAAAGTTTTTTAATTGCGCCTTAGCCGCCTTTCTACTTGTGCCCCAAACATCGGAAGGAGAAATACCAAGCTCACCTGCTACCTGCAGATCAATCTCATCTGCTTTATGTTTTAAATAAGGTGGATACTTATAGTTTTTAGGTGGGGGTAATCTATTTTCTTTATCAAAGTTCCACTTACCACCAACTGGCTTACCAGCTTTAACTAAAACTCCTAATCGGTTTCGTTGGGATCGGTAGAAACTCTCCATTAGAAAGCTTTTTTGATTATCTGCCCAAGTGGTAAAAAGTTCACGTGAGGTTAGGAAGAAATCATTTTCAACAAAGGAAACACCAAAGTTAGCTAATTGTTTAGATTGTAGATGAGATGACGGGTGAGCGCTGATAATTGGCAGATCTGGAAATTCCTGCTTAACCCGTGTTAATCCATCGACAGTAGTTGCAGCTTTTTCATATCGGACCTTAAAACCTAACTTTTCTAGATCTACTTTAAAGTGACGCGCAGATGAAATAAGAAAATACAATCTAATTTTGTTCCAATTATCACCTGAAACCATTCTGGCACTTTCAACGAAAACAATTAGATCACTCTTTGGGTCAGCATCCTTTAGTGCGCCATACTTTGGATGCAGATGATCAAAGGGGATATAGATAATTCGCTTCACTTAACCAGCACACCTTTTGCTGCAGTACTTAACATTTTGCCAATCTTTAGCCCATTTTTTTCGCCACTCAAATGGCAATTTACAGGTAGTACAAATTTTGGGGGCAAAGCCATTTTTAATCTTAGCTATCCGCTTAGAGTTACCCATACCTAACTATATGTGAAGACTACTTTCGAATTAGGTTAATCAGATAAAGCAGGGCAAAGCTAAGACCAATCGCAGCATAGATAACAGAAAATGCAGTTAGCTCTACTGGAATAAAAATTGTTAGTATGCCAAGGGCTAGAGCAGATATAAACATGACCCGTGCCACAAATTTAATCCCACTTGGGTTATTATTTAACTTTGAGTTTTGCCACATATTTCCGGCAAGTGCGATTAAAGTAATTCCAATCATTCGCATTGACCAGATTAACTCTGGATTATCTTCTAAACCGAGAAGATCTAAAAAAACTTCAGGGGCTGCAAGTAAGAAAATGGCAGATACACCAAAAACAACTGCGCCACCCTTTAAGGTGTTTTTAATCCCATGTTGGTACATATAAGAACAGTACGCCTGGCAAGTAGTGCAGGGCAATAAGTATTTGGTAATTTCTTGGATATATACGGATAATTCATCAAATTTGGTAGGGGGAGAATACCTCTTTCGCGCTACGCACTGTTTTACTAAATCAAATAATACAAAGGTTACTGGGGTTAATTTCCTCTTATTATTAATTTTCACAGCCAACTCAATGATTTAGATAACCCGAATTATTGACTACTCCAATATGCTAGCCATCATGGCATCTAGTTCTCAAGTATTAGCACAGCTAGAAAGTGAAGCGATTGAAATAATTCGCCATACGGCAGCGACTATTAAAAAACCGGTAATGCTTTACTCAATTGGTAAAGATTCATCAGTCTTACTTCATCTTGCAATGAAAGCTTTTTTTCCAGCACCAATTCCGTTTCCGCTACTTCATATCGACACTACTTGGAAATTTAAAGAAATGATTACCTTCCGTGATCAAATTTCAAAGCAGTATGGTGTTAAGTTATTTGTGCACACAAATAGTGATGGTGTGGCAGCAAATGTCACGCCATTTAATACGGGTATCTCTGAGTACACCAGAGTTATGAAAACAGTTGCATTACGCCAAGCCTTAGATCATTATGGTTTTGATGGTGCTCTTGGTGGCTCGCGCAGAGATGAAGAGAGATCTAGGGCAAAGGAGCGAGTCTTTAGTGTTAGAGGAGTAGGCCACTCATGGAATCCAAGAATGCAGCGGCCAGAGTTATGGCGCTCATATAACTCATTGCTTACAAGCCAAGAGAGTCTTCGAATATTTCCATTATCTGATTGGGTAGAGGCTGATATTTGGCAGTACATATATCAAGAAAATATTCCAGTAAATCCACTTTACTTTGCAAAACCTAGGCCGGTAGTAAAACGTGGTGAACAATTAATTATGGTCGATGATGATCGTTATCCATTAAATCCAGGTGAAAAACCAGAATTAGTAGAGGTTAGATTTAGAACTTTAGGTTGCTATCCGCTGACTGCTGCAACCGAATCTAACGCAAAGACCCTGCCAGATATTGTTCAAGAGGTATTAAATGTTAAATTATCGGAGCGAGCAACAAGATTAATTGATGGCGCAAATGAAGACTCTATGGAAAAGAAGAAAACCGAAGGATACTTCTAATGCATCTGCCAATTATTAGAGCCCTGACCTGTGGCAGTGTTGATGATGGCAAGAGCACATTAATTGGCAGATTATTGGTTTCAACTGACTCCATTCCGCAAGACACAGTAGCGGCTGCAAGATTTACCAGAAGAAGTGGTTCAACTATTGCAGTAGGAGAAATTGATTACAGCTTATTAACTGATGGTTTAGAGGCTGAGCGTGAACAGGGAATAACAATTGATGTGGCATATCGATCTATGCAGTTAGGTGATGATCAAAGATTGATACTAGCTGATGCACCAGGGCATGAGCAGTACACCAGAAATATGGCAGTTGCAGCATCAAGAGCTGATATTGCTTTGGTGTTAGTAGATGCTACTAAGGGTGTTAGAGAACAAACTTTACGTCACCTTACTATTTGCGCCTTTATGGGAGTGGAAAAGATAATAATTATTGTTAATAAGTTAGATCAATTTGATTACAGCCAGGATAAATTTAACGAAATTTGCCAACAACTTACCCCCGTTATTACTCAGTTAAAGTTAGTAAATCCCACCTTTATACCGGTTAGTGCCTTACATGGAGAGAATTTGGCTAGTAGAAGCAAAGCAATTAGTTGGTATAAAGGAGAGTGTTTATTAGAGCTAATAAAGAGTTTTAATTCAAATAAGCAAGTAGCAAATTACCCAAGGCTAGATATTGCGCTAAATATTAACACCCCAACTGGCAGAGTGATTTATGGCCGAGTATTTGGGGGCAGCATAAAAAGGTCAGAAAAATTACAACTTTGGCCTGCTAAGAAAACTGTTGAGATTGCAAAACTATTTGATATTACCGGCGAGGTTGATTCGGTAGCAGATCAACAATCTGTTGCTTTGCAGTTAACTCAAGAAATTGATGCACCAAGAGGCGATATTTTAACTAGCCCTGATTACCCATTAGATTTTAATAATAGATTTAAAGCCCAAATTATCTGGCTTAATGATGCGCCATTAATTAGAAGCCGCTCCTATGCATTGATCTCTGGAGTTACAAATGTGGCTGTGACTGTTACTTCAATTTTAAGACAGCATGATTTTATCTCTAATGATTCATCAGTTTCAGATACCTTAGCGGCTAATCAGATTGGAGTTATTGAGTTTGTCTCAGACTCTTTAGTTGCACTCGAGGTATATAGTAAATCGAAAGAGTTTGGTAATTTTATTCTAGTTGACCGTGCCACAAAGGAGAGCGTGGGTGCGGGCATGGTATTAAGCGCACTTGGTAGTGGTAATTTAACAACTCATCAATACCAAATTGGTAAAGAACAACGGTCTGTGCAAAAACTGCAGCAAAGTAAAGTTATTTGGTTAACTGGATTATCTGGTTCTGGTAAATCAACAATTGCAAATGAAGTATCAAATCAATTATTTGCCCTGGGTAAACATGCCTATGTCTTAGATGGTGATAATTTAAGATCTGGCTTAAATATTGATCTTGGTTTCACACCAGCTGATCGAGCAGAGAATGTGCGCCGGGTAGCTCAGGTGGCAAAGTTAATGGTCGATGCCGGCTTAATTGTTATTGTTGCCTTAGTTAGCCCATATATAAGTGATCGGCAACGAGCCAAGTCATTATTTGAAACAGATGAGTTCTTTGAAATATTTGTTGATACTCCACTTGAGATTTGTCAGCAGCGAGATAGTAAAGGTTTATATAAAAAGGCTAAAGATGGGAATCTGAGTAATCTTTCTGGAGTAGGTCAAGATTATGAGGCACCAACAGATCCCAATTTAATCATTGATGGTAGTAAAGATATAGCAAAGGTTGTTAAAGAGATTATGGAGAAAATAATTTGAGTTGGTTGTTATTTGCACTAGCTGGCTCAATTGCCCAACTAGTAGATGGCGCGCTAGGAATGGGATTTGGCTTACTTAGCTCAACCTTATTGCTAACACTAGGAGCATCTGCTGCCTTAGCATCAACTGCAGTTCATATGGCAGAGCTTTGTACAACTCTAGCTTCCGGTGCATCTCATTGGCGGGTAGATAATATTGATAAAAAGATATTGGTTAGATTGGCAATTCCAGGTGGAATTGGAGCTTTTCTAGGTGCATTATTTCTATCTTGGATTGATCTATCAACTGGAAAAGTTTTTATCTCCACCATACTTTTATTTTTAGGATTTCTACTCCTATATCGAAATTTATTTAGCACCCTGCCAGGTAATATGATGGATATTAAGAATCCTAGGTTTTTATCCTACCTAGGCTTTTCTGGCGGTTTTGTTGATGCCTCAGGTGGTGGGGGATGGGGACCAATTGTGACCCCAACATTATTAGCGGTAACAAGTGTTGAACCTAGAAAGGTTATCGGCACCGTTAGCGCATCTGAGTTTATTATTGCTTTATCAGCCTCACTTGGTTTTTTAATCAATATAAATCGAATAGATATTAATTGGTCAGTAGTTGCCGGCTTAGCTATTGGCGGCACTTTAATGGCGCCATTTGCAGCCCTACTAGCTGGAAAATTACCAAAGCGAGCATTAGCTAGTTTAGTTGCAGTAGCGATTATCTTAATTAATGGTTATAGATTAATCCTGGGTAATTAGTAGTACTGCTTTATCTCAATTCCCTGATCTGATAATTGCTTTAAAATCTTTAAATATGATTTTTCAAACTGCGCTGGCGATTTAACCTCACTTTTCCAAGTACCCATACTCATTTTTTCTTTTGAAAAGGTTTTATCAAACTCAGCTGCTAGTTCTGGATTATCTGCTAGCCCAAGTAGATTTAAAACTGAGTTATAGGATTGATCTCTGTTATAGACAATTAAATCCTCTAGTCTTAAATCAAGCTTTCGCTCTGGTGCAATTTTAGTTAAACCTTGATTAGCTAAAACAATCCGCTTTTGCCACCACTTTAGGGCCAAGGCTGGATCATCTGGCCCCCAGCGCTCCTTTGAAACTGATAGTGCAACATCCCTGCCATCTCTAATCATATTAATAAAATAGGCATTAGGGAGTAATTTAATTATTCGATTACCATTTTGCATATTACTAGGAGTTGAGTCAGCAAAGAAACTAATATTAGATTTTTTAATCTGAGCCTTACTTAACTCATAGTAAAGATTAAGTGATGCCTGATATAGATCAGTTTTTTTCATCTTATTAAACACTTTAAGTTGCTCAGTAAAAATATCTAACTCAATACCCTGACAAAGTCCTCTAGGTTTTCCTTTTTTCCCAACCTCTTGCCACCATAGATTACTCATTCGCTGATTAAAAAAAGTTGACGCAGATCTGCCAATAATAAAACCAAAATTACCTGACAATCTTTTTACCAATGCCTCAGTACTGCTTTCAAATTTTATTGGACGGCCAAAATTTAGGTCCAATAATCCAAATCGATCCGTAAGGTATTTGATTTCTCGTGGCAGGCTGGTGTGAACCTGTGGATGGTGGTTTAGTAGATTTACAATTGCAGTTGTGCCACTACGGCCGGTGCCGCCAGAAAATAGTGGTGTAAATGGGGTACTCATTTACTCATCGTAGAGGCAATAATTGCTAAAGATATGGCTCAACCACCTAATCACACCAAAGATTAAGCAGGAATACACAATCCACAGGAGTTAAAAAATTAGCCACTTATATGCCCAATTGCCGCACCCTCTATAACTTTTATGTAATTTAAGCCTTTATGTGCCTTTCCAAGAAATATCTGAGAGAGTAGTTTAGGCTCAAGCATTGATCGGGTTTGTTGGCTAATTAGCTTTAGATGAAGTTAAGAGTAAAGGTGTGGGGGTTTATCAGTTGAGTACAGGTTTTGTTTCACTTCGTGGTGTTAATAAATACTTTGATCAAGTCCACGCAGTTGCAAACTTAGATCTAGATGTAAAAGCTGGCGAGTTTTTTTCTATGCTTGGACCATCTGGCTCAGGCAAAACCACAGTTTTAAGATTAATCGCAGGATTTGAAACTGCTAGCTCAGGCAGAGTAGTAATTGAGTCACAAGATGTAACTGACTTGGCTCCCTTTGATCGACCAGTAAACACAGTTTTTCAAGATTACGCACTCTTTCCACATATGAGTATTCAAGAAAATGTTGAGTATGGACTTCGCACCAGAAAGGTGCCAAAGGCTGAACGAGCCAAACAGGCACTTGAGGCAATTGATTCAGTAAAACTCTCACACTTATCACAGCGCCTACCACACCAATTATCAGGTGGACAGCGCCAACGTATTGCATTAGCTAGAGCCTTAGTACTTAGGCCTAAGGTTTTACTACTAGATGAACCACTTGGTGCGCTAGATAAACAATTACGCGAAGAGATGCAAGTTGAGCTAAAGCGTATTCAACGCGAAGCTGGTATTACCTTTATTTTTGTAACCCATGATCAAGAAGAGGCGATGCGAATGAGTGATCGCATTGCCGTATTTAATGAGGGCTCAATTGAACAGATCGGCACCCCACAGCAGGTTTATGAAAAACCACAAACTAAATTTGTGGCTAGCTTTTTAGGAGTTTCAAATATATTTGATGGCGCAGCTGCTAAGGAGATTTTTGGTAGCCCAACTATGGTCAATATCAGACCAGAGCGCATCAAATTAGTACCGGCTGATACCAAGTTAAATACTGGTGAAAGTGGTGTAGTGGGCACAATCATCGAAGCCTCATATATTGGCGCAACCACAATTTTCTTAATCCAAACACAATCTGGTCAGCGCGTAATTGCCACCAGAATAAATGAAGAATTGCCAGATCAGATCAACCGATTTGAAACTGGCGATCGGGTCGGTGCCGTTTGGAAAAGCGACCACTCGGCAGTGATACCAACCTAATCTGACTTAAAAGTTAAGCCAGGCGAAAGGAAGATAAATGAAGGGTAAGAAACTCTCAATACTTAGCCTATTGGCAGTATCGGCGATGATTCTTTCTAGCTGTTCATCAAGTGATGATGCATCTGGAGTGAAGATTGAAGTGCCAGATATTCCTATGCATGAAGAAATGGGCGATTTTGAAGGCGAATTAAACATTGTTAACTGGGCCGGCTTTGTTGATCCAAAGTGGACTGACAAGTTTGAGGCAGATACTGGTTGCAAGGTTAAGCCACGCGTAGCTGGAACCAGCGATGAAATGGTTACCTTGATGAGAACAGGTCAATATGACATTGTTTCTGCATCAGGTGATGCTGCACTACGTTTAATTGTAGGTGGCGATGTTCAACCTCTTAATGTTGATTTAATTCCAAACTTTGGTGATGAAATTGCAACTGGAATGCGCAATAACATCTATGACACTGTTAATGGCAAGCCATACGGTGTCCCAATCGGCAGAGGTGCAAATCTTCTGCAATACAACAGCGATGTAATCAAAGAAACACCTACAAGCTGGGATGTAGTTTGGGAAACAAATAGCCCATACAAGGGCAAGATCACAGCTTACGATGCACCTATTTACATTGCAGATGCTGCTGTGTACTTGATGTATCACAAGCCAGAGCTAGGAATTAAGAATCCTTATGCTCTAGATAAGACTCAATTAGATGCAGCAATTGCATTGCTAAAGCAACAAAATACGATTGTGGGCGAGTACTGGTCAGATGCAGTAGCGCAAATAACCTCATTTGTTGGCGGCAATACAGTTGTCGGTACCTCTTGGGAAATTCTTCGTAAGTTTGCAGCTAAGCCAAATATCAAGACCACACTTCCAGTAGAAGGTTCAACTGGTTGGTATGACTCATGGCTAGTTAGCTCAAAGACTAAGAATGTTAACTGTGCATATGCCTGGATGGATTACACCAGTACAGCTTCTGTAAATGGTGCAATCGCTATGAACTTCGGTATGGCACCTGCCAACGTTGCTTTCTGTAGCACAGATGCAAAGACTCAGGCTCACTGTGATGAGTTTGCTGCAGAGGACGAGGAGTTCTTTAAGAAGATCTGGCCTTGGACAACTCCAATTGAAACCTGTGTTGATGGTCGCAAGGATGTTAAGTGCACCAGCTTCCAGGAGTGGACTAATGCTTGGTTAACTGTAAAAGGTTAATTAAGTAGCAGATCACTAAAGAAGTGAAAAAAAATATGAGGGGATTATAAAAAAATCCCCTCATATTTCTAATCAGAAAGTTAGTTAAGAAAAATATAAAGTAGTTAGGTAGGCATGAGTACAACTATTACCAAAGCTGGTAACCGGCCAATCTCTGCTTATTTATATAAGCGGGCCAAACTTAGATTATTTGGCCTTCTTGCCCTGCCAATGTTTTGGATTGTGGGCGTATATATATTCTCATTATTTTTACTTTTAGTAACCGCCTTTTGGTTTGTTGATCCCTTTACCTCAAAGGTTATTGTCGGCTTTACCCTAGAAAATTTTGTAAGCATATTTACCGTTCCAGCTTATCTATCCACCTCAATTAGAACATTATTTATTGCACTTTCGGTAACTGGTATTTCTGTCCTACTTGCTGTTCCCCTTGGTATTTATATGGCAAAGATTGCCAAACCTTGGGTTAGAAATGCTTTAGCTGTTGCGATTACTTTGCCATTATGGGCAGGGTACTTGGTAAAGATTATTGCTATGCGCTTAGTCTTTACCGAAGAGGGCTTTTTTAATTGGGCATTAGCACCATTTGGTTTATCTGGCCCAACCTTTTCTATTCCGATTGTAATTTTAACTCTGACCTATCTTTGGTTTCCTTATATGGCACTGCCAGTATTTACTGCGATCAGGCAAATTCCACCAAATTTATTTGATGCCTCAAGTGATATGGGAGCAAAGGGCTTTACTACTATCTATCGGATAGTTTTGCCATTAATCGTGCCAGCAATTATTGCCGGCTCAGTCTTTACCTTCTCACTGTCATTGGGTGATTACTTAGCAGCTAAATTTACCGGTGGCTCAACCCAAATGATTGGCTCAATTATTGCTGCCAACATTAATTTAAATCCACCAGTAGCAGCAGCTTTTTCTATGGTGCCAATTGCATTTGTGGTTATCTACCTAATGGTCGCTCGTCGCACCGGATCTTTGGAGCGGATGTAATTATGTTACGACTATCTTTTGGAACTAGAGCATTTCTTATTGGGTTAGTAGCTTTGATCTTGGTATTTATGTATGTGCCATTGCTTGTATTGATTCTTAACTCATTTAACTTTTCAAATATCTCAAGTTGGCCAATTGAGACCTTCTCCCTTAAGTGGTGGGAGTTTGCGGCCACTTATCAGCCAATTCGCACCGCACTTTTAAACTCACTAATTGTTGCAACTGGCTCAATGATTATTGCCGCCTTCCTAGGCACCTTAGTTGCCTTTGCACTTAAAGGTTATGACTTTTTTGGTAAGGCAACTGTAAATCTATTGGTTGTGCTGCCAATTGCACTTCCTGGTGTGGTAACTGGTGTGGCATTTAGTAATACCTATAGCAACTTTTTATCCCCGGCCGGATTTAATATCGGCTACTTTGGCATGATTGTTGCTCACGCTACTTTTTGTATTGTGATGGTATTTAACAATGTATTTGCCAGATTAAAGCGAATGAATCCATCCTTGCAGGAGGCATCTGCTGATTTAGGTGCTGGGTTATGGCAAACCTTTAGATTAGTTACCTTTCCACAATTTAGAACCTCATTTGTGGCAGGTGCTCTACTTGCCTTTGCCTTAAGTTTTGATGAGGTAGTAGTAACAATCTTTACCGCACCTCCTGGTGTTGATACCTTGCCACTTTGGATATTAAAAGAGATGTCTAGACCAAATCAGGCAAGTGTGGTTAATGTGGTGGCAACAGTTGTTATCTTAATTTCATTAATTCCAGTTTATATCTCACAACGATTAAGCCGGGCCCAAGATGAGGTTAGATAGGTAAAAAAAGTTTTACTTTAACTCCCAGCTAACAAATAGTGATACTTCAACCTTGGTTGATCCCATATCAAAAGATGTGCCAAGTGCCTCTTTACTTGTTGCCATCGGCATAACCGGTGCTTCAGATCCACTTTCATTAATCGATAAAATCTTGCCTAACTTTTTACCGGTTAACTGTGCGTAATCTTGAGCCTTTATCTTTGACTTAGCAATTGCATCCTGCCTAGCACTCTTAGTAACTGCCTCAAGATCTGTCACATAAGATGAGATGGAGTTAATTTGAAACTTATCACCAGTTGCTCTAATTAATTGATCAATTACACCACCTGCTGCTTTGCCATCTTCTAATACAACCTCAAATCCCTGACTTACCCGATAACCTAAAAGATTTCGCCCACCAGTTGGGGTGTATGAGTACTCAGGGTAAATAGAAAGATTTGCTGAAGAGATATTTTTCTTATCAACATTATTTGCAGCTAATACCTGCCTAATACTCTCACTAATCTTTGAAATTTCAGCAAGACCTGCAGCAGAGGATTTTGCCAAGGCATTTGCAGATCCGCTTAATTTAATTCCATCTGGGGTAATAGATGCACTGCCAACAGCAGAAAATCCAACCGTTGGTGGGTAGTAATTATTTACCTTATTTACCACCATACTTAAAACAACAACCAAGGCAACTAAAAGTGCGGCAATTGCAGCTATAAATACTTGATTGGCAGATAAATTTATCTTACCTAAGCCTTTAGCAACCTTGCGCTCTACCATGCCCCTATCTTTACACATAATCTAGTGATAACTCCTAGAAAGTGTGGGTAGTTTGTATAAATTTTGCTGGTACTTATACTTAAGAAGCCCTTGGGTTAATTATTAGTAGCGCTCCGCTATCTGTGGTGGCAACTAGTTGGTTTGTGCTTAAAACCTCAAGATCTCGAATTCGCTCACTAATATCAACATTTACCGTATTTGTTACTGTAAATCTCTCATCTACTGCCATAAAAACTAATACCTGCTCACGCAGAGTTCCTAAAACTAATTGATTGCTCCAATTACCCCAACCACTCTTAGGTAATTGAATTAACTCAGTTGGTGCAATCGATGGCACCCAGTACTTAAGTGGTTCAATAAAGCCAGCATGTGTGCCAGTCTTACTTGGCCTTACATAATCACCTGGACCATATGGTTGACCATAAGTAACAAATGGCCAGCCGTAATCTCCACCTTGTTTAATTAAATTTAATTCATCCCCACCACGTGGGCCATGCTCTGCAGCTAATAAATCCTTACCGTTATATAAAAGTACTCCTTGGGCATTTCGATGTCCCTGTGAAACTTTGGTAACACCATTACTACTTACCTTAAATATTGATCCTAGATCACCACGCTTTTTACGATTTGATATCTGGGTATATCCCAAATCACCGATAGTTACATAAGCTGATTTGCTATCAATTACAGCAAATCTGCCAGAGGTGTGTTGAACAGCAGATATTGGCACACATGGCTTAGTAACAAGCCAATTTTTAACCCGCTTTATCTTTTGATTAATCCGATCATAATTAACATTTTCCACCACAATCTCAACACAATCTCGTTGTAGACCTAATCTTGGATAGGAAACTAAGAGATTGGCAGATTTAGAATCTTGGGATAAAACTGCAATATCATTGATAGCAAATCTAGAGTCATTGACCCGTCGATTGGCAGCAAGTAGTGAAGCTAACCTAGTTAGCTTTTTACTCTCTAAGTTATATAAAAACAACTCACCTCCTGCTCTGCCACCACCTAGTAGCAGCTCATCATTTTCTAAGACTGCAAGTGCTGCTCCTCGTAAATTGCCACCTGAGGTTGCACTAGCTCTAACATCATCTGATCTAACCTGCAGATTAGGAGCTTGTGTTGCATTTGCTGCAGTTGGCAGGGACACAAATAGTGAGGTGATAAGAGAAAATAAAATCAGGTAGATCATCTATTAATCCTAGATCAGATGATCTACCTGATAAGTGTTAGTTGAATTACTTTAAGTAATTACTAAGCAGATACTAAGCAGGTGGAATTAGGGTGTTGGCAAAGATCTGCCAGGCAAGAGCAGATTTAGCAACCAAAGAGAGGGTGATATAGGTAGCCTCCCCACGAAGGTAATCACTCCACTTACCCACCTTTTTGTATTGTAAAAATTGCACTAAGGCAAAGGAGTTAAAGAATAAGAAGATAGTTAAGACAATGACATAAACAAATGCTGGCGCCTTTGTCTCACCTGCACCACCGATGCCAAATACATAAAAGCACAGTGCAATCCAGGGCACAATTCCAGTGATGCAGCCAAAGATATATGGCAACCAACCACCACTGCCTGGGCTTTCATATTTTTCTTGTAGCCAGCCAAATAAAATCATGGAGGCATTAACACCAAAGATTGAAATGATTGCTGTGATATCAGCAACCCCAGTTACCTGGGCAATTAAAACAATCATTACCGATGAGCTAATTGAGTACTCAACCCATCTAAAGTAATTACGTTTTGCCGCCAGTCCT
>Ga0208229_1000236_pt1 | contig 14257 bp, 14 predicted proteins | sample LakMenEpi22Aug11_FD_150725 | JGI IMG/M metagenome (GOLD analysis project Ga0208229, IMG submission 150725) | Freshwater microbial communities from Lake Mendota, WI - 22AUG2011 deep hole epilimnion (SPAdes) | ecosystem: Environmental > Aquatic > Freshwater > Lake > Epilimnion/Euphotic zone ... | reverse complement strand
GTTGGGCAAGCCGGTGCGCGTGATCCGCGACTGGGTCGATGGCGGGTTTGAAGTTGCCGCCGGCGAAGTGGTGCTGCTGGAGAACTGCCGCTTCAACAAGGGCGAGAAGAAGAACGTCGAAGCGACGGCGAAGAAGTACGCCGCGCTTTGCGATCTCTTCGTCATGGATGCTTTCGGCACCGCGCACCGCGCCGAGGCCTCGACCTACGGCGTGGCGCAATTCGCGCCGGCGGCCTGTGCCGGCCTGCTGGTAGCCGAGGAACTGGAAGCGCTGACCAAGGCGCTGGCCACCCCGGCGCGGCCGATGGTGGCCATCGTCGGCGGTTCAAAGGTGTCGACCAAGCTCACCGTGCTCGAAGCGCTGTCCGAAAAGGTCGACCAGATGGTGGTCGGTGGCGGCATTGCCAACACCTTCCTCAAGGCCACCGGCAGGAACGTCGGCAAGTCGCTGTGCGAGGACGACCTGGTACCGACCGCCCAGGCGCTGATGAAAAAGATGACGGCGCGCGGCGCCACCATTCCGATCGCCGTCGACGTGGTTTGCGGCAAGAAGTTCGATGCCGCTGAACCCGCGGTGGCCAAGGACGCCGGCGCGGTGGCCGACGACGACATGATTTTCGACATCGGCCCGAAATCGGCCCAGGAACTGGTCGACATCATCATGAAGGCCGGTACCGTGGTCTGGAACGGCCCCGTCGGCGTGTTCGAGTTCGACCAGTTCGGCGCCGGCACCAAGGCCATTGCCATGGCCATCGCCAAGACCAAGGCCTTCACCCTGGCGGGTGGCGGAGACACCATCGCCGCGATCCAGAAGTACGACATTTACGACAAGGTGTCCTACATCTCGACAGCCGGCGGCGCTTTCCTCGAATTCCTCGAAGGCAAGAAACTGCCCGCCGTCGATATGCTGGAGCAGCGCGCCAAAGGCTGACGCAAATCCATCAGACTTTCAATGCTGATACGCCACCGCCGATGATGAAACACGCGAAAGTCAAATTGAAGGCCCGCCCCTCCCATCCTCCCCTCACGGGGAGGCTTCTGATCAGCTCGCTTCGCTCGACGATCACCCGTCGCTCCGAACGAGTTATTTCACGTTAACAATGACCGCCCAACGTTCGACCAAGATCGTCGCTACCCTGGGGCCGGCCTCCAGCAGCCCGGAGCGGCTCGCCGAACTGGTGGCGGCCGGCATCGACGTGGTGCGCCTGAATTTTTCGCATGGCACGGCGGAAGACCACAAGAAGCGCATCGACATCCTGCGCGATGCCGCGCACAGGGCGGGCCGCACGGTCGGCGTGATGGCCGACCTGCAAGGACCGAAGATACGCATCGGAAAATTTGCCGCGGGGCCGGTCGCGATCAAGGCCGGACAAGGCTTCATCCTTGATGCCGCGTGCCCGCTGGGCGACGCGACACGTGTCGGCCTCGATTACCCCGAACTGATAGACGATGTGGTCGCGGGCGATGTGCTGCTGCTCGACGATGGCCGCACCGTGTTCGATATCGAACATATCGAAGGCACCGAAATTCATTGCCGCAACCGGCACGATGGCGAACTGTCGAACAACAAGGGCATCAACAAGCAGGGCGGCGGGCTTTCCGCGCCGGCGCTGACGCCCAAGGACATGGCCGACATCAAGACCGCGGCGGCGCTCAATGTCGATTACGTTGCCGTGTCCTTTCCCAAGTCGGGTGCCGACATGCGCCAGGCGCGGCAGTTGCTGCGCGACGCCGGTTCCGACGCCCTGGTGATCGCCAAGATCGAGCGGGTCGAGGCGGTGGAGAATCTGGAAGACATCCTGCACGCCACCGACGGCATCATGGTGGCGCGCGGCGACCTCGCGGTCGAAGTCGGCGATGCCGCGGTGCCGGCCCTGCAAAAGCGCATGATTCGGCTGGCCCGCGAACACAACCGCTTCGCCATCACCGCCACGCAGATGATGGAGTCGATGATCACCAGTCCGGTGCCTACCCGTGCCGAGGTTTCCGACGTGGCCAACGCCGTGCTCGATGGCACGGATGCAGTCATGTTGTCCGCGGAAACCGCTTCCGGCGCCTACCCGGTACAGGCAGTCGAGGCCATGGTTCGGGTTTGCGTTGCCGCGGAGCAATCGCAGACCGTCACCCTCGATACGCATTTTCTCGATCAGGTGTTCACGCGCATCGACCAGTCGATATCGATGGCCGCATTGTTCACCGCATTCCACCTCAAGGTGAAGGCGATTGCGACGCTGACCGAGTCGGGCTCGACCACGCTGTGGATGAGCCGGGTCAATTGCGGCGTGCCCATTTACGCGCTGACGCCGCGCATCCGCACCCGCTACCGCGTCAGCATCTACCGCGACGTCTATCCACTGCTGACCGAATACATCGCCACCGATCGCGATGAACTGCTGTGGCAGGCCGAGGAGATCCTGATTGCCGCCGGTGCGGTGGTGCCCGGCGACCTGATCGTGCTCACCATCGGCGAACCGATCGGACAAGCGGGCGGCACCAACACCATGAAACTCGTCAAGGTCGGCGAGCACCGACCGCCCAAGCCAGCCATCAGATAACCCTAGGAGATTGCCATGCCCCTCGTATCCATGCGTCAACTGCTCGACCATGCCGCCGAAAACGGCTACGGCCTGCCGGCCTTCAACGTCAACAACCTGGAGCAGATCCAGGCCATCATGGAAGCCGCGGCGGAAACCAACAGCCCGGTCATCATGCAGGGCTCGGCCGGCGCCCGCAAATATGCCGGCGAGCCCTACCTGCGCCACCTGATCGAAGCGGCGATCGAGACCCATCCGGACATCCCGATCGTGATGCACCAGGATCACGGCGCCAGCCCGGCGATCTGCATCCAGTCGATGCGCTCGGGCTTCTCCAGCGTGATGATGGACGGCTCGCTGCAGGAAGACGCCAAGACCCCGGCCAGCTTCGAGTACAACGCCCGCGTCAGCAAGCACGTGGTCGACATCGCCCATGCCATCGGCGTTTCGGTCGAAGGCGAACTGGGCTGCCTCGGTTCGCTGGAAACCGGCATGGGCGAGAAGGAGGACGGCCACGGCGCGGAGGGCGCGCTGTCGCACGACCAGTTGCTGACCGACCCCAACGAAGCCGCCGAATTCGTCAAGGCGACGGGTGTGGACGCGCTGGCGATCGCCATCGGTACCTCGCACGGCGCCTACAAGTTCACCCGGCCGCCCACCGGCGCGGTGCTGCGCATCGACCGCATCAAGGAAATCCACGCCCGCATCCCGAATACCCACCTGGTGATGCATGGTTCCTCGTCGGTGCCACAGGACTGGCTGAAAATCATCAACCAGTACGGCGGCACCATGGGCGAAACCTACGGCGTCCCGGTCGAGGAAATCGTCGAGGGCATCAAGCACGGCGTGCGCAAGATCAACATCGACACCGACCTGCGCATGGCCTCCACCGGCGCGATCCGCAAGTACCTGGCGGAGAACACCAAGGACTTCGATCCGCGCAAATATTTCGCCGCCGCCCGCAAGGCGATGAAGGAAATCTGCGTGGCCCGCTATACGGCATTCGGTTGTGCCGGCCAGGCCAGCAAGATCAAGCCGATGTCGCTGGAAAGGATGGCCGAGCGCTACAAGAAGGGCGAGCTCAACGCCATCGTGAAGTAAGCGACGATTTGCGGTAAATTAACGGGCCGCCCCGCTCGGGCGGCTTTTTCCTTTTGGAGCCTATTTCAGTAGGAATCATGCCCTGCGTTGAGACCAGGATCGGATGGATGCAAGGCGCAGTGCGCGGCCAATGGTTGTTCCATTGGCAAGCGCTGCAACGCCGCAGACGCCGCTCCTGGTCTCAACCCGAAGGGCCGGTTGGCGTTGGGCGCGCTGCCACGTTGTCGGTTGCTTGCAGGGATATGCCCTGCTGCGCTCCCTCCGCCTCGCATCGCATCCCAACGCCAGCCGGCGCGGGGTACGATTCCTACTGAAATAGGCTCTCAGCATGGATATCCGGTCCCACACCTTCGATCGACTGCGCAAGTTCTTCAGCAGCGGCCTCGACATTGTCGAGTATGCCGGCCTGCTGGTGATCGCCTTCGCCACCACCATCGCCATGTACCAGGAAGCGATGCTGATGATCGAATCGCACCGGGTGACGCTGGCCGACCTGTTGCTGATGTTCCTCTATCTCGAAGTGCTGGCGATGATCGGCCAGTATTTCAAGTCGGGCCAGCTGCCGGTGCGCTTCCCGCTGTACATCGGCATGGTGGCCCTGGCGCGCTACCTGATCCTGGATATCAAGGAAATGACCGAGTGGCGCATGCTGGCGGTTACCGCCGCGATTTTCCTGCTGACGGTTTCCGTGCTGGCGATTCGCTACGGTCACGTGCGCTACCCCTATCGCGAGGATGCCGACGAGAAGTCGGCCAAGCCCTACGTTCGCGAGTAATTTCCAATTTCAGAGCACCTTCATGCCCATTTCCACCCCTCCCATGTTCGAGTCCACCATCAAGAGCCTGCCGCTGCTCGGTCGCGGCAAGGTGCGCGATATCTACGCCGTGGGCGAGGACAAGCTCCTCATCATCACCACGGATCGCCTGTCGGCTTTCGATGTGATCCTGCCCGACCCGATCCCGGGCAAGGGCGCCGTGCTTACGGCCATGGCCAATTTCTGGTTCGGCAAGCTGGCCCATGTGATACCCAACCAGTTGACCGGCATCGACCCGGAGACGGTCGTGGCTAACGAAGAAGAGAAAGCCCAGGTGCGCGGCCGCGCACTGGTGGTGAAGCGCCTCAAGCCGTTGCCGATCGAGGCGGTCGCGCGCGGTTACCTGATCGGATCGGGCTGGAAGGACTACCAGGCGACGGGCGCCGTCTGCGGCATTGCCTTGCCGCCCGGCATGCAAATGGCCCAGCAGCTGCCGACACCGATCTTCACCCCGGCGACCAAGGCCGAGATGGGCGACCATGACGAAAACATCGACTACGCCACGGTCGAGAAACTGCTCGGCGCCGAGCTGGCGAAGCTGGTCAAGGAGACCACCCTGCGCCTGTATCGCGAGGCTGCCGCCTTCGCCCGCGTGGTCGGCATCATCATCGCCGACACCAAGTTCGAGTTCGGACAGGACGAGGAGGGCCGGCTGTACCTGATCGACGAAGTACTGACGCCGGACTCCTCGCGTTTCTGGCCGGCCGATCGTTACAAGGTCGGCATCAGCCCGCCCAGCTTCGACAAGCAGTTCGTCCGCGATTACCTGGAAACCCTGGACTGGAACAAGCAGGCGCCGGGGCCGACGCTGCCGCGGGACATCATCGACAAGACGGCCGCCAACTATCTCGAGGCGCTGACTCGCCTCGCCGGGCCGCATACGATCTGATCTTCGAGTCGATATTCCCCAGATGAACGATCCCGTCGCCGTCTCGCCAGCGCCGACTTATTCTCTTCCGAAAGTCCGCCGCATAGGTTTCTCCGCGCCGCTGAAATGGCTCGGGCTGGGCTGGCGAGACCTCTGGCGGCAACCGGCGGCGAGCCTGTTCTATGGCATCGCGATCGCCGTCACCGGCGCGGTCATTCTCGGCGTGACTGCCAACCTAGCCTATCTGTTCGCCGCCGCCATCACCGGGTTTTTGCTGGTCGCGCCGATGCTGGCGGCCGGCCTCTACGAACTCTCGCGCCGCTATCTGGCCAATGAGCCGGCCTCGCTGCCGGACTCGATGCTGGCCTGGAAGCGCAACCCATCGGCGCTGGTCAGCTTCGGCCTGTTGTCGATACTGGCGGGTACCGCATGGCAGGTGGCGTCCATCGTCATCGTCGCGCTGTTCTACAAGGGCAGTGCCTTGCAGCCGCTGGCCATGATGATCGAGGTGCTGATCAATCCACGGCACTACCTGATGTTCTTCATCTACATCTGTGCGGGCGGCGTGTTCGCGGCGGTGGTGTTCGCCCTCAGCGTGGTTTCGATGCCGATGCTGGTCGATCGTCGCTGCGAGCTGCTCTGCGCGCTGACCACCAGCATCAACGCCGTGGCCGAGAATCCGCTGCCCCTGGCGTTCTGGGCTTTTGTCATCATGCTGCTGACCGGCCTCGGTTTCGCCACCGCGCTGGTCGGCCTGGTCATTGTCATGCCCTGGCTGGGACACGCCAGCTTTCATGCCTACAAGGATCTCGTCGAGTAAACGACGAGGCATTGCAGTTTCCTTCTTCGCCCCCATCTGGACACGATGAATCCATTGCTCGATTTCAGCGGGCTGCCCCGCTTTGACGCCGTTCAGCCCGAACACGTCACTCCCGCCATCCGCCAACTGCTGGATGAAAACCGCGCCCTGACCGAGCGTCTGATCGCGCCGGAAACCGCCGCGAGCTGGGATGCGTTCGTGCAACCGATGCTCGATGCCGGAGAGCGCCTGTCGCGCGCGTGGGGCATCGTCGGGCATCTGCATTCGGTCAACGACGTGCCGCCCTGGCGCGAGGCCTACAACGCCATGCTGCCCGAGGTGTCGGCCTTCTACGCCGACCTCGGGCAGAATCTGGCCTTGTTCGCCAAGTACAAGGCGCTGGCCACGGGTGCGGAATTTCCCGCCTTGTCGCCGGCCCGACGCCGCATCATCGAGAACGAGTTGCGCGATTTCAGGCTGTCCGGCGCGGAACTTCCGGAGGAGCAAAAGCCACGCTTCAAGGAAATCCAGGAGGAGTTGTCGGCGCTGGGTGCGAAGTTCTCCGAGAATGTGCTCGATGCGACCAATGCCCATGCCGAATGGATCGAAGACGAAGCCGGGACCAAAGGCTTGCCCGAGGATGCGAAGGCCGCGGCAAGAGCGGCTGCTGAAAAGGACGGCAAGCCCGGCTGGAAATTTACCCTGCACGCGCCGTCCTACATTCCGGTGCTGCAGTTCTGCGACAACCGCGATTTGCGTGCCCGCATGTACCGCGCCTACGCCACGCGCGCTTCGGAGTTCGGTCCCGCCGAACTGGACAACGGCCCGCTGATCGACCGCCTGCTGGCGCTGCGCAACGAAGAAGCGAAGATGCTCGGCTACGCCAATTTTGCCGAGGTCTCCCTGGCCACCAAGATGGCCGACACGCCGGGCCAGGTGGCGTCCTTTCAGCGCGACATGGCGGCCAAGGCGCGCCCCTTCGCCGAACGGGACATCGCCGAATTGCGCCGTTTCGCCGCCGCGGAACTGGGCATGGACACGCTGGAAAGCTGGGATCTGTCCTGGGCCTCGGAAAAGCTCAAGCAGGCGCGCTACAGTTTCTCGGATGACGAAGTGAAGCAGTACTTCCCGGAGCCGAAAGTGCTGGCCGGATTGTTCCGCGTCATCGAGGCCCTGTTTGCCGTGAAGCTTGCACCCGATGCGGCGCCCGTGTGGCATCCCGCCGTGCGCTTCTTCCGCATCGAGCGCGGGGGCAAACTGATCGGGCAGTTCTATCTCGACCTGTATGCTCGCGAAACCAAGCGCGGCGGGGCGTGGATGGACGAAGCGATCACCCGTCGCCGAATTCAGCATGGCGTGCAGACACCGGTGGCCTACCTCAACTGCAACTTCCCCGCGCCGGTCGGCGAGGGTACGCAGATGCGGCCCGCCACCTTCAGTCACGACGATGTCATCACCCTGTTCCACGAATGCGGCCACGGCTTGCACCACCTGCTGACGCAGGTGGACGAACTGCCGGTGTCGGGTATCCACGGTGTCGAATGGGATGCGGTGGAACTGCCGAGCCAGTTCATGGAAAACTTCTGCTGGGAATGGGACGTGCTCAGCGGCATGACGGCGCACGCCGAAACCGGCGCACCACTGCCGCGCGTGCTCTACGACAAGATGATCGCGGCGAAGAATTTCCAGAGCGGCTTGCAGACCCTGCGCCAGATCGAATTCGGCCTGTTCGACCTGCTGCTGCACAGCGAGTTCGTACCAGGCGCCGGCAAGGGTTTCATGGATCTGCTGGCCGATGTCCGCCGCGAGGTGGCGGTGCTGGTGCCGCCGGAATGGAATCGCTTTCCGCACAGCTTTTCGCACATTTTCGGCGGCGGCTACGCGGCCGGCTATTACAGCTACAAGTGGGCCGAAGTGCTGTCCGCCGATGCCTACGCGGCCTTCGAAGAGGCCGCCAGATCGAGCGGCAGCACCCTCGATGCGGCGACCGGCGAGCGCTTCTGGCGCGAAATCCTGTCGGTCGGAGGCTCGCGCCCGGCACTCGAATCCTTCAAGGCATTCCGCGGGCGCGAACCGCAACCGGATGCCCTGTTGCGGCACAACGGCATGGCCGTGGCGGCTTGAATCGCCGTTGCCTGCCCGGGCCTTGCCTGCCGGGAATTCCGCTTCGCGGGCCGGCAAAGCGGAATCCCAGGTACGCAGAGCGCAGCCGGCGCCGGCTTTCTGTTTCAGCCTTCGCCAGCCAGGCTGGCGAATTCCCGGTCGAGAATCGCGGGATCGCCGCTGTTCAGCTCCACCAGTCGGCGCAGGTGGGTGATGCTGTCGAGATCGATGCTTTCGCAGCGCAGGCCGACGTGGCGTCCTTCGACATGCATGACCTTGGTCCACATCGTGATGGTGGCGTCCGCCGCGAGTTCCAGGGAAAGGCGGCACTCCTCGCCGGGCTTTCCGTGCCAGGCATTGCCGGTTTCGAGCAGTGCGCCTTTCAGCGATATGTCCTGCAGTCGAGCAAAGGCATTGCCATCATGGGTGGTCAGGCGCACCGGCGAATGAAACACGGCGCGCCAGAAATTGCGGCGCTCAGTAGCCTTTGTCACGCAGTTTCTCCTTCGACTGGGCAACGCTGAAATCGATGCCGGTGAAATATTTCTGAAGCGGGCAAGGGGTGTCCGGGTGGCAGCCGTGCTCGCGGGCGCATTCGCGCTGGGTCTCGTCCAGCAGCACCATCTCGCCGCAGACAGGACAGGGGGCGACAGGTGAATCGAACATGATGCACCTCCATTTCCTCGGGCTGGGTTGGCCCTGCTTTCAATTATAGACGGCGGCCCTGCTCGGGTATCATCGCGGCATGAAAATCGCAACGTGGAACGTGAATTCGCTCAAGGTGCGCCTGCCGCATGTGCTGGACTGGCTGGCGACAAGCCAGGCCGACGTGCTCTGCCTGCAGGAAACCAAGATGGAGGACAAGGTCTTCCCCTACGCCGAACTGGAGGCCGCCGGCTATCGTGCCGCGCACAACGGGCAGAAGACCTACAACGGCGTGGCCATACTTGCACGCGGCGTTCTGGATGATGTCCGCTGGGACATTCCGGCTTTCGCCGACGAGCAGAAGCGCGTGATTGCAGCGACGGTGAATGGCGTGCGCATCGTCTGCGCCTACATGCCGAACGGTCAGGCGGTGGGTTCCGACAAGTACGAGTACAAGCTGCGCTGGCTGGCGGCACTGGCCGATTTTGTGCGCGACGAGCTGCAGCGCTGGCCGCAACTGGCCCTGCTCGGCGACTACAACATCGCCCCGGAAGATCGCGATGTCCATGATCCGGTCCTGTGGAAGGATCAGGTGCTGTGCAGCGAGCCGGAGCGCGCCGCATTCAAGGCTTTTCTCGACCTCGGACTGGCCGATGCGTTTCGCCTCTTCGAGCAGCCGGAGAAGCTCTACTCGTGGTGGGATTACCGGCAGATGGGTTTTCGCCTCAATCGCGGCTTGCGCATCGACCATATTCTGCTGTCAAAGCCGCTGGCGGCGGCCTGCAGCGCCTGCGTGATCGACAAGGCGCCGCGCAAGCTGGAGCGGCCTTCCGACCATGCGCCGGTAATAGCCACGCTGGAGCCCGGGGCGGCGTGAATACCGAGGCGCTGATTGCGCTCTACCCTGTTCTGACAAAGCTGCCGGGCGGCCTCCTGCGGCGAGTCTGCGACACGATGCAGACCCTGTCGATTCCCTCCGGAACGGCGGTATTCGACGAGCACCAGCCGTGCCGGGGCTTTCCCTTCGTGCTCGATGGCGCGATCCGTGTCGTCAAGCTCAGCGCCGGCGGGCGCGAACTGCCGCTGTATCGGGTGCGGGCGGGCGAGAGTTGCATCATCACCTCGAGCTGCCTCCTCGGTCACGCAGACTACAACGCGCGCGGCGTGAGCGAGGGCCAAACCACACTGGCACTGCTGCCGCGGCAATTGTTCGACGAGATGCTGGCCGAACCGGCGTTTCGCGACTTCGTCTTCTCGTTGTTCTCCGAGCGCGTGGCCGAGTTGATGCAGCTGGTGGAGGAGGTCGCCTTCCGCAAGCTCGACCAGCGGCTGGCCGCGCTGCTCTTGGGCAAGGGTCGCGTGGTGCACGCCACCCACCAGCAACTTGCGGATGAACTTGGCAGCGTGCGTGAAATGGTCAGCCGGTTGCTGAAGGGCTTTGCCGAGCAGGGGCTGGTGCGGCTGGGCCGCGAACAGGTCGAGGTGCTCGATGCCGCTGGTTTGCGCGAAGTGGCCTCTGTGACTTAGGAGCGAACTGGCCGCAGCCAGCGAAGCTGCCTTTGGTCAATAGTCGGTGCTGGCGGGACGGCAACTGAGGAGATTTTCACCGGTTACCACCTTGGGCCCTCACTTACCACCTTTGAGCGGCACGGCCCATGCGGGATTGCGGCCAACTTGCTCTCCGGGCAAAGGCTCCATGGCAGCGCCAAGATGGGTTCCGGGAAGAAAAGTGCCGCAGCCCATGGCACTTTTTCAGCTTGTCATAGTTTCTTACCCTTGCTGCCGGGCGATTTGACAATCTTCTTCACTTCTTTTTCCGCTGCGCCCAACGCCCTGTCGAGAGAATCGTCCAACTCACCGACAAGCCGTCGCTGTTCCTGAAACCTGTCGTACTCACGCAAGGCCAATTCGTCGGCGAGTTGCTTGGTTACCTTGCCAGCGCCTTTCAGGATTTCCTTCTCGTTCAGTTCCAGAAAGCCGTGGAGCTTGTCAATCCACGCCGACATCGTCATCACTTTCTTCTGCCGGGCCTGGGCTTCCGCGAAGGAAAGGTACTGATCGACGATCAGGTTCAGCAAGCCCAGCTCATCCTCGGACAGGTAATTCTTGGCGACGGTCACGTCCTTGCGAATGATCCGGCTACCCGGCCAATTGGTCAGACCCATGTTGGGTTTGCCTGCGTCCGCGCGCCTGGCGATGAGTTCGGCGGTGGTCTGGCCGGTGATGGCGAAGTGGAACTTGTTCTGCACCGTGGCGAAGAACGTCTGGGTCATGTCCGACGCGGGGTCGTAGTCGATGCTGGTGGCGTAGATGTCGGCGACCTTGCGGTAGAACATCCGCTCCGAACTGCGGATGTCGCGGATGCGTTCGAGCAGTTCGTCGAAGTAACGGTCGGTGCTGCCGCCCTCCTTCAGCCGTCGGTCGTCCATCGCAAAGCCCTTGACCAGGTAGCTGCGCAACTGCTGGGTCGCCCAGATGCGGAACTGGGTGCCGCGAAGCGACTTGACGCGGTAGCCGACGGAGATAATCACATCCAGGCTGTAGTGCTTGGTGCGGTACTGCTTGCCATCGGCGGCAGTAGTAAAGAAATCCTTTACTACTGACTCGGGGGCCAACTCACCCTCGGCAAAGACGTTGCGGATGTGCTGGCCGACGTTCTGCTTGGTGCTCAGAAACAGGTCAGCCATCTGGTTCTGGTTAAGCCAGACGGTCTCCCCAGCCATGCGGACCTCGACGCGGGTGGTGCCGTCGTCGGTTTGGTAGAGAAGCACTTCTGCCAGGGCGTCATCGTGTCTTCCCGTCATTTGAGCACCTTGTCGAGTTCATCGATTGCAGCAATCGCCCCTTGGATTTCCGCATTTGTAAGCGTCGTAGGATGCTCATGACTCAGCGGATTCAGCACTACCTTCCTGTATGTTTCGATATCCGTGATTTGCTTGTGAATCGCAGCAAGTTCAGCGGCTGTCAGCTTGCCCTTGATCGCTGTCCAGAACATCTCCGTGGTCATCTTGGCTGGATCATTCTTGAACTGCACGGCGAGGGCCTTCTTCTCGCAGTAGTTCTTGAGTTTGGCGTTGCCGCGTTTCTTGCGATATGGCGAGTCGCAACTATTGCTCTGCGCCCGCAGGAAAGAATCGGCTTCGGCGTTGGTCGGCATTTCAGCGGAGGCGGTTTGGTTTAGCAAGGCGAAACTATACCTTCTACAACTATCCCGGCATATTCGGAAACAGGCCTCGATTCTGGCCATTGGTCCGGCTCTGGCTGGGTATTGTCGGGGGTGGGTGGCTCACTGGCTGCGCCTGGATCAGAAAGTCGGCGCTGGCGAGACGGCGGCTTCTGTGACTTAGGTTACAGTCAGGCGAGCGTGGGGATGCTGTAATGCGCTCACTGTTGCACAACCCCAAAGGAGAAAACCATGAAACTGAACGTTGGCGGCATCGACCGCGTAGTGCGTATTGCCGCAGGTCTTGGACTGGTGGCCTGGGCCGCCATGGATGGCCCGGTGTGGGCGTGGATCGGCGTGGTGCCACTGGCAACCGGCGCGATCGGCTGGTGCCCGCCTTATGCGATTTTCGGTTTCAACACCTGCTCGGTGAAGAAGCAGGGCTGAATCGCCGCTAGAACTCGATTCCGAGATTGACGGAATCGAAGGTCTGTCGGCCGCCGTTGCTGGCGGCCGTGAAGAATTCCTCGCTGCGCCGCACCCGCGTCAGCGATAGGCGCACCGCGTCGAAGCGCAGGCTGAGGCCGAGGGTCAGGTCGTAGACATGCGGGCGCCGTCGCACGCTCGGGCTGTCGCGGAAGACCGTGCCGTCGAGGAAGATGTTGTGTGCGATCAGCCGGTGATCGAGGCCGGCGAAGACATACCACTCGATGCCGTGGGCGCGGCCGGGCTCGATGTCGCGCCGCATGTTTTGCAGCATGGCGCCGCCCGGTTCGATGGTGTCGGGCCCGAAGCCCGTCATGTGGCGGCCGAAGCGCAGGATGCCGCCGGCACGCGCCAGCGTCATCACCGTGCCGACCGTCGCGCCGCCATGCGGTATCAGTTCCAGATCGGTTCCCGCCGCGCTGCCCAGTGCGTGCTTGCTCTTGGCCAGCCAGGAAACCAGAAAGGCTGGTTCGTTGGGAAGCTGGTTGTGCCAGCCCTCGGGCTGCGTGGCGCCGATCAGCTTGTGCCAGCCGGATTGCACTTCCCGGCCGAGCGCCGACGGACCAACCAGGCCGAGGTCGATTTCCACGGTGTCCAGTCGATTGCCCTTCGCGCGCTGTGCCACGCCGCCAAGATAAAGCCAGGCTGCCCAGGGCCGGTCCAGCGGTTGCGGCTGGCTGATCCTGATCGACTTCGGCGTATACAGGTTCTGGCCGAGGAACAGGCCGAGATGAACGGCGCTGCCGTTCTCCGGCGCCAGTTTCTTGAGCAATTCCGTTGCCGGCAACTGGAGCAGGTCGAATGGGGCGCCGCCGCCGAACTTGATGCCATTGGTGTAATAGCGATCGGTGCGCGCCAGCATGTCGTTTTCGATGAACAGCTGAAATTCGCTGCCTTCCGGCGGGCGCGGCTGGGCGCTGGCCACCGGCAACAGGGAGGCGAACAGGGTGAGCAGGAGGATGGCGCGAAACATCACGAGCAGGGGCGGCGGGCGGTGGTGGCGATTATCGCTCAGTGTTGGCTGTCGCGAGCCAGTCCAGAACGCCGCGTCCTGCCGCACGACCGCTGGCAAGGCAGGCGGTGAGCAGATAGCCGCCAGTCGGCGCTTCCCAATCGAGCATTTCACCGGCGCAGAAAATTCCCGGAAGTTCGCGCAGCATCAGGTTTTCGTCGAGCGCCGCGAAGTCGATGCCGCCCGCGCTGCTGATGGCTTCGTCGAGCGGGCGCGGCGAAACCAGGCGCAGCGGCAGCGACTTGATGAGCGCGGCGAGTTGTCCCGGCGAGGCCAGGTCGGCGGCTTCCGCGAATTCATGGAGCAGTGCCGCCTTGACGCCGTCGATGCCGGCGCGGCGCCGCAGGTGATTGGAAAGCGAGTCGCGCCCGCGCGGATGCGCGAGGTCATCGGTCAGGCGCCGCAAGTCGCGCCCGGGGGCGAGGTCGAGCAGCAACGTCGCGCTTCCCGTGGCTTCGATGCAATCGCGCAGCGGCGCGGAGAGCGCATAGATCAGGCTGCCTTCGACGCCGTGCGTGGTGATGAGGAATTCGCCTTCGCGCTTGACCCGCGATCCGTCAGGTGCGACAAATTCGGCGACGATGGTTTTTACCGGAACGCCGGCGAAACGTCGGCGCAGGTGTTCGCTCCAGTCCACATTGAAACCGCAATTGGCCGGACGCAGCGCTTGCACGCGAACGCCGCGTTCCGCCAGCAGCGGAACCCAGGCGCCATCCGAACCCAGTCGTGCCC